>Ga0180432_10000343_pt1 | contig 74771 bp, 67 predicted proteins | sample SS_ome_10_FD_132414 | JGI IMG/M metagenome (GOLD analysis project Ga0180432, IMG submission 132414) | Hypersaline lake sediment archaeal communities from the Salton Sea, California, USA - SS_1_MS_2 metaG | ecosystem: Environmental > Aquatic > Non-marine Saline and Alkaline > Hypersaline >...
ATATGAAATACTTCCAGGAGGTCTAACCATGCAGGGTCTTTACACGGTATTCAAGAAAGAACTGCGAGATCATTTTACCAGTTACAGGTTCGTCATCCTTTTCGCCCTTATTGCCATGGTGAGTTTCATCACCAGCTATATGGCGGGGATGGGTATGAGGGAGAGCCTGGAAGAACTCTCCGGGACAAAATTTGCCTTTCTGTCCCTTTTCAGCACACCCGGCGCCCTTTTTTCAATGCTCCAATTCGTGGCGTTTTTCGGTCCCCTTATCGGCATTGTCTTGGGTTTTGATGCGATCAATCGTGAGAGGGCGCATGGCACCTTGCTCAAGGTCATCAGCCAGCCCATTTACCGCGATGCCGTGATTAACGGGAAATTCCTCGCAGGGGTGGCCACCATTGGTGTCATTCTCTGTTCCATTCTTCTGGTCATTGCCGGCTTCGGTCTGGCCATTGTCGGGGTTGTACCCGGTATCGAAGAGATCTGGAGGCTCATTGTATATCTCGTCATCAGCATCTGCTATATCTCCTTCTGGCTCGGTGTATCCATCCTCTTCTCTATTTCCTTTAAGAGTATAGCCACGTCTGCCCTGGCCTCCGTGGCTTTATGGATCTTTCTCTCCTTCTTCGTATCCCTGGGAGCCAGTGTGGTGGCGGATGCCGTCGCCCCCACGGACAGAAAAGAGGAGGCCAAACCGGAAATCCTTCTTAAAAATTTTAGGATCAAGGAAACGATCTCTCTCTGCTCCCCTATGGTCCTTTATTCCCAGGCCAGTGGAACCATTATTGATCCCATGCAGAAGACAACCAGCAGCATTGTCCTCATGGGGCCCATGGAGAGGCTCCTGGCATCCCGGTTCCAGAATCCCCTTTCTTTGGGCCAGAGCGTGATGGTGGTGCTTCCCCATGTAACGGTTCTTATTGCCATTACCCTGATCTGTTTTGTCATTTCCTACCTGGTCTTCATGTTACAAGAAATCAGGGCGTGACCCTGTCAGTAGAAGTTGTAGTCAGGGGATCGGGAACCCTTAAAGGAGGGATTTGGCTGATGAAAATTGAAGATTTGATCACTGGAAAAAGGGATGATGAGCAAGTCGAGATCGGGTGGACATCTATTTCCGTCTCCGCCTTGAAAAAACTCATGGAAGAGGGATACGAATACCTCCAGCCTTACAATGAAGAAAAGAGCTTTTCCCTTTGGGGAAAGACCTGTACGGGCTGTCTCAGCGCGGAACAGATTCAGGAAAGGGCTTAAAGGCACCCAAGGTCCCCATTCCGTGTCAGCCGGGGCCTCACCAGATTGCACCGGGGGGGCCCGTCACAGGACGCATCCCGCCTGCCCCATTCCCTCCCTGGCAGGTGAACCCGGCCGGCAAGAGACCTATTTTCTGTCTATTTTTCCTTTTTAAACTCCTTGAAGATATGCTATTAGAAGGACCATATCCGCCAACCTTTTGGGGTGCACTATGATCGATCTTATCGTTAAAGGCGGCATCTTTATGTATCCCATCATTGTCTGCTCCATAGTGGCCTTGGCCGTCTTTATCGAGCGTCTCTGGGTTTTGCGCAGAAAAAATATCATTCCCCAGGACTTTATCAGAAGCGTGGAAGAACTGCTCAAAAAACAAAAGATCTCAGAAGCTGCTTTCCTGTGCCAGGGGGATATGTCATCCATTGCCAAGATCTTCTTTGCCGGATTAAAAAACGCCCAGAAGGGCATGTGGCTTGTCAAGGAATCCATCGAGGAAAGGGGAAGTCGGGAAGCAAAAATCCTTGAAAAAAACGTGGGGATCCTCTCCACCATCGCTAATTTAACCCCCCTTTTGGGTCTCTTGGGTACAGTTTCGGGGATGATCAAGACCTTTAACGCCATCTCGGTACAGGGGATCGGGAACCCGGCCCCACTGGCTGGAGGGATTGCGGAAGCACTCATCACCACAGCGACCGGGCTTTGTGTGGCCATACCAACCCTTGTCTGCTATCGTTTTTTAAAAGATAAATCCAGGTCGCTCATCTTTGAGATGGAAGAGGATTCCATCAGGCTGGTGGAATTGATGGAGACCTATACCAAGGCGGACTAGTGGGTCATGCGTTTCAGAATGACAGAAGAGGACGAGCCGAGATTGGGGATTACGCCCCTGATCGATATTGTCTTCCTGCTTCTGATCTTCTTTATGCTCACCTCCCATTTTCATATCGCCTCGGGGCTCCCGATTCGGCTTCCCAAGGCAGGTCAAAAGGTCTTTGATCGGGAAGGAGAAAAGGCCACACTGGTCATCGACCGCCTGGGGAGGCTGTATATGGAGGGTAAGAGGCTGGACCTGAAGGCCCTCAGTCCCAAACTTAAAAACCTGGTGAAAAAAAAGGGGCTCGTCCACCTCCTGTTGGAGGCGGACAAAGAGGTCAAACACGGAAGGGTTGTCCAGGTGATGGATGTGGCCAAAAGCGCTGGAGTGCCCTCCCTCATAATCACGGCCCAATGGGACCCTGAGAAGGCATTCTGATTTGACTTCGGGAAAGGCAAAGTTCTGGAAAACATCTCTGATCATCTTCCTGTTCCTCGCCCTGGTCGCCGCCTGGCTTGGATATAGTGACAGAGGTCTGGTCCAGCTTTATCGCACGGACAAGGAAAGGCAGGCCTATGTGCAGAGGATCCATGACCTTGCCGAGGAAAACCAGACCCTGCTCCAAGAAATACATCGTCTCCGGTCTGATATTAAATATGTGGAATCGGTAGCGAGAAGAGAACTTCACTTGATCAGACCGAATGAAGTCATTTATCGATTCAAGGGCGAAGAGAGCCTGGATGATGGGCCGGGGGCAGCACCGCCGGAGGAGAAAGGGCTATGGGAAGGGAAAAAATCCAAAAGGGAGGGGCGACCATAATGGATAAAGCAGAGGACCTTATAAGACAGGTATTGAAGGCTGGAGCTTCCCCCGATACCCTTTATCTGGTACTCAGCCGGATGAAGGAGGAAGGACGGACGGGAGAAGTTATTCAGGAATGCCTGAGGGCATTGGATTTCTACCCCTATAACTTCCCTTTGAGAACGCTTCTGGCTGAGGCTTACATGGAAGGGGGCTTCATAATGCAGGCGGAAAAGGAAATCGAACATGTCGTCACTCAATCGGCCCACCTCTTTGAGGCATACAAACTCCAGGCCCGCATATATCTCCGCCAGCAAAGGAAGGACGAAGCCCTTGAAGTCCTCAGGAAATGCCTCGTCCTTAACCCTGATGACCATGAAGTTCAAGATCTCCTCGGGAACCTGGAACCCCTGGGAGGAGCCCCTCATCGAGAAGAGGCGGGCCCCGGCGAGAAAGAACCCATCCCGGAGAAGGCCCCTGAGGAGACGGTTCCTGAACTGGCCACCCCCACCCTTGGGGAAATTTATTTCAACCAGGGACAACTCCTTGATGCCATAGAGACCTACCAAAAGGTGCTCCTGAGAAATCCCGACGACAAGGATTCCAGGCGGCGTCTTGCGGAACTGCAGGCCTTTGTCGCAGAAAATTCAGAGCACGTGATGGCCGAGCGAGATACGGCCAAGATAAAAAGAGAAAAAATGATCGGCATCCTGGAAGCCTGGCTGAACCGGATACAGGAGTTAAACCGTGCCTCATAAACGGCCCTCTTTTCGCTTTCTCGCCACCGGTGTGGGGAGCGTCCCCTTTAAGGATATCGACACCACCTGCCGGAGTATTCTGGAGCATATCCCGGCCATGCCCTTTTGGCCCCAATTTGTGAAGCGCAGCCATCTGGAAGACATGATCATCCAGTACAGTGAGGGGCTCCCTCTGCTTGAAGTGAGAGAAGAAAAAAGGGCCCTCTATATCAGGGATGTTCCGGATACGGAGTCGCAACTCGTCACCTTTTATGACCATATCCTGGCCCAGGACATTGATTATTTCTCTGTGAGCAGGACCTATGCCCCGGGCCTTTACTGTCTGCTGGAGATGATAAATCAAGGTGCCGGAAACGGCGGCCCTTTTGTAAAAGGGCAGATCACCGGTCCCGTCACCTTTGCGGCGGCCATCACCGACCTGGATGGGAAGTCGGTCATCCACAACCCTCAACTCCTGGATGCAATGGTCAGAGGCTTGGCTGCAAAGGCCCTTTGGCAGGTGCGTGAACTGGAAAAATCCGGGAGAATTCCCATCATCTTTCTGGATGAACCTTACCTGTCCGGTTTTGGTTCCGCCTTTTCCCCCATTCAAAGAGACGATGTAATCACCAGCCTGAGAACCGTCATAGACACTGTGAGGGAAAAATCCCAGGCCTTGGTAGGCATTCACTGTTGCGGCAATACAGACTGGTCCATGATTATCGAGGCCGGACCCGACATCATTAACTTTGACGCCTTTGAATTCATGGACTATTTTTTGCTCTACCGGGATGAGATCATGGGATTTCTGAAAGGAGGCGGCTCCATCGCTTGGGGGATCATTCCCACGTCCGGTTTCACCGGGCGTGAAACCGTGGAAGGCCTCTTTGAAAAAATCCAGGCGGGGTTTCACCGCGTGACGGAATGGGGCATAGATCCGGTTATGCTCAAGGAAAGATCCATTCTTACCCCTGCATGCGGTATGGGCAGCATGACTCCGGAAGACGCCCACAGTGTCATGGATCTCCTCTCCCGGCTCTCCCGAAGGTGCCGCGCCCTTGAGGAATAAGGCCATGTCGGTTGTCAAAACCTCCCAGCCCAGTCCGCTTCCACAAGGCATTCCTGATTTTATTGCCACTCTTATGCGATCCATCAGTACCGCCCGCCTGTATGCCAAGGGACATGACCTCATGAAGAAACAAAGCGGACTCCTTTTCGCCAAGCTTGAGGAGGCCATGGCGGAGCGGGAGTTCCTTTTCCTTGGATGCGCCATGGACAGCCTTTTCCTGGACGGGGCTTTTTATAAGGCTGAAGACGCCCAAATTCAGAAGTTCCTCAGATTCTTTCACCTCCTGGGAATTTCCCATGTCCTCCTCAACAAGGGGGTCTCCGAGCAGGAACTTGAGTCTTTTGTGGAGCTCTTGGCCGGCGCCAGGCAGAGTCAGGGCGCCGAGGTCTCACGGGCCTTGCCCCGGGAAAACATCACCCACGCAAAGGTAGGCCTTCTGGATTACAGCATCTTCTCCACCGTTCAGACGGTTGCCACCGGTCTGGCTAAAGACAGTGGGGAAGAAGCCATATGGCAGCAGCTTATCCTCCAGCCTGCAGCGGCCGGCACCTTCAAGCTCAGCAACGAAAAGATCCGGCAGCTCACCCATCTCTCACAAGATATTGAACAGCTCAAGTCACTCCTCGTCCAGATGGATAAGGATATGGCTGAGAAACAGAAAGGGATCTCCATTGCCCAACGGGGAGCGCTGCTGGGCAATTTCATTCAAAATCTGGGTCACACCCTTGAGGGGGTATCAGGGGAGGAGAGGGTTCAATTCGCGCGCCATGTAGGAGCGGTACTGGATTCCCTTGAACCGGATCTGAAGACCCAAATCCTGTGCACAGCTATTCCAGAATCCGGAGATTCGCAGGAGCGAGGGGTCATTTACGAAATCTTTCAGGCCCTGCCTGAGCCCCGTCTCATGGGCCTCCTCGTTGACGCCCTCAAAGAGGACGGTTCCCGTTCAACCTGTTTCAATAACCTCTTCTCCAGAGCCCAGACCAGGTACCAGGACCCGGGCCTGCTCCTGGCCTTGATCCACCAAGAAAAGGAAAAGAAGATACAAAAGGGAGATACGGCGGATCTCAAGCACTGGCAGCATCTAGAGCAACTGCTCACACGACATCAAGAAATAGAAGAACTGAACAGGGAGTACCACAAAGAAGTTGAGGCTCTGGCCACTTCCATACAGATGAATGCGCCCATGGTAGAAGAAGAAGAGCGGGCCCATCTCCTTGAGACCTTGTCGCCCGAGTCCCTCAAAGCGGCCAAGGTTCAACTGATTATCGATCTTCTGGACCGGCCCGTTGCCTCTGCCGACACCTCTCTTCTTCCTTCTCTGCTCGAAAACACCGGGGAGGCCCTGACCCATTTCCTGGCCCAAGGGGATTTTGTTACCGCGGGAAGGCTTCTCCGTGACATCTATTTGAGGCTTGCCGACCACCCTGAGCAAGGGGATATCAGAAAAATCATCAACACCCTTCTGACCGGCGAACACATCCGGGATCTCCTGGAAAATCTCATGGGCGGGTGTAAGACTTACGGACCGCAGGAAACCAGCGTTCTGGACGCTATATGCCATTTGTATCCGGAAAAGGCCGGGAGTTACCTCCTTGATGTCCTCATTGATATCAAGGACGAGCATGGGCCTCAGGCCAAATGGCTGTTCACGGCCTTGGCGGCCCTCGGGCCCAGGCTCTCCTGGTTATTGAACCGCCGGCTCCAGGGAGCCCCTGAGAAGGCACTCCCCTCACTCCTCGCCCTGGCCGCAAGGACGCAAGACAGCCGCCTCTCCACTGCGGTAGAGGCGCTTCTTGACCATCCCGAACTCAGTGTCCGTCTGGAGGTGATCACGGCCCTGGGACAACTTAAGGCTGAGAGATCCATCCCACATTTGGCGGAAATCCTTTTCCAGCGCAGCTGGCTCAAGACAAAAAAGGTCAAGTCCTTGCAAGAAGCGGCCGCCCGTGCCCTGGCTCAAATCGGGAACCCCGAGGCCCGTGAAGCCCTACAAAAGGCGGCCAAAGAGGGATCATCGGATCTCAGGAAGCTTTGTCAGGAATTGATCTGAGGCCGGAGGGCCCGTTGATGGAGACAACAAAAGGGCAAAAAGAGGTATTGCGTAACTTTTACCGGGACCTGTGTATTTCCTTTGTGGGATGCCTGCGGGCCCTTTCCCTCTATCCCCAGGACCATCCAGAGACCCAAAAAAAGGTGTCCGGTTTTTTTCAACGGCTCCGCAAATACCTGGATCAGCGACCGACCCTGACTTTCCTGTTCATTGGGGGCGAGGTGGTGGTGGAAAATACTCCCTTGCCTGAATTGAGAGACAATCTCAAGCAATTTATCGCATGGATGGAGGCCATGAAATTCCAGCGGCTCCTCTTTAAGCGCGGTATCAGCTCAATGGAATTCGTCCTCTTCCTCCGCATTCTTTTGCCCTTGTTGAAGAACCCCGATGAAGCCGACCTGGTTCTTGCCAGAAATCAGGGACGCCTTCCTCACGTCCTGGCGGGCACCCTGCCCTTTGAAACCGGGGCCCAGGTGTCTTACGAGGAATTGTCGAGCGTTCTCAAGACCTCGGGAGATTCGGCCCTGTCCTTTTCGGATCAGTGCAAGGACCTTTTCGAGGGACTTGAGGGGCCCCTTTCGGAAAATCAGGTCTCCTACGCCAGGGAAACCACGGAAACCCTCTTTAAGATGGTTCTGGCCGAAGAGGCTCCGCTCAAGATGCTCATTTACAGGCGGAGCACCGACCCGGATCCGTATGTCCACGCCGTCAATGTGGCCGCCCTGTCCATGGCATTGGCCCTGCAACTGGAACTGGATGATCAAAGGGTGCAGGAAATAGGAATGGCGGGTCTCCTCCATGACATAGGCCTGCACGTGCCCCTTGAACAGTCTTTTTCCGAAACCGCAACCCTCAGCATAGATGAAAAAAGGCGGTACTGGGATCACCCCGTCCGGGGTGCGGAAATCCTCCTGGCCAGTCCCGGGTTGCCCGATGTCATCCCCGTAGTGGCCTATGAACACCACCTTCATTACGACGGCTCAGGATATCCCAAGCAAGAGAGGGTGCGGGAGCTCAATCTCGCCAGTATGATCACCTGCGTTACCGACACCTATGACAATCTGCGCCGGAACCGCCCGGGGAAGAAGGCTATGGCCATGAACGAAGCCCTCAACTGGATGGATCGGCAAAAGGGAACACACTTCCATCCCTTGCTTGTAAAACGCTTCAGGGCCCTTCTAAAGGCCCAGGCCAAATCCTCTTAGTCCCCACTATAGCCTTCCTCCAGGCCTTACCACGGCGGGCATTTTTTCCTTTGACCGAAAGGCGGCGGCTGCGGCCCTCGCCTCTTCTTCCTGCGGGTAGGCCCCGATGCGCACTGTGTGCCAGCGACTTCCCCGGGAATCGGAGGTGACAAAGACATAGGGTGCATAGCCCCTTTTCTTGAGGAGGTTGCTGCACTCTTCGGCGTTCTGCTCCAAAAGAAAGGCACCTACCTGAACGCAAAAAATTTTGAGACGATTACGGGGGCCGGGCCCCTCTTCCTTTCTGGCCTCCGAGGGCTCTTCCCTCCGGGCCTGTTGGACGTGGGGAGCGCCGGGAGGCCCACCTTTGTCTCCGATCTTGACAGGGTATCCTGTCCCCTCCCTTGAATAACTTCGCCATGCTTGACAGGCCCTGTAAGCTTTCAGGCGCTCCATGTAAGCGGCCCTCTCCTCTTTTTCCCCTCCCAATTGAAGGAGGGCAACCGCCCTTTCCTGGGTCTCGACGGCCTCCCCAAACCGACCTGTTTCGGCCAAAGCAGCGGCCAGTGTATCCAGAAAGGCGGGTTTTGGATCAAGCTCGGTGGCCCGTCGGGCCCACTCCACCGCCTTGATCCCATTGCGATATTTCTTATCCGGGAAAGTCGACAGTATCCAGGCGAGCTGGTTATAGGCCTCAGCGGAGTAAGGATTTAATTCCAGGGCCTTGGTGAAATCTTCAATGGCCCGGTCATAGTGTCCCTTTTCCTGCCACGCCAATCCCCTTTTATAATAGGCAGCGTAACATAAATAGTAGCGCGGTTCAGTCTGCAGGGCTGCAGAATAGTCCACAATGGCCTGGTCGGGATCCCCTTTCATGGCCCAGGCCAGCCCCCGGTTGTAACGGGCAAGGTAATTATCGGGTTCGAGTTCCAAGGCCTTGGTAAAATCCTTAATGGCACCGTCATATTGTCCCTTTTTCGCCAGGGTGATACCGCTCTCCACCCAATCCTCTGCGTCCGGTCGGGTCACTCCCGGGAGGGGGGTGGATATGCCCTGCCGTTTTTGACAGGCCCCAAGGATGACAATCGGGATCAGAAAAAAACAACTAAAAAGGGTGACAATTTTGGGCATCTTGTTCTCACGCCTCCCTCGTGATAAACAGGCCCCTCATCGTCCCGGTTTCTGGACACGGATCAAGAGGAAGGACGGGCGCAGGGCATCTCTTTCGGGGCAGGGGACGGAATGGGATTAGTCCTTTTGATACTTGAATGACACCATTACTCTTGCCCGGTAGGCGGTAACCTTCCCGTTTGTAATGATCATGTCCAGTTTCGTGATCTCGGCGATCCTCAAATCCCTCAGAGATGTTCCGGCCGTTTCCACCGCTGTCTTGGCGGCCTCCTCCCAGGATTCATCACTGGTGCCCACCAACTCAATGAGCTTATATGTACTCCCCGACATACCTTTCCTCCTTGTGCTAAAAAAGGAACCCCACGAAAAAGCCTCTTTTGACCTCTGTTTAAGATACAGTCCCACCCCCTGCAGGTCAAGATATTAACCTAGGGGTGGGTTCCCGGTTTCTTTGCCTTCGCTTCGCTCGGCGCAGGCCCACCCCTTCGGGGTGGGTTCCCGGTTTCTTTGCCTTCGCTTCGCTCGGCGCAGGCCCACCCCTTCGGGGTGGGTTCCCGGTTTCTTTTCCCGTTGAAACACGGCCGGAATTGCCTTATACTGCCCCTTAATCTGCCTGGGTCTTTTCATTGTCTATTCCAATCTTCTCAAGGGGTACCAATCATGCAAAGCGAGCGCTCCCGGGACCCGGGAAAAATCCAGGAATATTACGGTCGAATTTTAGCAGGCGGTTACAGCGCCCCTTTAACACAGCGCGTTTCAAGGTGCCTCGCCGCGTTCCGTGCCTTTGACCAGACAGGCTGTCCGGCCATGCCATACGTCTGCGCCTGGGGGGAGGAAGGGGACACCATCTGGTATGAATTCGCGAGCACGCGCTTTTTGGATCTTATGAAATGTAAACCTGCCCGGCTTGCCAACGTCCTCGGGAAATCCATTATGGGGTGCCACATTTACAGGTATTCGGACCTTAATGTGGGAGTGGAGAAAAAGACCCTGGGCCGCGAGGAACTCATCCGCATCAAAAATCATTTGAGAGAAGCGGGCAAAAAGACCGGCCTTGTTGAAGCTGTCTATAAGCTCGCCCTCAAACACGGGACGACCGTATCCCTCAAAGACCGGGCCAATATCGAATTATACCCCGAAGACAGAATCTGTTTGTCCATGGGGAACCTGGTGGATGTTTCCAAAGAAATGGAAGCGGAAGATCAGTGCAGGATCGCCGAAGAAGAGCTGAGCAAAGCCAACGTTCAGGTGAAGGAGGCCAACAGGCGGCTGAGTCTCGCCTACGGACAGATGCGGGAATGGAAAGACCGGTTAAGCACTCAGCTTCATGGCGATGATATCGGCTTTCTTATCGATGAAAACGGCTGCATCCTGGGGGTGACGGAAAAGGGGCTGGAAATGGCGGGGAAAGCCAGCCTGACCATCCTCGGGAGCGGCATCTCGGATCTGCTGGATGCAACCTCAAGAGACACGCTCAGGGAAGGGATCAGCAAGGCGTGGCTTGGAATGTCCTATCGATTGCCCTTGCATTTCTTGGATCGTGAATCCCGGTTGAAGACCTTTGATACCAAGTTTACGGCCATAAACATGAAAGAGGGCAAAACCCTGCTCCTGTTGATGCGGCCTTCGGACAAGGACGGACCGGGGCCTTCCTAGAAGAGGTCTATCTGATGAAGATAGTGGTAGGCCACGATTCCCACTGTGGTAGAGAGGTTCAGACTGCGGACCCTCCCCCAGATGGGGATGGAAAAACAGGGATAGGTCTCCATAATGTGTTCAGGCAAGCCCTTGGTCTCCTGCCCAAAGAGCAGGTAGTCACCGTGCTTCACCCTGGCCTCGGTATAGACCGTTAAGGCGTGCCGACTGAAGGCGATGATGTTCTCCCTCTTCCCCACTTCCGCCAGGAAAGCTTTAAAATCCCCGTGCTGGCGCACATCCACTTCCTGCCAGTAGTCAAGACCCGCCCGTTTGAGATGCTTGTCGTCCACCTTGAAACCAAGGGGATGGATGAGGTGGAGCCTCATCCGTGCAGCACCGCACAAACGGGCGATATTGCCTGTATTGGCCGGGATTTCCGGTCTATAAAGGACGACATGAAGGTGCGGATCTTTAAGGGTACGGTGCTCCATGTCCCATCATGAAACCCCGGTGGTTCGGGGCCCGGCCGACTGAATCTCCCTTAAGACCGCAAGTCCGATAGCCAGACAGCTCATTTTACCAAGGCTGTAGAGCAATTCCATTTCCTCCTGACTGGGCACCTTTTTTGATCTGAAATAGACCCTGAGAATGCTGTATGTGGTCTCGTTTACGGTGAAGGGAATCCCTATGACAGAGGCCAGTCCCTCTTTTCTGGCCGCTTCCAGATTTTGAATCCGGGGGTCACCCTGAAAATCATTAATAATGATAAGGTCTCCGTCCATGATCTCCGTCACACTTTTTCCATGGTCTATGGCTCCCGAAGACAGGTACTCCTTGCTCAGACCGTAGCTGGACACCACCTTGAGGTTAAGGCTGCCATGTTCAAGAACCCGGATCGTGCTTCCCTTGGCTCCGGTCAGTTCTGTGGCCAGGGAGACGATGAAGTACAGGATATCATTGAGGTCCTCCTCCTGGTAGATGTCGTCCACCACCCTTACGAGGGCATAGAAAAAAGTGTCAATCCTGTTCTTTTCCATCATCTTATCTCCTTGATCATTCAGGGCCTATCGGTTTTTGGATACCCCCCATTTAAACCGCCTCTTCTCCCGGTCCCATAACGTGGTTCGAACCCGGTCCAGGGGCTTCAAATCAGAGGCCGGAACTCTGTGAACGGGGTTTATAATAAGGCATGGTCTCCGTGATATAACCCTTGAGGTTTGCGATCCTAGAATCCGGGGAGGGATGGGTGGAAAGAAACTCCGGAGGGCTTTGTCCTCCGGCTTCACGCATCCTCTCCCAGAAGGGAAGCGCCCCGCGGGGATCATATCCCGCCTTGGCCATAAGCATAACACCGATTCGGTCCGCTTCGGACTCCTGGACTCGGCTGTAAGGGAGGAGGAAGCCCAGGCTGGCACCCACACCAAAGGCTGCCAGGAAGAGATCCTGGGTCGCCCTTGGTCTCTCCGCCAGGGCCACAGAGAGGGCCACCCCACCCATAGTCGCCAGGAGCTCGTGGCTCATTCGCTCGTTACCATGATTTGCCAGGGCATGGGCGACCTCGTGCCCAATGACGACCGCCAGCCCGTTCTCGTCCCTCGTATAGGGAAAAATTCCCGTATAAACCGCCACCTTCCCTCCCGGCATGCACCAGGCATTTGCTACCTTGTCATCCTTGATAAGGGCAAACTCCCATTGATAATTGCTGACCTCCCGGCCCCGGTCCAACTCTTTCAAAAAGGCTTCCGCCGCACCGGCGATTCTTTTGCCAACCCTCTTGACCATCCCGACCAGCTCCGGGTCCTTGGAGAGCTTTTCCTTCTTAAGGACCTGATCGTAGTGCTGGAGGCTCATAGAAAGCAGTTGTGGTTGCGGAAGAAGCTTAAGGCTTTTTCTATGCGTGAGAGGAACTTCGGCACAGGCCGCGAAAAGGATCAAAAAAATGACCAGAATTTTAAAATTTATCAGACGCTTCATCTTCATCACAAGGTTTATCGCCCCTAGAAAGGTCTTAACGATCCATACTCCGGACACTGCCAGTTGACCCCGGTACAGGTAAGACCCCGAAGGTTTTCTTCCATACAAAAGAACCGTAATGCCGCATCACACGAGCCGGAGAGGCATTGGGATTTAAACCGGCACCTCAATGAGAGATGTGGGCTCGCCCTGCACGCTTACCACGATGTTTGTATTTATCCGGCCACCGCAGTGCAAGGCTTTTGACGCTGCCTCCAAGGCCTTTTCAGGTCTATTATTGATTTCACTGAGGTGGGCCAGGACCACCAGATCAAGCTTCTCGTGGGAAATCAAACGGAGGAGATCCCCGGCCTGCTCATTGGAAAGATGCCCGTCTCCTCCCCGTATTCTTCTCTTAAGTTCCAGAGGGTAAGGTCCCTGTTCCAGCATTTCATGATCGTAATTGAATTCCAAGATCAGGGCGTTACAATCTCCCAACCGGTCCTGCACCAGGGCTGTGCTGCGACCGAGATCAGTGGCCATGCCGATTTTCACCCCGTTGAAAGAGAGTATCAGCCCAAACGGGTCGACGGCGTCGTGGCACTTGGTAAAGGTCTCTGCACAAAGGTTTTTTATGGTAATGGATTCCCCTGTTCGGGTGACCACAGTCCTGTCCACTCTGCCCAAGGCCTTCCTCCCCCGCTCAAAGGTCCTGGAATTGGTGTAAACAGGCAGGTCAAAACGCCGGGAAAAAGCGCCTACACCCCTTATGTGATCCGTATGTTCATGGGTCAAGATAAGCGCATCAAGCTCCTTCGGCCTTGCCCCTATCAGCTCAAGACGCCTGATCATCTCACGGCAACTGAGCCCCGCATCCACCAGGACCCTCACCTGATTTGTTTCCACATAGCAGGCATTTCCCCGGCTCCCGGAGGCCAGAACAGAAAATTTCAACGAACCGGGTGTCATATCCTTCACGTGTCCCTTGTTCAGGGGGCCGACGGGTATGGGCCCCCTCATTCGATGCCGCTGTGCCCGAACCCGCCCTGCCCTCGGGGGGTCTCACCCAGGCTGCTCACCTCCAGGAGATCAACCCGGTAAACCTTGGAAACAATCATCTGGGCGATACGATCGCCGCGCTTTATCTCAAAAGGCGCCCCACCCCAGTTGATCAAGATAATGCCTATCTCGCCCCTGTAATCCGAGTCAATGGTTCCCGGCGAGTTCACCATTCCTATGCCGTGGCGTAGGGCCAGACCGCTGCGGGGCCGGATCTGCACTTCGTATCCGGGCGGCACCGAGACAGCCAGACCGGTGGGGATAAGCCTTATCTCACCCGGCCTTAACAGGACAGGCTCTTCCAGAAAGGCCCTTATATCCATGCCGGAAGAACCTTCCGACGCATACGCCGGCAGAGGAAGATCTCTGTTGTCACCGACACGGGTGATCCTCATCAGGACTTTGTTCAAAGCACCCTCCCCTTTCCTTCTTATTTCCAAGTATTTTTGCTTTGACTTATCACGGGAAGTTGCGGGTGAGAAGCCACAACTCCTTGCCAAGACCCTGACATATTTGACCGGGGGATAAATCCGGGCGCTTGCGCCCGCTTGGGGTTTGCTCTTAGTGGCTGTCGAACTGGAGGGTGCTCTTGTCGAGTTCTTCTTCTTTCAATGGACCGAGGGCCGCCAGGGAGACCCCACCATCCTGGAAAATCCGATCGGCCACTTCAATCACGTCGTCCACACTGACCTTTGCAAGGCTTGAAACCAGCTCTTCGCTGCTGATATACCTTTCAAAAATAAGTTCGTTCTTTGCCACCCGCATCATTCGATTGTCGCTGCTCTCAGAGGCGAGGTAGACCCCGCCCATCAGATGCTCTTTGGCCGCGTCCACCTCTGCGGAGGCCAATTCACCTCTCTTGATTTTCTTGATCTCGTGCTGCACGGTTTCAAGGGCGGGATCGACGCTTTCCCTGTCCGTCGCCATATAGATTCCCAAAAGACCCGTATCTATGTATGAGGAGACATAGGAATAGACGCAGTACGCCAGGCCCTTCTTCTCCCTGATCTCTTGAAAAAGGCGGGAGCTCATGTTTCCCCCAAGCAGGGTATTGAGTATGGCACAAGTGTACCGGTCGTCACTTCTCAGCGAAGGCGCCTCTCCTCCCAGGCACAGATGGACCTGTTCCAGGTCCTTAAAGTAGACCGAAACAGTGTCTCGGGACAGGGGGACACGCCTTTTGCAATCTGAGGCCCTCTCTTCCAGTGTTTCGAAAAGGGGCCTGAAATACGACACCATCTCTTCGTGATCCACATTACCTGCCGCTACGATGAGAACTCTTTCCGGGCCATAACATTCGCCAAAGTATTTCATTATGTCCTTTTTATCAATAGCCGAAACTGTTTCCCCCGTCCCCAGGATGGACATGCCCATGGGGTGGTCCCGCCAGAATTCCCTGTTAAAAAGGACGTGGATATTGTCATCGGGCGTATCCTCCACCATGTTGACTTCCTGGAGGATAACCTGCCTTTCCCGTTCCATGTCCTCGGGTGCGAAAATGGAATTCAAATAGATGTCGGAAAGGATCTCTGCCAGAGGCCTGAAATGCTTGTCAAGAACCCTGGCGTGAAAACACGTGTGTTCCTTGCCGGTAAAGGCGTTGGACAGTCCCCCTATGGCGTCCAGCTCCTTGGCGATCTCCAGGCCGGTACGGTTTCGAGTCCCCCGAAACAGCATGTGTTCCACGAAGTGGGTGATGCCGTTTTTTTCCTTCTCTTCATCACGGGAACCCGTATTCACCCAGATACTGAGCGAGACAGATCTCAGGTGATCCAGCCTCTCCGAAATGATCCTGACACCGTTATCTAAAACCGTTTTATTAAACATTGTCCAAGCTTTCACCCAGCGCGGCCTTGCGGGACAGACGAATCTTTCCGGCCTCATCCACCTCCAAGACCTTCACGAGCACCTCATCACCTTCTTTTAGTACATCTGATACCTTGTTGACCCTCTCACGGTCCAACTGCGATATATGGACGAGTCCGTCCGTTCCCGGAAAAATCTCCACAAAGGCCCCGAAGTCCATTATTTTGACCACCTTACCCATGTAGAGCTTGCCCACCTCGGCTTCCTGAAGGATGTCACCGATCATGTCAACGGCGGCATCGGATGTTTCCTTGTCAGGCGTTGAAATAACCACTGTTCCATCGTCTTCCACGTCAATCCGGGCACCTGTTTCATTGGAAATTTCGCGAATGGTCTTGCCCCCCGGACCGATGAGAAGCCTCACCTTTTCGGGTTTAATCTGCATGGTTACAATGATGGGTGCATACTCCGAGATCTCGCTTCTCGGCTTGGAAATGGTCTTGTTCATTTCCTCCAGGATAAAGAGCCTCGCCTCTCTTGCCTGTCCCAGGGCCTCTTGGAGGATCTCTCGGGTGATCCCTTCTATTTTTATATCCATTTGGAGGGCCGTGATTCCCTCGGCCGTCCCGGAAACCTTGAAATCCATATCCCCATAATGATCTTCGTCCCCGATGATGTCCGTAAGAACCACCGTCTTTTTCTCATCCGATACAAGGCCCATAGCCACCCCGGCCACAGCCTCCTTGACGGGAACGCCTGCGTCCATGAGGGAGAGAGAACCACCGCAAACAGTGGCCATGGAAGAGGATCCGTTTGACTCTAGAATTTCAGAAACAACCCGAATACAGTATTGAAAATTCTCCTTTTCCGGCACAACGGGCGCTAAGGCCCGCCGCGCCAAGGCACCGTGACCTATGTCCCTGCGCCCCGGGCCTCCGAGCCTTTTTGCCTCGCCCACACTGTAGGGGGGGAAGTTGTAGTGCAAGATAAAGGATCTATAATGGTCCCCGTAGATGGATTCTATCTTCTGCTCATCCCGTTCCGTTCCCAAAGTGGTCAAGACTATGGCCTGGGTCTCCCCTCTTGTGAACAGGGCGGAACCATGGACCCGGGGAAGCAAACCGACAACGCACTCTATGGGTCTGACTTCTTTGAAGGAACGACCGTCGATCCTCTTCCCTTCTTCCAGAATCACCTGCCGCACAATCCGTCTCTCCAGGTCATGGAGGATCTCCTTAACCTCTGATTCCCTTCCTTCCCCCTCATCGCCCAGGGAGTCCAAGCAAGACCGCTCGGATTCTCCTCTCTCTTTCTCTCGCTCTTGTTTGTCAGCCACGGTGATGACATCTTCCAGGAGTGGGCGGGCCAGACTTTCAACCCTTTTCTGGAAGTCTTCGTTAACCGGCTCGGGCGGGACACTCCTCTTAAGCTTCCCGGTCTTTCTTTTGAGTTCTTCCTGCAAATCGAGCATGGGCTGCATGGCCGTATGGCCGAACAGGATGGCTTCAATCATATCGGCCTCTGAAACAAACTGGCCCCCGCCCTCCACCATGACTATCCCGGAACGGTTGCCGGCAACGATCAGGTTGATATCGCTTTCTTTTTGCTGGCTCATGGTCGGGTTGGCAATAAAATTTCCCTCCACTCTTCCCACACGTACCCCGGCAATAGGCCCGGAAAAAGGAATATCCGAGACCTCAAGGGCCGCCGAAGCCCCGAGCATCGCCAGCACATCCGCCTCATTCTCTCTGTCCGTGGAAAGCACGGTGGCGATCACCTGGGTCTCATAGCGATAACCCTTGGGAAACAAAGGCCTGAGAGGCCTGTCAATCAATCGGGAGGTCAGGGTCTCTCTCTCACTGGGTCTTCCCATATCTCTCCGAAAAAAATTGCCGGGGATCCTTCCCCCTGCATAGGACATCTCCTGATATTCAACAGTCAAAGGGAAGAAGTCGATGCCTTCCCGGATATCGTTTGTAGACACAGCGGTGACCAGTACCACCGTCTCCCCATAAGTAACAACAGCAGACCCGCAGGCCTGCTTGGCTATTCGGCCTGTTTCCACATACAAAGTCTGTCCATTAATCTCGATCGAACGGCTCTCTATCATTTCTTATTCTTCCTTTCGCTGTGGCACACCCTCTCATGGTTGTATGCCTCGATATATTCACTATCCACTCAAAACCCTATCTTACTTTCGAATACCCAGTTCCTTGATCAGATTCTTATATTTCTCCATATCTTTCCGCTTCAGGTAATTGAGGAGTCTCCTTCTCTGTCCCACAAGTTTCAGCAGTCCTCTCCTTGAGTGATGATCCTTCTTATGGACCTTAAAATGCTCCGTCAGGTATTTGATTCTATTACTGAGCAACGCTATTTGGACCTCAGGTGAACCGGTATCTTGCTCATTTGTTTTAAAACGTTCAATTATCTCCTTTTTTGCTTCCGGCGTTAAGACCACTTCTTTTTCCTCCTGTAGAAATTCGTTCAAACCAATCAAGCACCCCTTTCAGGCAAGACCTTTAGCCATCCCCGGAGATTCCTCCTCCCCGAACCTCCGGAAAAACCTCTTTTTCCCTCAAGAAAAAACCCTCTTCAATATAACCCTTGTTTGATCATTTCCCCCCATTTTTTCTCCTCCCACTACGGCCACAAGTTCCCCGTTTTCGACCACCTTCGAATACCCCCCCTGGCAAAGTCTCCGCCTTGACCCCGGCGGCAGTTCCTGCCATTCCGGCTGGTAGCCCTGTCGTATCTTTTTGGCCAGAAACTTATCCACTTCAATTTGATCCATGTCGGGCAGGGCATCCCTTAAGGGGATGATCCGTTTCCGCAAAGAATCAGACCCTCCCGAGGGGGGTATATCCCGGGAGCTTAAGGCCTCCTCCACCCTGAAGGGCCCACTGGCCAATCTCCGCAAAGAGCGCAGGTGCGCTCCCGGTCCCAGCTCGGTTCCCAGGTCGGCTGCCAGGCTCCTGATGTAAGTCCCACCGGAACAGGCCACCTCCATGGTTACATGAGGGAGATCTATGGAAAGGATCCGAAGGGAGTAAACCTTCACACGCCTCCTTTTGGGATCAACCTTCACCCCTTTCCTGGCCAGTTTGTAAGCCGGGATTCCTCCGGATTTCACAGCCGAAAAAACCGGAGGGACTTGGTCAATGGTGCCGACAAATTGCTGTGCCTTTCCCTGGATATGTTCGGGCTCCAGTGGAGCAACGGGGCGGCTACGAACCACCCGTCCCGTAGGATCCAGGGTGTCGGTTTCAACCCCCAGCCTGAGGGTGGCCTCATAGACCTTGTCTCCGGACATAATGAAGGGAGAAAGCTTGGTCCCCTGATCCACCAGAATGACCAGCAGCCCGGTGGCAAAAGGATCCAAAGTGCCGGCGTGGCCCACCTTTCGCTTCTTTGCCCCTCCCAGGCTCGCTTTTAGCTCTTTAACGACCCCATAGGAGGTCCGCCCCCCTTCCTTATCGATCAAAATAATTCCGTCAGTTGGACTTCCCATTCAAATCCAAGGACCGGGCGGCCTCCCTTAAAAACTCTTCCTTCAGGGTAACGAGCGACCCTTTGCGGGTAAAACCCGCCGCCTTTGCATGTCCCCCTCCCCCGAATAGGGAAGCCAGCCGGGCCACATTAACATGGCCGTTTGAGCGCAAGCTGAACTTATATTCCCTTTCCCCCACCTGCCGGATGAGCACCGCAATCTCCACACCCCACACGAACCGGGGATAATCCACAAATCTCTCACTATCCATCCGGCCCGCCCCGGCCCTGTGATACATGTCAAGAGAGATCATCATCATCCCGACCTTTCCCCTACACCGGAATTCAATGCTTCCCAGGGCCATCTTGAGCAACCTCAGCCGAGACATGCCACAGCCGTAAAGGACCTTACGGGACAGTTCCCAAGGCCTGACACCGTATTCCAGCATTTTTCCGGCGATCCTCAAGGCCCCTGGGGTTGTGTTGGAATAGCTGAAAGAGCCGGTATCGGCCTGTATGGCTGCAAATATGTTTTCCGCCACCTCGGTGCCCAGGGGCAGGTCCGTCGTCTCTATGAGTTCAAACACCAGTTCTCCTGTGGAAGAACTCCCCGCATCCACCAAATTCAAATCCCCGAAGAACTGGTTGGTCTCGTGGTGGTCGATGTTAACCACGGTCCTGCTTTTCTCCAAACAGACGGCAGGGGCTCCAGCCCTTTCCAGTGCCCCGCAGTCCAGTACCAGGGCCACATCAAAGGGCTTTCCCGGATCCACATGTTGTACGATCCTTTCACTCCCCTTTAGAGGAGAGAAGTACCCGGACAAGGGCTCTTCGGTAAAGCAAATCACCTCCTTCCCTGCGTCAAGGAGCGCCTTATCCAGCGCGAGCATGGAGGAGATGCCATCCAGATCAGGATCCTTATGGGTCACCATAAGTAAACGGTTCGCCTCCTCAAGCTGGTCGGCTATTCTATTCAGCAAGGTCTTTCGATTCATCGGTTCCCAGCTTCTCAAGGAGCATTTCCATATGGCTGCCCCTTTGCAGTGAGGAATCATGAATAAAGGTGATGTCAGGGGTATGTTTCAGCGACATCCCTCGTCCCAGCTCCCTCTTTATGAATCCCTTGGCGCTCTCCAAACCGGCTTGCGCCCTTCTGATCTCTTTCTCCGCTCCCATCACGCTGTAGTATACCTTTGCCGATCTGAGATCACCACTCATACGGGTCCCTGTGACCGTAACCCCTTTGACCCGGGGGTCCTTGACCCTTTCAATGAGGAGCAGGGCGATTTCCTTAAGAATTTCATCTCCCACCCTCACCGCTCTCTTACCAGCCAGCACGATATCCTCCAAAAAAAACCGGCGACACCCGCCCACGAACAAGCTCGGCTCTGCCCTCCTGAAAACCATAAAGGGGAAGCCATTTACGAGTGCCTACAGTAATAAAGATGATTTTCACACATCCAAGGGGGCTTTAATCACACATTGAAAATCTCCATCTCTGAATTGACTATCTGGGCAAGGTAGAGGGAGTCAAAGAAGGTAAGGATGCGATTGAGTGAAGAATCGATGTGGCGCCTGTCATTCCCAACCGTGCTGATGCCTATTTCTATCCTCTGCCATTTGTCGTTGGATCCCACTTCTGCCACGGCCACGTTGAAACGGGATCTTGTCTTGTCCACCATACTCCTGACGATCTTCCGTTTTCCCTTGAGAGACCGATTATCTGATAGATAAAACTCAATTTTGAGTGTCCCTACAACCATGGGCTAAAGCTCGGCCTGAACTTCCTCTACTTCATAAACTTCTAGGACGTCGCCCTCTTTGATATCCTGGAAATTCTCCAGCCCTATGCCGCACTCGTAACCGGACTGCACCTCTTTGGCATCTTCCTTAAAGCGCCTCAAGGAGGCGATGTTGCCGTCAAAGATAACCACTTCATCGCGAAGAAGCCGTACTTTTGCATTCCGCGCCACACGGCCGTCCGTGACATAACACCCCGCCACGGCCCCCACCTTAGGGATCCGAAAAACCTCTCTCACATCGGCCCGGCCGATAACCCGCTCCTTATATACCGGCTCCAAAAGGCCCACCATGGCCAGTCGAATATCCTTGACCACGTTATAGATGACATCGTAGTAGCGGATATCCACATTTTCTCTTTCTGCCACTTCTCTAACGCGGGGATTGGCTCTCACATTAAAACCAATGATAACCGCCCCCGAGGCAGAGGCCAGCATCACGTCCGATTCGGCAATGGCCCCGGTTGCTGCATGAATGATTTTGAGTTTTACCTCTTCAGTGCTCAACTTAACCAGAGAGTCCTTGAGGGCTTCGATTGAACCCTGAACATCCGCTTTCAGGATGATGTCCAGCTCTTTTACCTCCCCCTCCTTGATACGATCAAAAAGCTCGTCAAGGCTTATAAGGCCTCTCTTTACGATTTCCTGCTTCTTGTCTTTGTCTTTGCGATGTTCAATGACCTCCTTGGCGGTTTTCTCGTCCTTGACCACGATGAATTCGTCCCCTGCCATGGGAACGCCTGATATGCCGTAGACCTCCACCGGCATGGAAGGCCCTGAGGAGGCCAGTTCGTTACTCCGGTGGTCCACCATGGCCCTTACACGCCCATGGTGATTTCCACAAATGAAGTAGTCCCCCTTATGAAGGGTCCCGTTCTTGACGAGGACAGTGGCCACGGAGCCTTTATTCTTATCCAACTTGGCCTCTATGATGGTTCCCCTTGCCGGCTTATTTGGATTCCCTTGCAGTTCGAGCATTTCAGCTTGAAGCAGGATCAGGCCCAGGAGATCCTCCACCCCCTCTCCGGTTTTAGCCGAGATGTGTCCAAGGATGGTTTCTCCTCCCCACCCCTCCGGGACGAGATCCAATTCCGCCAATTCTCTTTTTACCTTTTCCGGGTTCGCCTCCGGCTTGTCAATCTTGTTGACAGCGACCAAGATGGGAATATTCGCCGCCCGGGCATGATTAATCGCCTCTTTTGTCTGGGGCATCACACCGTCGTCTGCAGCCACCACCAGGACAATAAGATCCGTCACCTTGGCGCCTCTGGCACGCATCGCCGTAAAGGCCTCATGCCCCGGGGTATCCAAAAACACAATATCCCCGCCCTTGGTTTGGACATAATAGGCACCGATATGCTGGGTAATACCGCCAAACTCCCCATCGGTAATGTTGGATTTCCGCACATAGTCGAGTAAGGAGGTTTTGCCATGGTCCACATGTCCCATGATGGTCACAACGGGCGGTCTCGGCTGCAAATCCTCGGGTTGGTCTTCAGTCTCCGCAATAAAGGCTTGCTCCTCAAAGGTATCCAATTCCAGTTCATATCCAAATTCATCCGCCACCAAAGAAGCGGTTTCAAAGTCCATGGCCTTGTTGACATGGGCCGCCACACCCATTTCCAGCAGCCTCTTTAATAATTCCGTCGCCTTGATTCCCATGGCCCTGGACAATTCAGCCACCGTCACCGCCTCTTGGACCCGGATTCTCCTCTTGCTGGCCTTGGGGACGGTAATCTCCGTATGTTTTTGCCTCTTGGCAAGCTCCTTGGACTTCTTTGCCGCCCTTTTGTCCTTATACCTGAGGGCCCTTGCCTCATAAAGATCCGCTCGCTCGTAGACTTCCTTTCTGCGGTGACGAATAGCCTTCTTGGCCAAAGCCTCTTTGTCCTCGCCCTTCTTTTTGGCCTTTTTTTTCTTTACAGGCTTGGCCTGTTCCTCTTCTTCCGCGGGTTTTTCCCCGACTTCACGAGGCCATAGGGGTTCGACTTTTTTCTCAGGGGGTTTGACCGGAGGGGCCTCTTTCTCTTCTTTCTTGGCCAGGGCATCCCCCAGGGGCCCCTCCTCCGGGCGTTTGATAATTTTGGCGGGCTCATCCCCTTTTCTTTTCTTGGCCTTCTTCGGTTTGGGCTTGACCTCCCGTGCCGGCTTGGACGGTTTTTCTTTTTCAACCGGAGCCTCCGGCACCTCCTCTTTTCCGCGGACCTCGGCCGCTTCGGGGACTTTCTCAGGCTCCTCCTTGATTTCTACAGAGGGCATCTCCCCGGGAGGCGGTGGAGGCGCCGGGGACTCTGCCTTCACTTCATCGACCCCGGCAGACGGTTCGGCCTTGGGAGCTTCCTCTTCGACCCTTATCCTTTTCTTACGTCGCCGGATGACCGTCGATTTTATACGCTTTTCTTCTATGACCTCTGATACAACCCCCGAGACGATTTCACGCGCTCTTTGCGCCGCCCCTTCGTCAAGAGTACTCATATAGTTTTTTATATTCATGCCACTGGCCAGGAGCTTTTCAACCAGCGACTTGCTTTCCATGTTGAGTTCCCTAGCCAATTCATAGACTCTCACTTTAGCCATAAGATCCCTCGAAAATTACTGATCCTTTGGGGTGACCGAGCACCCCGTCCCCGAACATTTCCTCTAGAGGACAAATAACATTTAAACCCAGGCCTCACACTAATACTCACTCAACCACAGATCCTCGTGGATTTGCAGGGGGCCCTTTTTCTTGAAGGCCCGGTTAAGGCAATCGCCTCTTCGTAGCTTTTCAAAGCACAGGCTGCTCCTGCAGACATAGGCACCCCTGCCCCGGGCGTGACCCTTATCGTCCCGGAGCACCCGTCCTTGATTGTCCAGGACCAGTCTGACCAAGTCCCCTTTTCTCCGTTTGCCTCCGCAGGATATACACGTCCTCAGGGGGATATGCCCGCTACTCCTTGTCATCAACCCTTATTTCTTCCTCGCCTCCAGGAGCTTGCCCATTTTCAGAATACCCTTTCTCGTCAGCTTCCTCATCAGGCTCATGGCGCTCCTCTTCCTGAATGTATCTCACGGCATCTTCAATGAGTCTAGATGCCGTTTCCTCGCCGATCCCGTCTACCGACGCCAGGTCTTCAATACTGGCCCTTGCCACATCCTCGGCAGACCTGAAGCCTTCCTCATAGAGATCAGAGGCCCGTTTCTCCCCCACCCCTTGCAAGTCAAGGAGAGACCTGTAGCCTTCTTTGAGGGCCTGGTTATAATGGGTTTCACTCGTCACATCCAGCTTCCATCCCGTCAGTCTTGATGCGAGCCTCACGTTCTGTCCCCTCTTGCCGATAGCCAAGGACAACTGATCGTCGGGGACCACCACTTCCATGGAATGTCTTTCCTCGTCCACCACGACACGGATGATTTCAGCAGGGGCAAGGGCGTTACATATAAACTTGGCCGGATCAGGATCCCACGTGACGATATCGATCTTCTCCCCCCTGAGTTCCTGGACCACGGCCTGCACCCGCGAACCCTTCATACCCACGCACGCCCCCACCGGATCCACATCTGGGTCCTTTGAGGCCACCGCGATCTTAGACCTCGCTCCAGGTTCCCGGGCAACCTGGATGATCTGGACGATGCCTTCTGAGATCTCAGGCACCTCGTTTTCAAAGAGCGATGCCAACAGATTGGGATGGGTACGAGAGAGAACGATCTGCGGTCCCCGGCTGAACTGCTTTACATCCAGTATATACGCCCTGATACGGTCCCCCTGTTTGTAAGATTCCTTTGGGATCTGTTCCTTGGGTGGCAGTTCCGCCTCCGTGCGTCCCAGATTGACGATAATGGAACCCCTGTCAAAACGTTGCACAATCCCGTTAATGATCTCACCACGCCGGTCCTTGAAATCATCGTATACGATATCTCTTTCGGCCTCCTTTAACCTTTGCATAATCACCTGTTTCGCCGATTGAGCGGCAATTCTTCCAAAGGTATCCGTGTCCATCTTGATTCCAAGGCCGTCTCCCACCTCGCATTCGGCGTCTATCTCGCGGGCCTTTTGCAAGGAGATCTCCAGGTGCTCGTTGGTCACTTCTTCCACCACTTCCTTGAACTCAAAGACTTCAATCTCCCCCAGCCCCTCATTAAAGCTCACCTCAAGATCATAATCGGGGCCGAACTTCTTCCTGGCCGCCGCCTTCACCGCCTCCTCCAGGGCGCCGATCAAAACATTGATCTCAACACCCTTTTCCCGGCTCACCTGCTCGATCATCCTCTTCAAATCTGAAATCATATTCTTTAGCTCCACCCGTCATTAAACGTCTCGAAATGGCACGCCCTGCGAAAAAAAGCTAGGGGGTTGTCCGTTCTCAAACTCGTAAACCAGGTTGGCCTTTTCCACGTCAGAGAAAGAAAGGGGAACCACGCGGTCTTTTACCTCCACATAGAGAATCCCCTCTTGAAAGCGCCTCAGGAGCCCGGAAAAATTCCGCTGCCCCTCCACCGGTTTCTTCATACGCACCTTGATTTTTTTCCCTTGGGCGCCCTGGAAATCCTTTTCCTTTTTAAGGGGCCTGTTGAGGCCGGGAGAGGAGACCTCCAGCACGTACTCATGATCAATGATATCCTTTACATCGATCAAGGTCCCGATTTCTCTGCTCACCCGGGCACAGTCGCCCAAAGTAATGCCTCCCTCTTCATCTACGTATACCCTGAGAACCCACTTTCCCTTCTCGGACAGGTATTCCACGTCAACGAGCTCAATATCCAACGCCTCCAGGACGGGTTCGATGAGCTCGCTCACCTTCTTGACCACTTGATTCCCTTTCTTGGACATAATCCCTGTCACAGACGCATATTGCCAGCCCCCGTCGGACTCCAGAGACCCTGGCCCCCGGTCTGACAACCAAAAAAAAGCGGGTTCCTGGAGACCCGCTTCCTCAATCGCAGACTGAAATGTTAAGCCCTTTTCTACATAACATCCCTAAAGGTATTATGAAAAGGCCAACGCCGAGTCCGCAATTCGAAGTAACTCAACCGTTTTGAGAGCCTGGTTGACAACCTCAAAGGGGGTGGCAGGCCATGCCAGATAAGGTTGGAGCGGGCAACGGGGCTCGAACCCGCGACACCAAGCTTGGGAAGCTTGTACTCTACCAGCTGAGCTATGCCCGCTCAAAATCCCTTCCCATATCTTTTTTATTTATAAGATACTCCCCGGCATCCGTCAAGCAATATTTCATTTTTATAAGCTTTAACCATACAGCCCTAATTTGCTCAAAAATCTTGACATTAGGTAGGGATCAAAATAAGATTTGACCAAAATGTTTTCTTTACAAACAGTTTGCCTAAGGGTTGCTCTTAATATAATATAACCGGACCGCACAAGCAAGAGGAGACAAATAGCATCCTTGGAAGAAGTTTCGGATCAAGGCTTTTTGGCCCGCCTTAAGTCTCTTATCAGAAAAAAGGCCCCCCTGGGAAACAGCACTGAGCTCACCGAAGAAATCCATGATCTCATGGACGAAGGGCAAGCCAAGGGGCTCATCAGTAACGAAGTGTCTTACATGGTCCACGGTGTCCTTGATTTGAAGGAGACCCGTGCCCACTCCATTATGATTCCCCGGACAGAGATTAGTTCCGCTACCACAAACGCCACCCTGGGCGAAATTGTGGAATTGGTGACCCGGTGCGGTCATACCCGGATCCCTATCTGCAACGGGAGCATTGATGAGGTCGTCGGTGTTCTTCATGCCAAGGACCTCTTGAAGCTGTGGGGCCAAGATAGCGGCTTACGTATCCCTACGGAAATCCTGAGGAAGCCCTATTTTGTGCCGGAAAACAGACTCGTGAGTGAACTATTAAGAGACCTGAAGGAGAGAAAGACCCACCTCGCCCTGGTCACCGACGAGTACGGCGGTACCGCAGGAATCATCACCATCGAGGATATTATCGAGGAGATCGTGGGGGAAATCTTGGATGAGCATGACAGTGAAGAATCCCTTCTCACGGTCCTCGACGATAATTCCCTCCTGGTAGATGCCCGTCTGGAGGTGGGGAAGCTGCAAGAACAACTCCATTTGGAACTCCCAAAGGGGGACTTCGGCTCTGTGGGAGGCCTCATCATTCACCTCCTGGGCAGGATTCCAGAGGTGGATGAAAAGATTTCCTACAAAGACCTGGAGTTTACCGTCAAAAAGGCGGACCAAAGAAAAATCGATAAACTCCTTGTTAAACCCAGGGTCTCTCCCCCTGTCTCCGAAGAGGACCATCCTGCGCACCCCTGAACCCCCCATCACCCGCTTGCCATACCACAAGACCGCCACTGCGGGAAATCCCGAGGGAAAGGGAAGGGCCCTTTCCACCCTTAAATGTCTGCTCGCCGTTCTTTCGGGGTTGATGCTCACCGCGTCCTTTCCTCCCGGGGAGTGGAGCTGGATGGTGTGGTTCTCCCTGGTCCCTCTCCTGGCCGGCCTTGTCAATCAACCCCCTTTTTCCGCCTTCAAACTGGGACTCATCTCCGGGGCCGCCCACTACATCACCCTGGTCTACTGGATCGTGGAGGTCCTCGGCCACTATGGACAGATCAACATTGTCCTGAGTTTGTTTCCCTTTCTTCTCCTTTGTCTCTATCTGGCGCTCTATCCCGCCTTCTTTTCATTACTATGGGTCCGCCTGATGGGCCGACGTTTTTCCGTCCTCCTCACCGCCGGACTCTGGGTAAGCATCGAGTATGTGAGATCTTTTCTCCTCACCGGCTTCCCCTGGTGTCTTTTGGGCCATTCTCAGTACAGGAACCTTTCTTTCCTTCAAGTTGCCGATCTCGCAGGCGTTTACGGATTATCATTTCTTATCGTGCTCGTAAACGCCTGCATCTTCTTTTTCTTCTTCAGGAGACCCTTGAGAGGCGCAAACATGGTGAAAGGGGAATTTCTGATTACAGCCTGCATGGTCGTCTTCACCTTCCTATACGGTCACGGGCAACTTACCGGGGCGGAACCCGCCCAAGACACGCTTCACCGTGTCAAGGCCGTCATTGTTCAGCCCAATATTGATCAGTCCCAAAAATGGGATCCCCGGTATCAGATGCACACCCTCATGACCTATCAGAGGCTCACGCGAAGGGCCTTTGACTTTGAACCCAGACTTATTGTGTGGCCGGAGACCTCTGTGCCCTTCTTCTTCCAGGACGGCCGGGAACTTTCCTTCCGGGTACTATCCCTCGCAAAGGAATCGGGTGCCATATTGGTCTTTGGAAGCCCTGCCTTCAAAAAAACACAAAGGGGCACCAAGTACTATAACCGGGTTTACGCCCTCCTCCCCGGCCAGGGCGGCCCTCCCCTCTTTTATGACAAGGTACACCTGGTCCCTTTTGGTGAGTATGTACCCCTCCGGGAACTCCTCTTTTTTGTGAACCGGCTGGTTCCAGCTGCCGGGGATTTTGAGCCGGGGGAGACCTTGGCCCCCTTGAGGTGTAATGACCTTTCTTTGGGGGTTCTCATCTGCTTTGAAGCCATTTTTCCTGAGCTGGCCAGGCGCCAGGTACGGGATGGGGCCGATATCCTGCTCAATCTCACCAATGATGCCTGGTTTGGCATGACCAGTGCCCCTTACCAGCACCTGAGCATGGCTGTTTTTCGTGCTGTTGAAAACAGAAGGCCTCTGATCCGAGCGGCAAACACCGGATTCAGTGGCTTTATCGATTCTTACGGGCGCATCATTGAGAAGGGGGGCCTCTTTGAGGAAGACCTGTTAAAGGGGTCCCTTTCTATAGGGCATGGCCCCCCCAGTTTCTATACCCGTTTCGGAGACACCTTCGCCTTGGGTGTGATCGCCCTTACCTTAATCGCCCTGTTTTACCGCCTGCGGCGGACCAGGACCGACGATCGGATCTAAGTCCCACCAGTAAAACGGAGGGTCCCTTTTGCAGGAGATAGGGCTCAAACCCTTGAAATAAATTTTATAGCGATTAAAATAGGGATAGCATTTTGGGCTTTTGTCCGCGTGACAATCCCTTTGAATCACCGGGAGGAAACAATATGACCGAAGATATTATTGTGGAAAGAATCGATCATGTAATGCATCAGCTGGATGAGCTAAGAGGTCATCTTTGACCTGGACAAACAGCAACAGGAACTTGAAAAGATCGAAAAGACCATGTCCGTTGCCGATTTCTGGCAAAAGGACCAAGAGGAAATCTCCAAGCTGACCCAGCAGCGGGCCTACCTGAGAGAGGAAATCGAGGAGTGGAAAAAATTTCAACGGGAGGCTGAAGAGGCCAAGATCCTTGCAGAACTCGCCATCGAGGAAAAGGATGAGCCCACCCTGCAAGAGGTCAACAGGGAGGTCAGCCGACTCCAGAGACAGATCAGGGAAATGGAATTCAGATCCATCCTCTCTGACCCGGATGACAAGCGCAATGCTATTGTGGCCGTGAACGCCGGGGCCGGTGGCACCGAGGCTCAAGACTGGGTGGAGATGATCTTCAGAATGATCGTCCGCTGGAGCGAAAACAAGGGCATGGAAGTCCACATCCTTGATTACCTCGCCGGAGAAGAGGCGGGCATCAAAAACGTGACCTTCTCAGTAAACAGCCCCTATGCGTATGGTTACCTGAAGTCGGAACACGGTATCCACCGGATGGTCAGGGTCTCCCCCTTTGATGCCACCGGGAGAAGACATACCTCTTTTGCTTCTGTATCCGTCATTCCGGAAGTGGATACGGACATCAAGATCGATATCGAAAACAAGGACCTGCGCATTGACACCTTCCGCGCCAGCGGTCCGGGGGGACAGCATGTGAACAAGACCAGCTCCGCGGTGAGGGTTACCCATCTCCCCACCGGTATCGTGGTCCAATGCCAGAATGAGAAATCCCAGCACCGCAATCGGGAAATGGCCATGAAGGTGCTCAAGGCCAAGCTCTATGATCTGGAAAAAAAGAAGCAGGACCAGAAGAAGCAGGAAATGCACGAGACACAGAAGGACATTGCCTGGGGAAGCCAGATCCGATCATATGTTTTTAACCCGTACAGAATGGTCAAAGACCACCGCACGAACGTAGAGGTGGGAGACGTGGACAGGGTTATGAACGGAGATCTTGAAAAGTTTATCGACGCCTTTCTGAAGATGAAATAGCTCTCCTCAAGGCGGGCCTGAGGAGACCCCTTCTACCCTCCCATATAGACCTTGTCAATGCTTTTGATATAGGTATTGATTCCTTCACAAATCCCTTCTGCCACGCGCTCCTGATATCGCTCGCTGAGCAAACGTTTGCGCTCCTTCGTATTGGTCAGGAAGCCCGTCTCAACCAGGATGGCGGGCATCTGGGCGCCGATGAGCACATAGAAGGGGGCCTGTTTCACGCCCAAGTCCCTCACCTGCTTGTGACTCTTCTGAATCTGATCCACCATTCCCTTTTGCACTTGACAGGCCAGCCGGCTTGATTCATGGAGTTTGGTATTCATCATAAGGTCATTGAGGATGGCCTGCAGATCGCTGATATTCTTCTCTGATGTGGCGTTCTCTCTGGCCGCCACCATGACCGCCCTCTCATCAGTGGCCATGTTCAAAAAGTAGGTCTCCAGGCCGTTTATTCTTCTGTCCTTATGGGCGTTAATATGAAGCGAGACAAAAAGGTCCGCCTTTTTCATATTCGCAATGGCGGTGCGCTGCTCCAAGGATAAAAAGACATCCTTATCTCTCGTAAGATACACATCACATCCGAGCTTTTTTTTGATCTTCTTTGCCAGGATCTTGGCGATGCTCAAGACGATATCCTTTTCCCTGATCCTGTTCTTGGAGTGGCAGCCCGGGTCCTTTCCGCCGTGACCGGGATCTATCACAATGGTCTTCACATTGAGCCCGAGCTGTTTGGCAAGAGACGCATTGCCTTGCGGCGTCTCTGCTTTCCTGATTCCCTTTCTAACCTTTTTTCTCTGGGCCACCGTGGTCTTGCCGCGAACATCCCCGTTCTCCGTCTTGCGCACATCCACAACAATTCGAAAGGGGTCATGGAGATGAAAAACCTTGTACCCTCCTATACTCTCAATATCCAGGACCACCCGGACCGTATCCTTGTTAAACTGACCGGCCCTGGCCCTTTGAAGCAGGTCATCCTTGATGGGTATGGCACTCACAATTTGGGAGGTTACCTTGGCGTTCTTGAGGTCCAGATAGAGTCTGCGCGGTTTTTTGTGATCGGGATCAGCCTTCAGCAAGTGAGACTCGTATTTCACAGGACCGTCCATGTCCACCACCACCCGTGTATAATTGGGCGTGGACCAGTGCCGGATGTCTCTCACCCCTGTCAACCTGGGGGTGGTCCCTCGTGGACGTTTAGACCGCCTCTTTTCATCCCGCTTACTCAGGGTCTCCGCCAGTTCATCGAGCATCTTTTCGGCCTTTGGACGCATATCCCCTCGGGGGAATTTGATTTCCACCTTCAGGAATTCCACGTAGGCCTGACTGGGCTCCTCCTTGTATTTGTGATAAATCTCTCCTACGCGGTACTGGGCATCGTCGGCCAGGCGATGGTCCTTGTATTTTTCCACAATGCTTTCATAGAGGCGCAGAGCTTCGTCCAGATCCTTAGATCTCCCCGAATACCTGTAAAGACCCGTATAAAGTCGGGCTGCAAAATACATGGCCCAAGGGGCCTGGTCATAGCCTGGGTATTGGGAATATATTCTTTCGTACCTGTGAATGCAGTTCAGCCAATTGTGCCGGTATTTTTTCTTTTTGGCTGTATGCAGCAAGGCCCTGCGGCACTTGTGGGCGTCCTCAAGGCGTGCAGCGGCCTTCTTTGAGGGCTTAAGGGCCGCCTCCGCTCCATCGAAAAACAGAAAAACACAGAGAAGGGCAACAAGAATATGACTGATTTTCCTCTTCACCTTTTCCGACCAGAGGCCGTTACGCCTCGGAATCCACATATTCCTTCATTCTGTTCAATTCCGTCAAAGCCTCAAGGGGGGTCATAGACAGGATATCCAACCCCGAAATCCAATCCGTAAGGGTCCTATCCCTGCCCTTGAAGAGGGAGAGCTGCCCCTCCGTCCCCTGCTTTTGGTTCAGGGAAGTGCCGGCCAAACGGGGTGCCCCGATCTCATCTACCTCGTTTTTTTCCAAATTATCAAGTATTTCCTTGGCCCTGTTCAAAACCCTCTCGGGCACACCTGCAATACGGGCCACCTCAATGCCATAGCTCCGGCTGGTCCCTCCCGGCACAAGCTTTCTCAAAAAGACAATTCGATTATTCCACTCCCGCACCGCGATATTGAAATTCTTCACCCTCTCCTTGGTGGCCACCAGTTCCATCAATTCATGATAGTGGGTCGCGAAAAGGGTTCGCACCCCCCTCCCACCTCGATCGTGCAAGGCCTCCGCAACGGCCCAGGCGATACTGAGACCGTCATAGGTACTGGTGCCCCGCCCGATCTCGTCCAAAATCACCAGGCTTCCGGGGCTGGCGTTTCGCAGGATATTCGAAGTTTCCTGCATTTCCACCATGAACGTACTTTGCCCTTGGGCGATATCGTCGGAGGCGCCTACCCGGGTGAAGATACGGTCCACGAGCCCGATAACCGCCTTTGAAGCAGGCACAAAACTGCCCATCTGGGCCATGAGCACGATGAGGGCGGTCTGTCTCAGGACCGTGGATTTTCCGGCCATATTGGGGCCGGTGATAATCAGTACCTGCTGATTCTCCGAATCCAAATTCAGATCATTGGGTACAAATTCTTCCTCTTTGACCATCTGCTCTATGACGGGATGACGGCCGTCCTCAATGGAGAGGTCTACCCCGTCATTGACTTCGGGGCAGGTGTAGTGATTCATCTCGGCGCGCTCGGCCAGGGCACTGTACACATCCAGTTCCCCGATGAGTTCTGCTGTGGCCTTGATCCTGTGGTTTTCAAGGGCGATCTTTTCGCGAACCCCCTCGAAAATCTCAAATTCCAGCTCCGAACGCCTTTCCTCAGCACCGAGGACTTTATCCTCCATGGCCTTAAGGGACTCGGTGATGTACCGCTCACCGTTAACCAGTGTCTGTTTCCTGATATAATCCGCCGGGACCAGATTCAGGTTCGCCTTGGAGACCTCGATATAATAGCCGAAGACCTTGTTGAAACCCACTTTCAGACTCGATATGCCGGTCCTTTTCTGCTCGATGGCCGCAAAACCGGCTATCCAGTTCTTGCCTTCCCGGCTGAGAGAGATGAGGCTGTCCAATTCCTGGTGATACCCTTCTTTGATGATGCCCCCCTCCCTCAGGGACACAGGGGGGTTTTCGTCGATGGCCTCCTCAATAAGCCGGGTCACATCTTCAAGGGGATCCAGCCCCGCGGCCATGTTTTCCAGACGGGTGCTCGGGGTACCGGCCAGCCGCTTTTTGATGGCCGGGAGCCGCCGGATGGAGGCCTTCAGGGCAAGGAGATCTCTCGCATTGGCCCGGGCCATGACAATGCGCCCGTTCAGCCTCTCCAGGTCATATATCTCGTTGAGTTCCTCCCTTATCTCCTCCCGGAAGAGCGGATCCTCTTTAAAGCAGCCCACTGCGGCCAGCCGCATGCGTATCCCTTCGAGATCTATCAGGGGATAGAGGATCCACTTCTTGAGAAGGCGGCTCCCCATGGGTGTAACCGTCCTGTCCAGGATGTGGAAAAGGCTCCCCTTAACGGACTGGCGACGCATGGTCTTTAAAAGCTCCAGATGGGTGCGGGTCGCCCCGTCCAGGAACATGAAATCCCCCACATAATAGATCCGAAGCTCTTTTATGTGTCCTATGTTGCCCTTCTGGGTGTCTAAGAGGTAGTGGACCAGGGCACCTGCCGCAACAAGGCCCTGGGACATGCCTTCACACCCGAAGGCGGCCAGGCTCTTCACCCCCAAATGCTCTTTCAAAAGGGACTCCGCCCTTTCCGGCACAAAGGCTTCATTCCCTAAGACCTCTACTCTGTAAGGGGAAAGCCCATTCCGCCACGACAGGCCCCCCTCTTCAGGGACTAAGAGCTCGGCCGGGGATATCCGTCCCAGTTCGTCCAGGATCTCGTTCCAGGATTCCATTTCGGTCACCCGAAACTCGCCCACAGAAAGGTCGACATGGGCCAACCCAAACCGGCCTTCACTTCCCCACAGGGCGGCCATGTACAGGTTGTTCTTTTCATCCACCTCACCTTCATCCAAAACCGACCCGGGGGTGACCACGCGAACCACATCCCGCTTCACAATGCCCTTGGTGGATTTTGGATCTTCGGTCTGTTCACAGATGGCGACCTTCCACCCGGTTTGGACCAGTTTGGAAATATAGGATTTTGAGGCATGATGAGGTATGCCGCACATGGGGACCTTCTCTCCATTAAGGGTGCCTCGGGCGGTGAGGGTAATCCCCAGGATTCTGGAAGCGGTGCGGGCGTCATCAAAGAACATCTCGTAAAAGTCACCCATCCGAAAAAACAAAATAGCATCAGGGTATTCGCCCTTGATGCCCATATATTGTCTCAGCATGGGGGTAAGCTGCTGATTCATCGGTTCTTTCCCGGTACGTAAAAGAATCAGGATCCCTTAAGACGTCCCGGGGAGGGGCTCCTTTATAGGGACACCCATGGAGGCGTGATCTCCGGTGGTCTCGACCATATGGATAGAATCCCAAGTGTTACACTGAGGGCACAGCCACTGCAGCTCATTGGGCTCAAAGCCGCACTGGGCACACTGAAAGCGCAGATAGGGCATATCGAGATGTTCAATGAGGTCTTGATATTCCTCCAAGGCCTCTTCACTTCTGTCCTGGGCAAGGAGGATCTCCCCTCTGAACCTGCGGGCCTCCCAAAATTGGGGGTCCAGTTCAAGGGCCTTGCCCACCTCCCTAAGGGCACCCTCGATGTCCTTTTCATTATAAAGATAGCGGGCCAAAGCCATATAGGTGAAGGCATCTGAGTTGGATTGGGCGCATTCCTTTAAAAAGGCCTCCACCGGCTTCAAGTTCTTCATCTTTGTATACGCCCCTTCCAGGCGACGGTAGGCCAGGAAGGTAAACTGGGGGGCCACCGCTGCGACCTCTTTCCAGGAAGAAATGGCCTTCTTATAGTCCTGCCTGTCGAAATAAAGGTCCCCCAGGTGGAGATAGGCGTCTACACATTGCCTGTGGGTAGATATGGCCTTTTTAAAGCACCCTTGGGCCCGGTTGTAATCCTTTTTCTGCTCATAGACCTTGCCCATCTCCACAAGATGATGGGCCAGGATGTGATCGTGGTCCCCTTCAGACTGGCGAGCGATCTGCTTACGGGTTTCATAGGCGTTTTCCCAGTCCTTCAACTCTTCGTAAATCCTCTCAATCTCTTTGAGGACCTCCACGTTGGATGGATCCTTCTGGGAAACCTTCAAAAAGGTCTTTAATGCCCGGTTCAGGAACCCCCCTTTGCGATAATCCAGCGCGAGGTCAAAAAGGGCTCTGAGCTTAATCTGCTCGTCAATATGAGGTCTTAAAATGATGCTCTCCCGTATCCTTACCGCCCTGTCTATGTCTCCTTTGGAGCGGTAGAGATTGCCTAGAGCAACATAAGTTTCTATGGTCTCCGAGTTGACCTGGACCGACTTGGTGAATTCTTCGATGGCATGGTCGTGGTCGTTAGAGAGGATGTATTGAAATCCCTTGAAAAAGGCCTTGTCCCCTTTGCTTTCATTTGACTTGACCCGCCCTGCTCGCCTGCCGCCGATCCACAGGCCGAGGATCAGACCGAACCCCAAGGCAACCACAACCCCTATGAGGAATTTTTGGTTAGTCGGTTCAAGGAACCATTGCCACATAAAGCCCTCTCCTATTTTGCCAAACCCAATCTTGCTCACCCTTGCGTCTCGGGGCTCTGATCGGGCCCGACCCCTTCAGTTGTAACAGGCAGATTTCTCAAGGAATTAAGCTCCTTATCCTTCGCCTCGGCCTCCTTCCTCAGGGCCTTGATCCGCCGCTTCAAATGAAAACGCTCTGTAATGCCGTATAAGCCCATGGAGATCACACCGATAAGAAAGGCAATCACCGCCATAAGTGCCATGGGCATACCCTTAGATTCATATTTGTAAAAACCCAAGTCTACCTTAAAATTCACTGGATTTGAAAGGGCCTGATAGTTCTCAACCGCAACAATAACCACCAGCAACAGAAAAAGGATGATCGCAATGGCTCTCAGATGCTTCATGTTTTACCTCCAGGAGAAGTTTCAACCCATTTAAAATAGGGAAGAAGTTTCTGGTAGGTCTGCTCGATGTGTTCAGGGATTACCCTGACGTCACCAAAAACGGCCATAAAATTGGTATCACCGCCCCAACGAGGGACGATATGGAAGTGCAAGTGCTCCTCTACACCGGCACCAGCCACCCGGCCGAGGTTCAAGCCCACGTTAAAGCCTTCCGGCCCCATCACCTCTTTAAGGATGGCAATGGACCGGCGGACCATGGTGATCAGATCCAGCATCTCCCCTCCGTTGAGATCTTCCAGGGCTGAAACGTGTCTGACAGGGGCCACCAAAAGATGCCCATTAATATAAGGGAAGCGGTTCATTATGACCATTGTCAACGGCCCTACATATAAAATCAACCTCGCCTGATCCTGGTTTCGATCCTCTCCGGGGCAGAAAATACACCCCCCTTCTTTTTGATCTGATAAAATGTATTCCATGCGCCACGGCGCCCAAAGTACCTTCATGGTCAACCCTCACAGCGCAATTATTTCGCCACGAATCGTATCGCCCAATTCCAGCTCACCCACGGTATGGACCCCGGAGAAGCTGAAACCGGTCGCAGTTCCCGGATTGAAGAGCAAAACGCCTTCTCTTACATGATTGGCCGCCTGGTGAGAATGGCCGTAGACAATAACATCTACCTTTGCGAATTGGGCCCAGATACGATCCTCAAGCCCGGCCGACGCCCCCCATCCGTGAATCAACCCCAGGCGATAAGAGCCCAGCTCAATGATCTTTCGTTCCGGCAGGAGCTTTCTCACCTCCACGGGGTCCATGTTACCATAGACCCCGTGGAAATTGGTTTTACTCAGAAAATCCACAACCTCGGTTGAAACCACATCACCGGCATGTAAGACCACATCCTTGTCAGCCAGGTACCGATCGTAGATATCCCTGAGCTCTCGGGTCACATGGCGGAGATGGGTATCCGAAAGCACTCCGATTCTCAGCTTCATTGCAGTATAGACACCGCCTGCTTGACCCCCTTTGGCCCCCACCTACCCAAAGGGGACCACGGGGGCAAGGTTCCCGAATCTGTAAGCAGGCACTTCCCTGACAGGGTGTTTCGGTCAATTGAAGGAAGCGCTGACATTTCAGATTCTTGAAAAAGCCCCTATCCCAGTGAGCCGCCTTCGCAGCCTCGCTTAAAAGGTCAAAGCAGGTAAAAAAGCATTTAAACACGGCATCCGCAGGGCTGGTACGAGGGGGCAGAGCCTCATCTACCCGGAATCTCCAAGGCCGCGAAAAAAGGGACACTTGGCCACAAAACCCAGGTTATCGGGAGTATACCAACCTAAAAAAAAAAGACAAGGCATAATCTAGGAGGGCGCTGAAATCCATTGACTGGGTCCGAGGGGTTTTGTATTTCAATGGAGAAGTCTTTACACAAGAGGTGAAGGAAATGCCCATATATGAGTTTTTTTGTCCCAAATGCAACATGATTTTCAACTTCTTCTCCAAATCAGCCGATACGGACAAAAGGCCTTTATGTCCGAGATGCAAAAAAAGGAAACTCGAACGCCGTATGTCCACCTTCGCCACCACCAGGCATCGGGGGGAGGAAGAGGACGCAGCCTTCCCTGATCTCGACGAGACCAAAGTGGACAAAGCCATGAACCTCCTTGCCAGGGAGGCGGACCGGATAGACGAAAACGACCCGCGCCAGGCTGCCGACCTTATGCGCAAGCTCTCGGATATGACCGGCATGAATTTGGGCCCAGGGATGGAAGAGGCCTTGAGCCGCATGGAGGCCGGGGAAGACCCGGAGAAAATCGAGGCGGAAATGGGGGATATCCTGGAGGAAGAAGAGCCTTTCCTTTTCGGGGAAAAAGCCAGGTCCCCAAGAACCTATCAGCCTCCCAAGGTGGATGATAAACTCTATGATCTCTGATGACCGTCCTAAACCGTTACCAGCTCAATCTCCCCCCATGCGGCCATTCTATCCTGGACAATCACCACCCCTCCCAGGATGCCCTCTATGTTCCTGGCCCAGGAGGAGACATCCTCAAGGTTCCCCCTCTTCTTGACCCTGTTTCCCAAGGCCGTTGCTGCACCATCGGCCAATGCCGCTGAGCGAGAAAGAATGCAAACCACGTCCGCGATTCCCATGCTTAAGGAATGGCCCACCACCCCGGAGGATGAGCACACCCCCAAGGGCATCCATTTTGTAGGGACTGAAATCCCCACCTTTTCGCTCAGCGGCGAGGAGCCGGCCAGGATGGAAACCGTCACGGGTCGGTCGGCCTTTAAAAAGATGTCGCCCCCGTTTTCCACGACCACCTGACGGCTCAATTCAAGCAAACTTTCACCCACATACTGGGCCACAGCGCCGGCCACCGACGCCATGGGTCCCACGCCGATCATCCTGGTGGCCCTGATCATATCCCTGACCAAGGGCGGGGCATAGGGATCCTCCTCATAGGGGCCGAGGGATGTGACAAATTCCGGGTGATCCTTTATATAGGTTTCAAGCTGACGGCGACAGTCCAAGACCAGGTCCAGGGTCTCCTTTTCAATCTCTCTGTCCGCACTTACCCAAAGGTCCGTCTCCTTTACGGTCACCCGAAATCCCTTCATGTCCCTGGAATGGGTTCTTGCCCTGTAAGTGCGCTCCCTGTACTGGGACATGTTAGCCCTTCTCAAGTGCCGGGCGGCTGCACCCGTCGCCCGGCACTTGCTGCCTTGCCGATGGCCCGCAAGGCCCTCTCCACACTCGGGTAAACCGGAACCCCCTGGTCAAGGTAAGCATCACAGAGGGTGCGGGACTCCCACTCAAGGGCCGCATCCTCCGGGAGATTGGCCCGGTTTTCCATCACCACCACCACATCCTTGCCCGTTTGCTTCCTTATTGCCACTATCCCCTTGAGTAAAGCACCACAGTATTCTTGAAGGGTCGGCCAGGCTATTTTGTCCATCTCCATGAAGGTGGGAAGCACTACACCCAGGGGGTGGAGCAACAACACGGTGATCAGCACGTCCACCGGCTCCCTGGTCAAGACCTCTTCCATAACCGCCCGCATAGCCTCTTCAGGAATCACCGGTGATCCTGTATCAATGGGATTGGCCATGCTGTTGCCTGGTGTGGGGAACCACTGTTTCAAACGCTTCTGGGTATCTGAACCGAAAAGGGGAAGTTCCAATCCCCATTGGTGGGCCACATCCGAGGAGAAGACACCGATGGCCCCACCGCCCCCTAGAATGGCCACCCTGTTCCCGGGACGGCGAAGGTGACACAGGGCCATCAAGGTATCCACCATCTCTTCCAGGCCCCCGACCCCCACCGCCCCTGTTTGGGCGAGGAGCCCCTTCCATACGCCCGATTCTCCTGCCATGGAACCGGTATGACTTTTGGTCATTCTTTTTCCAAGGGGCGTTAATCCCCCCTTCCAGATCAAGACGGGTTTTCTCCGGGTCAAGCCACGGAGAATCCCCATGAATCTCCGGCCGTCTTTTACCCCCTCCAGATAAGCGCCTATGTATTCCGTGTCGGGATCTCCCGAGAGGTAATCCAGCAACTCGTTGGCGTCCAAGTCACAGCCGTTTCCAAAGGAAAGAACCTTGCTCAGGCCCAGGCCGGTCATTCTGGCTTCGTGGCCGAAATCTGCGGCCACACCCCCGCTCTGGGAGATAAGGCTCACAGGGCCGGGCTCCCTGGAAAAATCAAATCCGGGAAGCACGGTGATCCTGCCCCTTGTGCACTGGGCCCCGAAACAGTTGGGGCCCAAGACCCGCAGCCCCTTTCTGGAAATGCGGGCCACCTCCTCTTGGAGCTCCATGCCCCTTTTTTCTCCTGTTTCGGAAAAACCCGAAGAAAGGATTTCCACGCCGGCCACATGGTGGGCGAGGCAATCCTCCAGGACCGGGGGGACCCTTTCCGCGGGTACGGACACGCAGGCCAGGTCTACAGGACCTGTAATCTTATCCAGCCCGGTATACACCGGTAGGCCGAAGACCTCCCCGCCCTTGGGATGAACCGGGTAGATCTGCCCTCTATAGCCATACTTGAGAAGGCTCTGAATAATCATGTGCCCGAATTTTCCCGGTTCATGGACGGCGCCGAACACGGCCACCGCCTTGGGTTCAAACATGCGATCCAGCCTTTCCCGAGCCTTCTTGTCCATGTGTAAGCCTCTCAGGCTATCTCAAAGAGTTCCCCGAATTATAGGCATGTTACATCTTTGAAACAGCTCGATTTCGGTATTCTGGGCAGGGTATAACGTGCCCGGACCGCTTCAACTATTCCCACTCTATGGTTCCGGGCGGTTTGGATGAGATGTCGTAAACCACTCGATTGACGCCTTTTACGCTGTTGATGATCCTGTTTGAAATCCCCGCCAGGACGTCATAGGGAATCCTGGACCAGTCCGCAGTCATGGCATCCAGGCTGTCTACCACCCGCACGGCTATCACATTTTCATAGGTCCTTTCATCTCCCATAACCCCAACCGTCCTTATGGGGAGTAAAACGCCGAAAGACTGCCACACCTTCTCATAGAGATCCGCCTTTCTGATTTCTTCTAAAATGATCACGTCAGCGGACCTCAAGACATCCAGTCGCTCCCGGGTCACTGCGCCCAGGATCCTCACGGCGAGGCCGGGCCCGGGAAAGGGCTGCCTCATGACCAGTTGTCTGGGAAGACCCAGCTCCACGCCGACCTGTCTCACCTCGTCCTTGAACAGCTCCCTGAGGGGTTCTACAAGGCGCAGCTTCATGGTCTCGGGGAGTCCCCCGACATTGTGGTGACTCTTGATGGTGGCGGAGGGGCCCTTGAAGGAGACGCTCTCGATCACATCGGGGTAAAGGGTACCCTGGGCCAAATACTTGGCGTCCCCCAGTTCACCGGCCTCTTTTTCAAACACGGCGATGAACTCCCTGCCGATGATCTTCCGTTTTTCCTCGGGGTCTTCCACCCCCTCGAGGCACTTGAGGAAATGTTCAGAGGCATCCACCAAGTGCAAATCCATGCCGTAGTACTCTCCAAAGACCTCCATGACCTCCCTTGCCTCCCCCCTTCGGAGAAGGCCGTTGTCCACAAAGATACAGGAAAGCTGCTCCCCAACCGCCTTATGGAGCAACACGGCTGTCACTGATGAGTCAACCCCGCCGGAGAGCCCACAGATCACCCTGGCTTCTCCGATCTCTTCCCTCAGGCCTCTGATGGTCTTTCGCACAAAGGAGATCATGTTCCAGGAGGGTTGACATGCGCATATCCTGAACAGGAAGTTTTTAAGGATCCTGTGTCCTTCGGGGGTGTGGGAGACCTCCGGGTGGAATTGGACGCCGAAGAAACGCCTCCGGGGATCAGCCATGGCGGCCACAGGGCTGTTTTTACTGCGTGCAAGGGCTGCGAACCCCTCCGGCATACGGTCAATACGATCGCCGTGACTCATCCACACAATATGCTCGTTCTTCTTCCCCAGACCGTGAAAAAGGTCTTCATCACTGGTCACGGTAATGGCTGCATTGCCGTATTCGCGGTCTGCCGCCCCCGCCACCACGCCGCCCAACTGATGGGTGAGATATTGCATCCCATAACAGATGCCCAATACAGGAACCCCCAACTCCAGGATGTCCGGATCCGGCCTGGGCGCCCCTTGGTCGTAAATACTGGCTGGACCACCTGACAGAATGATTCCTTTGGGCGAGAAGGCCCTGATCTTTTCCATCCCCACACTGAAGGGATGGATCTCGCAGTATACCTGTGTTTCCCTGACCCTTCGTGCGATGAGCTGGGTATACTGGGAGCCCAGATCCAGAATAAGAATTTTCTCTTTATAGAGATTGGCGGCCATGGTCCGTTCCTTGTCCGGGGGAAAAGGTCCGGGATGGTGTGCTCCCCCCCGGGGTTACTCTAAACGATAGTTGGGCGCTTCCTTGATGATGATCACATCATGGACATGGCTTTCCTTGAGCCCCGCCGGGGTGATCTGGATAAAATCGGGTTTACTCCGGAGCGCCTTAAGGTCTCGGCAACCCAGGTAGCCCATGCCGGCTCGCAGGCCACCTACAAGCTGGTAAACCGTATCCGCCAGGAGTCCTCTGTAAGGCACCCGGCCCACAATGCCTTCCGGCACCATCTTCTTTTCCAGGTCTGCTTGTTCCTGAAAATAACGGTCTTTGCTGCCTTCCTTCATGGCCTCCACGGAACCCATTCCCCTGTAAACCTTGTAGGTTCTACCCTGAAAAAGGATGGTCTCTCCGGGGCTTTCTTCGGTTCCGGCGAAGAGACTTCCGATCATTACCGTATCAGCCCCTCCAGCGAGGGCCTTTGTGATATCTCCGGAGAACTTGATCCCTCCGTCAGCAATCACCGGGATCCCCGATCTTCTCGCCTCGGCCGAGCACTCCATGATGGCGGTCATCTGGGGCACACCCACCCCGGCCACGACCCGGGTTGTACAGATAGAACCCGGCCCCACGCCGACCTTAACCGCATCTACACCGGCATCAATGAGGGCTCTTGTTCCTTCGGCTGTTCCCACATTGCCGGCGATCAGTTCCAGATCAGGATGCCTCTTTTTGGTCTCTCTGACCCCGTTGATGACCCTTTCCGAGTGGCCGTGGGCCGTATCTATGGCCACCACATCCACATTCGCATCCACCAGGGCGGCCACCCTCTCTTCCATGTCCGTACCCACCCCCACGGCAGCACCCACCCTTAAACGGCCCAACTCATCTTTGCAAGAATTGGGGTATTTTTTGATTTTCTCGATATCCTTGATGGTGATCAGCCCCTGCAGTTTGCCGTTCTCGTCCACCACCAGGAGCTTCTCGATACGTCTCTCGTGAAGAATGGCCTTGGACTCCTCCAGGGTAATCCCCACCCGCGCCGTAGCCAGATTTTCTCTGGTCATGACCGCTTCCACGTTCTGGTCAAGATTGGTTTCGAATCTGAGGTCCCGGTTCGTGATAATGCCCACCAGGTTCCCCTCTTTGACCACCGGCACCCCGGAAATCCTATATTTCTGCATGATTTCAAGCACATCTGATATTTTCTGCTCCGGCCCTATGGTGATGGGATCGACAATCATGCCGCTTTCAGACTTCTTGACCTTTTCCACTTCCAGGGTCTGCCTTTCGATGGTCATGTTTTTGTGGATGAAACCGATTCCCCCCTGCCTTGCCAAGGTAATGGCGGTCTGTGCCTCGGTAACCGTGTCCATGGCGGCACTGACGATGGGTATATTCATTGTGATGTTCACAGAGAGCCTTGTCCTTACATCCACCTCGCCGGGTAGAACCGAAGACCTGGCCGGGACCAAAATTAGATCATCAAAGGTGTAACCGAAGCGGATATCCTCTTTATTCATGCCCTTACCCCCCAAGATATTGAATCAAAATACCTTCCAAAAGATCCGACATGCTCACCCGCAGTTCAAGGGCCTCAAAATGACGAAGCACCCCCAAAACTACCGCCATTCCCGCCACTATTACGTCCGCCCTTCCCGAATCCAATCCCCGAAAACCTAACCTCTCTTGAATGGTAAGGCCCTTTAATTCGTGGTAAAGCCCTTTGATCCTATCCCTGTCAAGGACCAGGCCGTTTACCCTTTCGGGACTGATCTCACCCCTTGGGATGCCGTAAAGCATGGCGGCCAGGGTGGTCACCGTTCCACCGGTGCCGACCGGTGCCTCCCCTTGTTCCGGCACATCCAACGGGGCGCCTTCAAGGATCCGGGCCACACGCCGGGAGAGGGCCTCAAGCTGACCCTCCTCCGGGGGATCGGACCTGAGATATCTTGTGGTCAGAATCGCAGCACCCAGGGGCAGTGAAAGGGCCCTCATCTTGCCCTCCCGGTGGAAGAGGAATTCGGTGCTGGCCCCCCCCAGATCAAAGATCACGACCGACGACCTTTCGCCCAGAGCGTGAAGCACCCCCTTGCCCGTAAGGAGGGCCTCTTCCTCCCCTGTCAGGGCTGTGGCCTGAATCCCTGTCTCCCGGCCGAGGCACCTCAGAAATACCTCTCTGTTGGCGGCCTCCCGCACAACCCCCGTGGCCACCGCGTAAACCTCTCGGGCCTTAAAGGTGTCTATGGCCCGTCGGAAATCAAGGAGGGCTTGAAGGGTTCGGTCAATAGCCCCGGGCTGAATGCTCTTTTGTCCTTCCGGAGGGTGAAAACCTTCCGCCAGGCGGGTGTAGACCCTTTTTCTGGCCAGGGGCCGGAATTGTCCTGAAACCCCGCTTACCTGGACAATGAGTAGCCTTGCGGTGTGGCTTCCTATATCTATAGAGGCGGCGATGGTCTCCATCTCTGTAGAGAAGGTATCAGAGGAGGTCGGGTTTTTCAAGTCAACAGTCTCAGGGTTCCCACAAGCCCCTTGACAAATGAAGGACCTTCCCTCAGTTTCCCATATTGAATGACCCCGCCGCAAGGCGAAATACCCCTGCCTTTGGCGTATAAAGGAACCACGCTCTGTGACCCAGCACCATGACTGCCACGGTTACAGATGCAAACAAAGAAAGAGGACACATGGAGGAAAGACACTTCGGTCCCGTATGGTTGATACCCGGGGAAAACCGTGGGAAATACCCTTTTTGCCACTCCGTTTACATCGAGGGACCTGGCGTACTTATTGATCCTTCCTCGGATCGTAAACGGCTCACCCAGCTCAGGGAGCACCCCGGAGTCAGGGAGGTCTGGCTCACCCATTGGCACGAAGATCACCTCATGCACCTTGATTTGTTTGAGGACCTCCCCCTCTGCCTTTCTGAAGAGGACGCCCCGCAGCTCTCGAACATCGAGTGGTTTTTGGACGGTTACGGGATCCAAAAGGAAGAGGATCGCCGTTTCTGGAAAGGCGTATTAAAGGAGCAGTTTCACCTGAAGCCCAGGGGCGCAACCCGTTTTTTGCGGGGAGGATCCATTCTTTCCCTGGGTCCGGTTTCGGCGGAGGTATTGAGCACCCCCGGGCATACCCCCGGCCACCTCTCCTTTCTCTTCAAGGAGGTGGGTGTCCTTTTCATGGCCGACTACGACCTTACCCCCTTCGGGCCCTGGTATGGAGATGTCCACTCCAGCCTGGAGGCCACGGTGGCTTCAGTGAAGCGTTTGCGAGAAATCCCCGCCGGGACATGGCTCACCGCCCATGAGACCGGGGTTTTTGAAGAGAATCCTGGAGAGCTCTGGGACCGATACCTGGGTATGATCCGGCACAGGGAGGAACGTCTTCTAGATCTCCTGAAAGAGCCCCGCACCCTGGAAGATATTGTGGCGGCCTCCGTCATCTATGGAAGACCCCGAGAACCCCGGGCCTTTTTTGAGATCGGAGAAAGGGGCCACATGAAAAAGCACCTTGAAAAATGCATCAGAGAGGGGACCGTCGTCCGGGAAGGAAATGCTTATGTGAGGGTCACCCCTTAGGCCTTAAGCACAAGATTGGCTTTGACAGGTCCTCGGCGTTCCCCTAAACTTCCCTTCACCCGGGGAGAATCACAGCCATGGAGAGATTTCACAGCCTGGCGGGGCTGATCGCTCTGGCCTTCTTGGCCTGGGTTTTTTCCGAAGACCGGAAAAAGGTCAATGTAAGGATCTTGCTTACAGGGTTCGGCCTCCAGTTCTGCTTCGCCTTTATCATGCTCAAGTTCCCTGCGAGCCAGGAGGCCTTTGTCTGGCTCAATAAGGCGGTGGAGGCCCTGGAAGAAGCCACCAGGGCGGGGACCGGATTTGTCTTCGGATACCTCGGAGGGGCCAAGCTCCCTTTTGAAGAGAACCCCCCCGGGGCCGCTTACGTCCTCGCCTTCCGGGGTCTGCCGCTCGTCCTGGTCATCAGCGCCCTCTCTTCCCTTCTCTTCTACTGGAGGGTGATCCCTTTGGTGGTCCGCGCCTTTACTTGGCTCTTACGGCGGATTATGGGGATCGGCGGGGTGGAAGGCTTTGGTACGGCCACCAATGTGTTCGTGGGCATGGTGGAATCGCCCGTCTTGATCAGGCCCTATCTTCTCGAAGTCTCCAGAAGCGAGCTTTTCACCATTATGACCGCTGGCATGGCCACTATTGCGGGAACCGTGATGGTCCTCTACGCCACTATTTTGCGGGATACGATCCCCGGTATCATGGGACACCTCCTGACCGCTTCCATTATCAGCGCCCCGGCGGCCATCACCGTATCCAAGCTCATGGTTCCCCAGACCGGCGGCCCCTCCAGTGGACGGGTGGACATCCCGAGAGGCGCGGACAGCGCCATGGATGCCATCACCCAGGGTACCCTCAGTGGCATCAAACTTCTCATCAATATCATTGCCATGCTGGTCGTGCTGGTGGCCCTTGTCCGTCTTTTGAACATTCTTTTGGGTTGCATCCCGCATCTCGGTGGGGCGCCGATTACCTTCCAGAGGGCGGTGGGATGGCTTATGGCCCCCGTAACCTGGCTCATGGGCATTCCCTGGCAAGAGGCCCATCAAACAGGTTCGCTCATGGGGACCAAAACGGTCCTCAATGAATTGATCGCCTACCTCCACTTGGCCGCACTGCCCGCGGAGACCCTCACCCCGAGAAGCATGCTCATCATGACCTATGCCATGTGCGGTTTTGCCAATTTCGGCTCTCTCGGTATCATGATCGGGGGCATGGGGGCCATGGCCCCGGAACGACGGGCGGAAATCGTGGGCCTGGGCATCAAGTCCATTATAGCGGGCACCATCTCCACCTGCATGACAGGAAGTCTGGTGGGGATCATCTATTGAGGCTCCCATATGCCGGGGGGATCTACATCCTTTCCCTGGTGGTGCTCGTAGGCACCATCAGGAGGTATGAATGCGGCCCATGTCTCCATTTCAACGGTCGCGCAGGCCCAAAAAAAAGCCTAGCGGTCAATGGAAAGGGCCCGGAGGCGCTCTCTGTGCCAGCGTTCAGAGGGATCAAGCAGCTTTTTTCTCTCCTCGGGACCCAGCAGTCTCATGGTGGGCAGGGCCGGTGGTGAGGGCAGGAAAAGGGACGTATCAGGACTCTTTTTGTCCTGTATACCCAAACCTGCGGCCCCCCTGTTGAGATGGCAGGAGACACAGGGCCTCCCGAAAGGGGAAATGGTGTGGGGGACATAGGGCGTGAAGGCCCATCCCGGACCAGATCCATCCCCTCTTGCGGGCACCACGCTGTCCACCGGCACATGACCCAATCGGTCGACATAAGTGATGAGGTACTGATAAAGGGGACGGAGAAGGGCATAGCGCTCTCTGTGATCCACCCCCAGGGGCATGGGCTCCCAGCGCCTGAACCGCCACCCGGCGGACCATAGGCCCGGCCTTGTCTCCCCGGAAAGGTGATCCTTTGAAAAAGGATGGACAGGACCGGGTCTTCGAAGGCTTTTTTGAAGTATTTTTTGAAGATAAGGATCCCCTTGATGGGTCAGGTCATGCCACTTGTGGCCATCGAGTACGTCCTCCCGGATCACGCTCAGCCCCAAGTTGTGATAAGCCCACTGGGCATGACAGGCGCTGCACCGGACCCGCTCGTGTTCTTCAATGTTGTGGCCTTTGGCCTCCCTTGAAAAGAGGGGCAACACGTGCCTGCGCGACCCGTTCCTGGAGACGAACAAAAACCGTCCCGACTCCCGATGGACGGCCTTGCGGGCAGGATCGGGGCCGGGCCTGTCGAATCCACCGTGGCAGTCAGGGCAGGAGACCTTGGGGACCTCCATTTCATAGCTGTAAAGGGGCCCCTTCCCCATAACCTCTCCCCGGCCATGGCAGTCGGTACACCATAATCCCTTTTGTGCATGGATATCCTTTGCCAAGTGGTGGTAATCCATGCCGTAGATCATGGGTCGTCTCCGGCCCTCTTTCATGGGGGCCCGGTAGGTATCGCTGTAATCGTAGCCAAAAAGGCCTTCGTAATCGGCCCCCACATGATCCCGGTTGTGACAGTGCAGGCACTGGCTGGTGGGGATATTCCTGGTGAACTCATGCCTCAAGGGATACCCGGTGAGGGATTGATCTATGGCCCTGTCTCCCCCCCGGTAACGGCCGTCATTGCCGTAAAGGACATGACAGGCCGCACACCCGCCGGCCCGATAAAGTCCCCGCGCAGAACCCCCTTGGGTGTGAATGTGGCATCTCAGACACCGCCTTCTCAAGAAATCATCTACCAGCCGGCGTGGGGAACGGGGGTATAGACCGGGGTCGGGTCCCGGCAGGGGTTTGAGGCCACCGCTTAGACCGTAGACCGCGGGAAAAGAACGCTCCTGGGCCCCCCAGAGATAACGGGTCTGGTTAATGATCCCCGCCATGGTTGCGTGGAGGGAGGTTTTGACGCACCGGATCTCCTCCTGATGGCAGGGAAGGCAGAACTCTTCCACATGGACGGGGTCAGAGGGATTCCGTATAATGGCCTCGTGGGTGTACAAGGCGCGGGTTGACCGGATTTCGGGCCTTAAGTGGCACTTAGCGCATGGGAAATCATGCGGCTCCCCCATGGCCTCTATGCCTTGATGGCAGCCAAGGCAATCCCTGAAATCCGCTGCTTTGCGGGTTTCCGGCAGGCTCCAACCGGTGCCAAGAAGCAAAACAAAAACCATGAGGAGGACTCCCACCGCCCTGAGACGGCCTGACATGGGTATGGGCTGATCCGTATTCCTCATCGTTTGCATGGCAGTCCGTCATCTCCGTCAAACCGTGCCCTGCCCCCCTTGAAGTCCTGATAGAGGGGATCATCATACCGGGCGTGGCACCCCAGGCAGGCATTTACAGAAAGGATGCTGTCCAGTTCCTCCTTGTTGAAAGGCCTGGTCCCTTCCCGTGAGGCGACCAGCAGGGGCCTGCCCCCCGGGCTCACCACCGCATCAAGGGGAAAAGAAATTCCCAGTCCGGAAGCGGCCCCATCATAGGTGGGCCTGAAAAGGCGCTTACCCTCCTCATGGCGAATCAGTCCCTCTCCAAAACCCAGCGTCTTGGGATCACTGTGACATTCAAGGCACGGCCTGGATCCCTTGGAGGTGGTATGGGGGTCATAGGCCGCAATGGTCAATACACTGAAGGATTCCGCCGACCGATACCGGTTGTCTTCGTCAAAGAGGGAGACAAAGACCTGGCAGGGGGTCACCGGGTAAATCCGGTTTGAATCCCTCACCACCAGAGCTGGTTTTGAAAAGCGGAGGTAAGACCGGGTCTCTTTCCACCTGCCCGGAGAGACCTCTTTGGTAAACCAGTCTCGCTGAAGACCTGATTTCCTATAGGACAAATGGCACCCGTAGCATTGGGGAATCCACGCACTGTGACAGGCCTGGCAGGAGAGCCTCTCGTGGCCCGGCAGGGTGTGGTAGGATTTATCAAGGGAGGAATGCGTCATTTCAATGGCCCGGCCGTCCCTTTTTCGAAAAAACACCACCTTGCCCTCGTGGGCCTGGAGATTATAGAGGGGCGTCCCTTTCCGGCTGAGGGCGACCTCTTTGCCCAGAACCGAAGGGACCTTCCTGTTGAGAGAAGCAAGTCGATTCGCCTGGGCATCACCCTCGCTAACTGTGCGAAAGCGGGGGCGATGACAGTTCTGGCAGGCAATATCTGTCTGGTCCTCCATCTCGTCATAGGTCTGGCCGTCCCCCATCAGGCCTGTGGCTGTATGGCAATCGATGCACGCCATGCCCCATTGGGAAAAATGGACGTCTCCCTGGAGTTTCAGCCAGAAACGACCGCCAGAAAGTCTCCTGCTGTTGAGCGCCCTTCCCTCATAGGGCGTACCGTATCCCGGCGACTCATATCGGCCGAAGTAGGACAGACCAATCCTGGCGGATCGGTTGTGACACTTCACGCAATTCTCCGAAGGGATTCTGGTGGTCATGGCAGGGTGAACAATGGGCCCCTTTTCCGAGGCCCCTTCTCTGGGTTCATCAAGGATATGGCAGTCGCTGCACCCCCCGCCCCGTCGTCCTATTTCGCGGCTAAGGGCTCCCCTCTTCTTCCAAAGATGGCACCCACCGCACATCTTGCGGTAGTGATCAATGGCTAGGTTTTCCGGGGGGTTTTCCATCAGGAGGTCTTCCACCCCCACCGCCCTTTGAACGCCCCCTTTGGCGCGCTTTTTATCTGAAGCCTCCCGCCCAGGCGCCGCGAGCCAGTGAGACTGAAGAGTTTTGAGAATTCCCCTGTTCGTCGCCATGATACCCTTTTTGACCCGGGCGACCATGTCCCCGTGACAGCCTCCCCGGCCGCAGGTCCGTTCCACCACCCTCAGGTCTCCGGGGTTTCTCACCATGCAAAGGTGGGCCCTTTCTTTGTCAAAGGAATAGGGATTGCCAAGATGGCAGATGTGGCATCCAAAAGATGAAATGGGATGGGAGGGATCGGGATCACCCACCTTGGCATGGCAGGAAAGGCACCCTTCGCCCGCCCCCTGTTCGGGCCTTTGGAGGCCTTTCTCCTTGGCCACCAGGGCCAGGGAGGCAAGGAGCAGAGAAAGCATGACCACAGCCTTTTTCATAGGCAGGCGTTTGGTCCCATGTGGCGCACGCCCAGGGTTCTAGGCGAGTATGTTAAGGATTTCTTTTAGTTCTTTCTCGAGGTAGTCCAGGAGCGGCTGTTCCGGGGCCGGTCCTTTTTCTTTGTCCTGTCCCAGTTTTCGCTTCGCCCCCTCAATAGTCATCCTCTCCTCGTAGAGCAGGCGTTTGATCTCCAAAAGCGTCTCTAGGTCCTCCCTGAGGTATGTCCTCTGATTGGAGTCGGCCCGCTTGGGTCTGACCTGGGAAAACTCGCTCTCCCAGTATCTCAAGACATAGGGTTCGACACCGATGATGCGACTGGCCTCCCCTATCCGGAAATATCGCTTGTCATCAGGAATCCGGGTCATTGCCTTAACCCTCCTTTAATTTACCCCCCGTCTTCTCCCTGATCCTGTCGATAATGTTCCCATGGATACGGTTGATACCCTCCCCATCCAGGGTCCCCTGTTTTGACCGGTAACAGATGCGGAATGCCAGAGATTTTTCGGAACCGCCCACCTTATCCCCTTCGTAGAGGTCAAAGAGATGTACGGATTCGACCAGTCCCGCCCCTTCACCCCTTATAATCTCCACGATCCTGGCGCTTTCCACCGCCCCGCCGACAATGATAGAGAGGTCCCTGTACACGGCAGGGAATTTGGCAAAGGGCTCGAACCTCTTGCTATCGGGGAGGACCTTCATCAGGGCCTGGACGTCGATCTCAAGGACATAGAGCTCTTCCCTTTCAAGATCGTAGGCCTCCGTAACCTTGGAGGAAATCCGGCCCGCCTGTCCGATCCGGACGTCTCCGGAAGCGACGGCACACGAAACCTCCGGATGGTAGCCAGGCACGCCTGAATCCCTCTGAAAGACGCAGGCCTGAAGGCCCAAATCCTTTAAGAGAACCTCGGCTGAACCCTTTATATCATAGAAATCCACTCGTCTTTCTTGATTGTACCAGCTCTTCTCCCTGTAAATGCCCCACATCAGTGCGGCCAGAAAGGTCTTTTCAACAGGCTGTTGATCCGTGCCCGTGTGAATAAAGACCTTTCCCCATTCAAAGAGCTTCCCCCCCCTTTCATCCTGAAGGAGATTGGTCAATGCGGTCTGCATCAGCCCGGGGATAAGAGAGGTCCGCATCACGGACTGGTCATTGGTGAGGGGGTTCAAGAGTCTGACAAAGGATCTGAGAGGACTTTTTTCTCCAGCCCCCAAAATATCAGCGGATTCCGGGGAGATGAAACTGTAGGTGATGATCTCCGTGAAGCCGAGGCCGACCATGATCTCCCTGACCCGAGCCCGGAGCCGCAGTTCCGGGGCCTCGCCCTCTTCCGACGAGCTGATCCTGGGATAGGTCACAGGGATTCGGTCGTACCCGTCCAATCTGGCCACCTCTTCCATCAGGTCCACCTCCCTGGTAATGTCCACCCGGAAAGATGGCGGGGTCACCCTCAAATGCTTCTCTCCTGTTTCCTGGACCTCCATTTCCAGGGATTCCAGGTAACCCTTCATCACATCCGGACTTATCCGGGTTCCCAGAAAACGGTTCGTCTTGTCTGCACTGAAATCAATTACAGGAGGAGAATAGGGCCGGGGATAATTGTCGATGATGCCGGTGGCCATCTTGCCTCCCCCCAGCCGGGTCATAAGCGCCAGGGCCCGTTTCAAGGCCGTGGTCACCCCCTCAAGATCAATCCCCCTTTCAAAGCGATAAGACGCCTCCGTCGAAAGTCCCAGGCGCTTTGACCCTCGCCGGATGGTGACGGGGTCAAAAAAGGCGCTTTCCACCAGGACGTGTTTTGTGCCGGCAAAGATCTCGGAGTTAAGTCCCCCCATAACCCCGGCCAAAGCCACCGGACGTTCTCCGTCGCATATGAGGAGCATCTCCTTGTCCATGGACCGGGTTTCTCCATCAAGGGTGGTAAAAGCCTCCCCCTGTTCCGCCCGTCTGACCAAGATCCTGTTTTGTCTGAGACGATTATAGTCAAAGGCATGGAGGGGTTGTCCCATTTCCAGCATCACATAGTTGGTGACATCCACAATATTGTTGATGCTCCTGATGCCTGAGAGAAAAAGCCGGTACCGAAGCCAGAAGGGAGACGCGGTCAGCCTCACCTCCTGGATAATGCCGGCCGCATAACGGGGGCAGCCCAGGGGGTCCCTAATGGTCACACTTGCGAGATCTTCCACCGGCGGGCCGCTCTCTGAGATCTCCGCACTTGGTCTCTTGAGGACCTGGCCGGTGGCTGCTGCGATTTCCCTCGCAATGCCCATGACCGAGGCGCAATCAGCCCGGTTGGGTGTGATGCTCACATCAAAGACCCAGTCGGCCAGGGGCAGGGTTTCGGAGAGGGGGGTCCCGGGCGTAACATCCTCGGGCAGAATCATGACACCCGTGTGGTCATCGGTCAAACCCATCTCGTCCTCAGCCAGGAGCATCCCCCTTGAGGCCTGCCCCCTGATGCGGCTCTCCTTTATGGCCATCCCATTAGGGAGTTTCACCCCGGGCGGGGCCAGGGGCACCCGCGCCCCCTCAAAGAGGTTTGGGGCGCTGCACACCACTTGGGACTGGTTGCCGCCCGCATCCACCTGGCACAAGGCGAGCTGGTCCGCGTCGGGATGGGGATCCACCTTCACGATCTCGGCCACCACAATCTCGTGAAGCGACTGCCCCACCGCCTCTATTTCTTCCACCTCCAGACCCACCATGGTCAGGAGTCGACCCAGGGCCTTTGGAGACAGGTCCGTATCCACATAATCTTTTAACCAGTTTAGAGTAACTCTCATATCCCGGGAACCCGTTTTCCCCAATCACCCCTAGGAGGAAAATCCTCTCGTTCATCACGCTTGAAGCCGGGGTTGGGGACGGCGAATAAGGGTTCAATGATGCCTTACTGTGTCCTCGCTTGAGATTTGCACAGTTTGGTAGGGCAGGGGAAAAACCCTGAAGGCAAGGGCCGAGGGAGCCGTCAAAATTGTCTTAGAAAGCGCAAGGCATTCTTGAAAAAAAGCTGGATATCATCGATGCCGTATTTGAGCATGGCGATTCTCTCGATACCCATCCCAAAGGCAAAACCTGAATAGCGCTCCTGGTCGTAATTGACAAAGCGGTATACCTCAGGATCAACCATGCCGGCCCCCAGAATTTCCAACCACCCTGTGTTGGAGCAGGTGCGGCATCCCTTTCCCCTGCAAATGACACATCGGATATCCACCTCCGCACTGGGCTCGGTAAAAGGGAAAAAACTGGGCCTGAAACGAAGGTCTGTATCCCTCCCAAACATCTGGTGAACAAAGCTCGTGAGTGTTCCTTTTAGATCCCCGAAACACACCCCCTCGTCCACCAGGAGTCCTTCCACCTGATGAAACATGGGAGTATGGGACACATCCGAGTCCCTCCTGTAAACCTTGCCGGGGGCAATCACACTGACAGGGGGACTCTGCGACTCCATGACCCGCACCTGAATCGGGGAGGTATGGGTCCGTAATACCACGTTATCTGAGATGTAAAAAGTGTCTTGCATGTCCCGGGCAGGGTGATCTTTCGGAATATTAAGGGCCTCGAAATTATAGTAGTCCAGTTCCACGTTGGGTCCCTTGACCACCCTGAACCCCATTTTAGAAAAGATTTGACACACCTCACCGATCACTGAGGTGATGGGGTGCAAATGGCCCCGCAGAGGCGCCCTTCCCGGCAGGGTGACATCCAGAAAGCTCTTTGTCTGATCTTTACCCGAGGCCAGGCGTTCGCCCGCCTCCTTGAAGGAACTGCTCAGACGATTCTTGATCTGATTCGCCATCTTGCCCAGTTGAGGCCGCTCCTCCGGAGGCACCTCTCCGAGCCTTTTCATGAGAGCGGTAAGCCGACCCTTTTTGCCCAGGTAACGAACCCGAAAGGCCTCGAGTTGAGATCCATCCTGGACACTTTCAAGCTCTGCAAGGGCCGCTTTTTCTATATCAAGGAGTTCTTCTCTCATGCCCTGTTTTTTAGGAACCGGCCAAACCGGTTACCCGTGCCGGCGACATTGTGCTAGGACTGAACCATGCTCACGAGCCGGGAAAACCCCGCAGGATCCTGGACAGCCATGTCTGCCAAGATTTTGCGGTTCAATTCAATGCCCGCCTTGCGAAGCCCACCCATCAAGTTGCTGTAAGAAAGGCCGTGTTCCCTGGCCGCCGCGTTGATACGGACAATCCATAGGCTTCGAAAATCTCTCTTCCGCACGCGCCTGTCGCGGTAGGCATAGGCCCTGGCCCTGCTCACGGCCACATGGGCGGTCCTGAATTGTTTACTGAGCCCCCCCCTGTAGCCTTTGGCCGCCTTGAGCAACTTCTTTCTTCTACGCCTCGTTTTGAATCCTCTCTTTACCCTCGGCATTTTAAAAACCCCTTATTGTGAAATGATATTCTTAAACCAATCGATTCGCACACCCTTCCCATGCCCTGCGTCGTTCTCCCCCTTAACGATAGGGCATGAGTTTCGCCACATGCTTCAAATTGACAGAGTCCACGAGGGTTGACTTGCGTAAGTTTCTCTTCCTCTTGGTACTTTTCTTGGTCAGGATATGGTTTGCAAAGGCCTTGCTTCTCACGATCTTTCCGGATCCTGTGGTCTTGAACCGCTTTGCGGCGCCACGATTTGTTTTTATCTTGGGCATGGGTGACCTCCTGATGTTGATTTCTTTTCCAAAAGTTAACGAGCCCCCACCGACCTCTTCCAAAAGCAAGAAATCGTCAGGGGCTCTCGAAAGGGTTCTCCTCTTCTTTCCGGCCGGGTCTTATTTCGGGACAATCACCATGGAGATTCGGTTCCTCGCTTCCCTTACAGGCTCTTGCTCCACCGCCCCTATATCTGTGACTTCTTTTGCTATCCTGTTAAGCAACTCCACCCCCGCATTCATGAAAGCCATCTCCCGGCCTCGGAATGAAACAGTTACTTTCACTCTGTTTTTCTTGTCCAAAAATTTCTTCAGGTTTCGAACCTTGAAGCCTAAGTCGTGATCCTCCGTGTGGGGTCTGAGCTTAATCTCTTTGACCTGAAAGGTCCGTGATTTTTTGCGTGCCTCCTGGGTTCTCTTGGCCGCCTGGTATTTGAACTTGCCGTAATCCATGATCCGACATACCGGCGGATCTGAATTGGCGGCCACCTCCACCAGGTCCAAGCCCTCCTCTTTTGCCTTTCCCATCGCCTCCTGAAGAGATACAATCCCCAGCTGCTTTCCGTCAGCCGAGATTAACCTGACGATCCTTGCGCGGATGCGCTCATTCACCCGGACTTCATCAGCTTTTTTTGCTATGGCCCTACCTCCTTTGTCTATAATCCTCGGAAACGCGGTCGATGAACTCCTCCACCGTCATAAGTGAAAGATTTTGACCACTCCTCAGCCGGGGAGTCAAGCCCTTTTGCTCGCATTCTTTGTCCCCGACGATCAACATATAGGGAATCTTCTCCAGCTGGGCCTCCCGCACCTTGAGACCCAGCTTCTCGTTTCTGAAATCTCCCTTGACCCGGACGTCCGCACCAACCAGTGAGCTTAACAGGCTCTCGGCAAAGGGAATGTTCCTGTCCGTCACCGTCATAATCATGGCCTGTACCGGTGCAAGCCAGACCGGAAAAGCACCTGCATAATGTTCGATCAAAATCCCGATAAACCGCTCTATGGAGCCGAGAATCACCCTGTGAATCATGGCGGGTCTCCGTCTTTCCCCGTCACGATCCACATAGACCAGATCAAAGCGCTCCGGCAGGGTAAAATCGCATTGGATGGTGGCACATTGCCACTTCCTGCCCAGGGCATCCTTGAGTTTCACGTCAATCTTGGGGCCGTAGAAGGCCCCGTCTCCTTCATTGATCTCATAGGACAGGTCACTGTCCTCCATGGCCTTGATGAGTGCCCCTGTTGCCGACTCCCAGTCCTCATCCGAACCTATCGACTTCTCAGGCCGGGTACTCACCTCCAGTTCATACTCGAACTGAAAGATGCCCATCACGTCCCTCACAAAATCAAGGACTCCCCGTATTTCGTCATTGAGCTGTTCCGGGGCGCAAATGATATGGGCGTCGTCCTGGGTAAACTCCCTCACCCTGGGAAGGCCGTGTAAGACCCCTGAGCGCTCGTGACGATGGACCGTACCCAGTTCGAAATAGCGCTTGGGAAGATCCCGGTAACTCCTGATTTTAGACTTGTAAATGAGCATGTGGGCCACGCAGTTCATGGGCTTGATCCCATAAGACTGCTCGTCCACCGTGGTGAAGTACATGTGCTCTCTATAATTTTCGAAGTGCCCCGATTTCTTCCATAATTCCGTCTTGAGCATCTGAGGGCCCTTGACCAGTTCATAGCCCCGCTTGAGATGTTCTCTGGTCTCAAAGTCCTCAAGGAGGTGGCGAAGCATCATTCCATTGGGATGCCAGACGATCAGGCCCGCCCCCACTTCTTCATAGGTGTTAAAGAGGTCGAGCTGGGGCCCCAGCTTTACGTGGTCTCTCCTCCGGGCCTCTTCCTGCCTGTGGAGATAGGCCTTCAAGGCCTTTTTATCGGGAAAGGCGACCCCATAGATGCGGCTGAGCATGGCATTTCGCTCATCTCCCCGCCAGTAAGCACCGGCCACTTTGGTCAAGCGGAAGGCCTTGATCATTCCCGTAGACGGGATATGAGGGCCCCGGCAGAGGTCCGTAAAGGTGCCCTGGGTGTAAAGGGAGACCTTGTCCGCGCCCAGATCCTTGATCAATTCCACTTTATAGTCTTCGCCCTGACCCTCAAAGAAAACCATCGCTTCCTGGCTGGCCATCTCCCGCCGGACAAAGGGAAGGTCTTTCTTGATAATCTCCTCCATCCTCTGTTCTATGCGGGGAAGGTCATCCTCCTTGAAGGGGCGCTCAAAGTCAAAATCGTAGTAAAAGCCCTCCTCAATGGCCGGACCAATGGTCACCTTTACGCCGGGAAAGAGGTCTTTCACGGCCATGGCCATCACGTGGGAGGTGCTGTGGCGGACGATTTCAATACCCTCCTCTGAATCCATGTAAATGGGCTCCAACTCGACCCCGGATTCAATGGGGCTGGAAAGATCGCGGGCCTCTCCGTTCACCCTGACCCCCACGACCCTGCCAAGGTTTTTGACCTCGAGATGCCTCAAGGCCTCCAAGCCGGTCAGGGATTCGGACCGAATTTCTTCGGATCCTTGATCTTTTAAATGCACAGAAATGGTCTCCACTTCTTGGCCCGTCTAAAGCAAATAAGGCATCTAAAGTAAAAAAAAGGGCTTACTCAGATGCCTTACATTGTTCTTCTCTAAGGACCCAATTTGAACAGTAGTCCTTGACGCTGTCTCAACCTTTAAGCCGGAAACCCCGGATTTTTCAGAAGTTGAGTGTAAATAATCCTAATTGAGATACAATCCCAGGCTCTGATGTGGGCGAAAACCGGTGTTCCCGCCAAAGAACGTCAACCAAACAGGGCCTCTTTCATGAAACCCGGCAAAGATAATGAACCTTAAAAAGTTTTGTTTTTATAAACAATAACGTAAGGAAATGCAAGCAAAAAATGATATCGACGTGAATGGGGCAAGGTATTGGTTTTCATGATCTTCAATCCAAAACCCTTGATCCTTTTATCTCTCATGGCTATGATGCTTTGGTCCACGACCCTTCACCTCCACCGAGGAGTAGGCCAATGATCTGGGTGCACTGGTGTCTTCTGGCAATCCAAATCCCCCTGGGCCTGTTTACGGCAGGCCATGCCCTTCTCTATAAGCGGGACCCCAGGGCCGCCCTGGGATGGATAGGGGTTTCTTTAACCTTCCCCATTATGGGCCCCCTTTTCTACTTCCTCTTCGGCATCAACAGGGTCCGCACAAAGGCCATAAAACTGGAGCGACGCTCGCCCTTTCGGATCGAGACCGGCCGTGAGGCGTCACAGAGAAACATGCTCCTCACCAGCGAGGATCTGCCCGGGGAATTCAGCCACATGGTCCGCATCTCCGATGCGGTAACGCGTCGTCCCCTTGTGGGAGGAAACCGGATCGAAATGCTCCACAACGGGGAGGAGGCCTATCCTCCTATGATCGAGGCCATTGAAAAATCGGAACGTTTTCTCTATCTCGCCACCTATATCTTTGAAACCAACGCCACAGGCCGGCGCTTTATCGAAGCCTTGGCCCGGGCGGCCGAACGGGGCGTTGACGTGCGGGTCATCATTGACGGTGTGGGCGAGCTCTATTCCCTTCCCCGCGCAGGGACCTTGCTCATGGATAAGGGCGTTCGCATGGCCCGATTCCTCAGGCCAAAACTCCTCCCTCCAAGCCTTCACATCAACCTCCGCAATCACCGCAAGATACTTGTGGCGGACGGTCGTGTCGCCTTTATGGGGGGCATGAATATCGGGGATCGTCACCTCGCCGAAAACCGGGCCAACCCTTCGAGGGTCATGGACACCCATTTTCGTGTTACCGGTCCCGTCATTAACCAAATAGAACAGGTATTCCTTGAAGATTGGCGATTTTGCACGGGTGAACATGTTCTCCAACAAACCGAGCCCCCTGAACCCGCCGACGGCGCCATCTGCAGGACGATTGTGGAGGGACCCAATGAAGACCTGGACAAGCTTTCCACCATCCTGGTGGCCGCCATCTCTTCCGCCCGGTCACGGGTCTTTATCATGACCCCCTATTTCCTTCCCTCCAGGGAGATGATGGGTGCCCTGGCCTCAGCGGCATTGCGGGGGCTGGAGGTGGACGTGGTCCTTCCCGCCAAAAACAACCTTCCCTTTGTTCACTGGGCCACTCGAAACATGCTCTGGGAACTCCTTGAGAGGGGGGTTCGCGTCTTTTACCAACCCCCTCCTTTCGTGCATACCAAGCTCTTTGTGGTGGACGATTATTATGCCCATATCGGCTCTGCCAATGTTGATCCCAGGAGTCTCCGACTCAATTTCGAGCTGGCCATGGAGGTCTATGACAGGCCTTTTGTAGAGGTGCTGGGTTCCCATGTGGAAAAAGCGCGGGAACGGTCCCGGCAGATTTCCCTTGACGAGGTGGACAGTCGATCCCTGCCGGCCAGGACCCGCGACGCCCTGGCCTGGCTTTTCACTCCATATCTTTAGACCACCAAGATGGCCCCCGGGGCCGCCTTTCAAACCATGATCCATTACGCCATCATTACCAATCCGGCCTCTGGAAGAATGACAAAGGACAAGAAACGTGCCACCCTGGCCGGCCCGGCCCAAATCCTTGAGGCCGAAATCCACGGGATGGACACCCGGACACCGGGGGATTTCGCCCTGTGCGCCCGGCGATGGGCCGGGCGCTGTGATACCCTGGTGGTTGCGGGTGGGGATGGCACTTTTTCAGACGTAATCAATGCCGTGGACACGTCACAGACCACCGTGGCCTATATCCCTTTGGGAAGCGGTAACAGCCTGGGTCATGCCCTGGGTTATAAAGGCGATCCTTCGGCCGTGGCCCGCCGCATTAAAAGGGGCCGTATACGCCAATTCGATCTTATCAACTGCGATAACATAAGGCGGGGCTTTATGGCCTCTGTGGGCATAGAAGGAACCGTGCTGAGGGACTATGATCGATCCGCCCAAAAAGGGTACAGGGCTTATCTGTGGGCAGCCCTGAAGGTCTTTTTATCAGGCCGTTATAGGCGGCCCCAGGCCAGGGTTGTTGTAGATGACATCCGGTTTGAAACGGTGAGGCTTTTGACCCTCATGGTGGTCAAACAGCCCTATTATGGATTCGGCATGAAGGTCTTACCCCAGGCACGTTTTGATGACGGAAGGCTTCATACCCTGTGCATCACATCGGGCCTGCCGGGCTGTGCCTTTGGGGTGATGAGCGCCTTCACCGTGGGGAACCGCATCGGCCGCTATTGCCCGGGAATAGAGGTAAGTGTGGAACTGGACAGGCCGATCGCCCTCCAAATAGACGGGAACCCGGCATGGAAGGCGCGTGAATATTCCTTCACCGTTATGCCCGGGGCATTGAAAATCGTGTGCTGAATCGTCTGAGGACAAAGGCCCGCCTCCGCATCGGCCGGCGGCACCAAGGAATTGAAAATCCCGCCTCTATCGTCTATAATAAAAAGGATAATGCACCTGAGCTGCTCATGATCATCCGATACAGCCGCAGGACGCCCTCAGCACGGGGGAGAATGATTCTGGGAGCGGGACCAGAGCAAGAGGCGGGTTTTGAGAGTAGAACTCATCAATCCGGATAACCCGACGAATGCGGCAAATGTCCCCTTTTTGCAAAAGGGGCTTTTGTCGTGGCGAGCAAAGGCCTACTCTCCACCCCTGAATCTCTGTATGATTGCCGCATATACCGCCGGTGACATTGAGGTTTCTCTCACCGACGAGTGCGCAAGACCTGTTGATTTCGAAAAAGATGTGGACCTTGTGGGCCTTACCGCCTACACCAACACCGCGCCCAGGGCCTATCAGATCGCCGATGCTTTCCGCCGTCGCCATGTGCCGGTCGTGATGGGGGGGGTTCATGCCTCCACCCTCCCCGAGGAGGCCTTGGAGCACTGCGACTCGGTGGTGATCGGCGAGGCGGAGGGGGCCTGGCAGAGGCTCATTCAGGATTTTCGTGAGGGGAACCTCCACAGGATCTACCACAACGACCATCTCGTCAACCTGGAAGGGCTTCCAAAGCCAAGAAGAGACCTCCTTACCCCCGAGGCCTATGTGACCATCAACACGGTTCAAACCACGCGGGGCTGCCCCCACAACTGCAGCTTCTGCTCGGTAACCCGGTTCAACGGCCGCACGTACCGCTTCAGACCCATTCAAGAGGTGATCGAGGAGATAGAAACCCTTCCTTCTCCGAATGTGTTTATCATTGATGACAACATTTTCAGCCACAGGGAACGAACCCGGGAACTCTTTGAGGCCCTCATGCCTCTGCGCATTCGGTGGGGGAGCCAGTGCACCGTATCCATCGCCCGGGACCTGGAAATGCTGGACCTTGCGGCGAAAAGCGGGTGCATCGGCCTGGCAATGGGGTTGGAGTCCTTTTCCAGGGAAAGCCTGGAAGGGGCCCATAAGCGGTTCAACGATCCGGATCGCTTTTACAAGGATATTGAGGCCATTAAGGATGCCGGGATCTTTATTTGGGGCTCTTTCGTGCTGGGCTTTGATGAAGATGACACGGCCGGTCTTGAGAAAACCATTCAAATGGCCAAAACATCCAGACTGGATTTCGCGTGCTTCAACTTCCTCACCCCTCTACCCGGGACGGTGGTCTATGACAAGTTCGAGAGGGAGGATCGCCTCCTCAACAAGAATTGGGCAAACTATAATATGGCCAACCTTGTGTTTCAGCCTTCAAAGGTGTCGGCCGAGGTCCTGGAGAAAAAGGTGAAGAAGGCCTGGTTGGAGTTCTATTCCCTCAAGGCCGTGTTTCATCGCCTTGGCGCTTCATTCGGGAAAATAAGGTTCTTTGTCTGGCTCGTTAATCTCGCCTTGTGCTTTTACACCCGGAAAAAGCTTAAGTGGACCTGGTGGGAGGGCTAGGCTATAGGGCCTAACCCCTTGAATTCAATGGTAGGCACGATGGGATTTGAACCCATGACCCCTACCGTGTCAGGGTAGTGCTCTCCCCCTGAGCTACGTGCCTGTCAAGATCTTACTTAGCAGCGGCACCCCTGGATGTCAAACGGAAATTTTATCATCCTCCAAGGACCCCTCACCCATCATCCGGAACCAGTAAGCCATGTAATGGAGTCCGGAACCGACCGTCAACCCCCCGGTGATCCAAAATACATACCGGGTAAATCCGGGGGAGAAATGCAAGTAGTCCGTAGAGAGCACCATGAAGACCGTCCCCAGTTGCATGCACGTTGTGCACTTGCTCAGGAGGGAGGGCTTTATGGTCACACCCCCTTTGCTTAAGAAGGCAATCAGCACACCCAGCAGAATAAGGATATCCCGGCTGATCACCATCACGGTCAACCAGGAGGGGGTAAACCCCCTTACAGAAAGGACAAAAAAGGCCGTGACCAGCAGGATCTTATCGGCCAGGGGGTCGAGAACAGCCCCGAGTTTGCTCTTCTGGTTGAACAACCTGGCAATCAGTCCGTCAACCCCGTCACTCAGCCCGGCCAGGATGAAAACGACCAGGGCGGACAAAAACCTGTCATTAATCAGGTAGATGATAAAAATGGGCGTGACGATGATTCTTAGCCCGGTTATGAGGTTAGGGATTGTCATGGCGCCACCCTACGTCCTATCCCTGTGGAAAGCACCGCTTGCCCCTCCCCGGTCCGGGTGATAGACACCGGGAAGGGAAGCTTTTCATGGGTAAGAGCCCGGTCCAGAAATCGATTCATATCACCCTCAAATTCAACCCTTAGGGTGATAGAATCTGTCCTCAGCCTGGTCTGAACCACGGACTTTACGCCGGCCACATCCTGCTTTAGGAACTCCTTAAAATCTTTGAGTTGCCTGTAGGACTTCAGGCCCGTGAGGGTAATATCAAGATGATGAATTTCCGTGCGACCGGCCACGGCAATCTGGACAACGGCCGGTATCATCTCTGCGGCCAGATTGTTGACCAGCCTTTTCAGGCTCTCCATGGGCCGGGGCTGGCCGTCAGGACCCCGATCGAGGGGCTCCGACTGAAGTCCCTGGGCGGTCTGGACACCCTGGCCCACATCAAAGGCCTTAAGGGACAAAGACAGGGTCTCCTCCCCCACCCTCTCCATCTGTCCGGAAATCACCACCTCTGCGGAGAAGAGATTCCCCCACCTGAGCACCTCCTCTTTGCCTAAATCGTGGGACCTCATCGCTTCCGGGAATTCAGCCTCTGGAAGGGCCAGGGCCCGGTTGATAGGCACAAAGCCCCTCTCCTGAAAGACACTGTAGAGCACCAGTTCCGTCGGGCTCAGGGCGGTCTCGAGGCCTGGATCCCTCCACCACCATGAAACAACCCCATTCACCTTTTCTGAGACCATAAAAAGCACCTTGAGGGAGGGGCCTTCCACAAGCACGACCCCGGCCTCCCTGAGCGTTTCCTGCATCATCTTTTCATTGATCCTTGCTCTCACCAGGACCTTGTAATCATCGCCCGTCTCTGCCTCCCCCAGGATATTGAAATGCTCCACTTTTTCCTCGGCATTGGGGATCACCTCTTTGATGAGTCTCGGGAAGTGATTGATCATTCCCGCGCTGCCCAAATGTTGAAACAGGTAATTCTCCACCCCCTTTACCAAAGCCTGGGATATGGCACGGTCTTTTGCCGAGGCCAGGTTGCCTTTGATAATCCTGGAGGTTCCAATAGCCAGCACCTCGTTCTCACCGGCGTTGTCCCGGTTTTCCGCGGCCCCAATGGGGGATCCAAAAACAGTGAGGAAACCCATAAGCGCCATCAACAAAAGGACCATCCTCCTTTTCCCCACGGCCCGCTCCTTGATCATCCTCGGCCTCATAAGCTTCTCCTACAAGCGGCATCCCCGGTCAGTTTGTCAGTCCCGCCAGTTGATGTTTCGCATCAGCAACCAGACGCCTGTTCATCTCCACCACCTGCTTAAAGGACCGGATGGCTTCCGGCGTTTTTCCGGCCTCCTTGTAGGCCAATCCCATCTCATAGAAGGCGTCCGGGAGATCATCCTTGATGGTGCGGGCGATGGAGAAATCCTCCTCCACCTTTCTCAGCCAGCCTACCCCCTTTTCCAAGATATTGAGGCGCATGAAACCCACATACACCAGGGCCATATCTTGGTCTTCCTTTGCACAGTCTCTCGCGCGATTCATGGCTTGAAAAGCCGCCTCGAAATCCCCTTCCTCTCCGTAAACCAACCCCAGGCCCCGGTAAGCGGGAGAACAGCATCCGTCGATTTGCAGGGCCAGATTAAATGCCCGCTTGGCATCATCAAAGTAGTGTATTCTCATCAGCCTGTAACCGGTCGAGATGTGGTGTTCCTTGGTGCCCAGCACCCCTTCCTGTCCACCCGGCCTGCCCGCACAGCCGAAAGCCACGGCGGTCAGCACAAGGATAATAGGAAGCGCTCTTTGGTATATCTTGGACCCGGTGAAATCCATGTCAAGCCCTCCGGTAGATGGTCAAGGGTTTTTATCCAACACCACCAAAACACGGCATTTCTGCAACAAGCTCAAGTTGCTGGGTGTCCCTCTAATGTTCTCGGCATCCGCATTGCTGATCACTATATCGGAGTGTCCAGGCCCGGCCGCCTTAAGGCCCTTGATGGCGAGAGGCCTTTTCCCCACGTAGGTCTGGGGCGGGGGGCCCTCCAGAACGGTCAAATACCTTGCCATGCCCTGCCGAATCGCATAGGCCCGGCTCACGTAAGCCGGACCATAGATCTCGTTTCCGTCCTCGTCCACCACCCGCAGGACCAAGGCCGGTTTTATTTCCAGCCCACGGCAATCCAAGATGAGCCCGGTGTGTACGGGTTCGCCCTTCCGGTGCAGGTTGTTGGGCTGCTGCACAGGTCGGATGGTTCGAATGGATTTGGGGAGCACTATTTGACTAAAAGCGCCCGTGACCTTGATAGACACAACAGCCGTTACCGCCCCTTCCGGCATGTCACCCGGATCTACAACCGGGGCCTGTTTCAAAAAACCATGGACCTCCTGGGTCAAGGCCTTGGAGCGGGCCACATGGTCTTTAAGCACGGATTGGGAGTCAATGCGCATCTCCATGATAATTTGTTTTAGGTTCTCCCGCGCCCGTGTAACCGCCTCCTCTGTAGGAGGGGCCCCGGTCCGTGCCCCCTGGTCAGGGTGATTCCCGGCACATCCCTTAGCCCAGGCTTCCACAATTCCCTTGGTCCAGTCGATGGCCCCTTTTTCATAGAATACCACATAATTGCAGGCCAACAGGAGCCCGGGGGAAAGGCCCAGGTAAAAGAGGAAAATCAAAAAAATATGCTGTCCCCATCTTTTCATCATGGGGCCTCCCTATAGGGCATGTCTTGCCTCCTCAAAGTTGCAGGTCCAGAGTGCCGCAAAACCTCCAACCATAATAATGGGTCAGGGACTTTTAAGGAACCCTTCCGCCTCTCTTAGGGCCGTTTCAAAGGCTTCGTGCGGAATCCACAGGGCTTCCCTGTCCGCCTTGTACCAGGTCCACTGTCTTTTAGCATATCTTCGGGTATCCCTTTGAAGACCCCGAAGGGCCTCCTCAAGAGACCACTCCGACTGAATGTATTTGACCATGTGTCTGTACCCGATGGATTTCATGGGTTTCAATTCGGCCGAGTAGCCCTCGTTCAAAAGCCTCTTCGTCTCCTCCACCAGTCCCGCCTCTATCATGTCCACGCTCCGCCTGTTAATGCGTTCATAGAGGCCCTGCCTGTCCATGTCCAGGTAGAGCTTGAGGACCCTGAAAGGCCGCTCTCGAAAGCCATGGTGCGCCTGGAGATCCGAGGGACGTAGGCCCTTTACATGGATAATTTCAAGGGCCCGGATGAGTCTCACCCTGTCCTTTGGATGAATCCTTTTTGCGGACTCCGGATCGAGCCTTTTGAGTCTTTCATAGACCCTTTCAGTGCCGCAGAGCTCGCATTCCCTTCTTAACGATTCCCTGAAGGCCTCATCCGCCTTGGGGCCGGGGAAAAGCCCGCCTATCAGGGCCTTTATATACAGGCCGGTCCCTCCCACGAGGAAGCAAACCCTTTGCCGTTCGTGGATCTCCCGCACCAGGGGCATGGCCCGGGATCGGTAAATGGCCGCGTTGAACTCCTGATCCGGGTCAACCACATCCAGCAGGTGATGGGGTATTCCCTTGCGTTCTGCCCGTGCGGGTTTCGCCGTTCCAATGTCCATGCCCCTGTAAACCTGCATGGAGTCCGCGTTGATGATCTCCCCTCCCAGGGTCTCGGCCAAGGCCACGCCCAGGGCGGTCTTTCCACTGGCTGTGGGTCCTGCAATGACCACCACCTTGGGCCTTTCCTTTTTGCCTCCGCCCACCTTTTACACCCCTCATCCTCTCAAAGGACCCGTTTAAACATCTTCTCCATCTCGTAATAGGTCAATCTCTTAAACACGGGGCGGCCGTGAGGGCAGTTTGTGGGCAAATCCATCTCTTCAAGCTGTTCCAGGAGGTGGGTCATCTCTTGTTGGGTCAAGACCTGGCCCGCCCTGATCGCGCCATGGCAGGCCATCACCGTAAGGGCCCTGTCCAGGATATCCTCCTCGTCGTGTTTTTCTTCCTCCAGTTCCAGAGCGAGTTCAGGGAAGAATTGTTCCCACCTGACATGCTTCAGCAAGGCCGGAAAAGACCTCAAAAGAAAGGCGTTGCCCCCAAAAGGCTCGATTTCAATGCCCAGGCGGGAGAGCCTCTCCCCCTTTTCTGTGATGATCCCGGTCTCCTTGGTGCTCAGTTCCAGGCTGTAAGGCACCAGCAGCCTCTGGGATTCAATTCCCGCTGTTTTGAGCCCCTTTTTGAGGGTTTCATAGACAACCCTTTCATGGGCCGCGTGCTGGTCAATAATAGCGAGCCCATCTTCCACCTGACAGAGGATGTATGTATTTCCCAGTTGTCCTATCACCCTGGGCCCTCTCCAGTGTACAGGTTCTTGAGCAGTTTCTTCACCCCTTGGAAATGAAATCCCCCGGCTGCCTTCCTGGTATGTCCATGTCGGTTCGGCCGCCCCATGCACAGGGACCCTGTCCCGGACAGGCCATGATTGTCCCTGAGGGATGTCATATCCCGCGAGGCCGTGGATGCTCCCGGCCAGGGCCTTCTGAACCGTTGAAGCGGTGGTGTCAAAAACAAGGCGGCTCAGGTGGAAACGCACCTCTTGCTTGGTGGGGTGGACGTTGACGTCCACCTTGGCTGGATCCACTTCCAGAAACACCACCGCCTGGGGGTACTGCCCCTTCATGAGGCGCTGTCCATAGCCCTGAATGACGGCTTTCGTCAGGAGCCGGTCCCGCACATTCCGGCCGTTTACATAGACAAAAAGGCGGTCCCCCCGGGATCTTGTATAATCCGGGGGGGCCAAATACACCCTGATTTTCAGATCCTCCCCGGCTTTTTCCGCCTCTATCATGACCCCCGCCACCTGTCTGCCGAAAAGAATCCCGAACCTGGGTATGAGATCACCTGAGGCGGGAAGATTCAAAAGGGTCTTTTTCCCTTCATCAAGCCTGAAGGCCTTGCCCGGGAAGGGCAGGGCCGATCTCACCAGGACATCCAGCATATGATCCGTCTCAGTCCTTGAGGCCCTAAGGAATTTGCGCCTTGCAGGAATGTTAAAGAACAGGTCCCTCACCTCCACCGTGGTCCCGGCCGGTGCCCCGGTCTCCTCAACCCCTGCCACCTTCCCTCCTGCCACCTTCAACCGGTAAGCCACAAGCTGGTCCTCGGGACGCGAGGTAATCTGCATCCTGGATACGGCCGCCATGCTGGGGATGGCTTCACCCCGGAAACCCAGGGTCTTTACGGAAAAAAGGTCAGAAGCGGTCCCTATTTTGCTTGTTGCGTGCCTCTCAATACACAAGAGGAGGTCATCCCTTGACATGGCCCTGCCGTTATCACTGACCTTGACCAGGCCCTTGCCGCCCTTCTCAATGGCAATAACAATCCGATTTGCCCCCGCGTCCAGGCTGTTGTCAAGGAGTTCTCTCAGAACAGAGGCAGGCCGCTCAATCACCTCACCGGCTGCAATCTGCGAAGCCACCTTCTCTGGAAGGATCCTAATGGTACTCATAAATCCAGGAATTGTTGATCTATGCTGAACCATCTGGGGGGGCGACGGGGGCTAAAGAATCTCGGGGGGAATCTCTTCCCCCTGGCGAGACGGAGGTTCTCTTTCCCCAGAGGATCATACAAGAGGCATGGGGAGGAGTCAGGGCGAGACAGGAAATCTTTCACAAGGCGGCATGAAAGCTCAACCATGACGGCCACATATTGGTGGAAGCCCTGCCACCGGTCTTCCTTCCCCACAGAGAAAATGCCACGGGTCACATGACAGTAGTCGGAAAACTTGACCGACTGGGTAAAAACCTGTTTTTTGGCCTTAAATTCGTTCCTGTTTTTTCCAACCATTCCACCCAGGAGTTCATCGCAAGCCCCATGATCCATGCGCAGTATCTCCCGGGCCACCTTGGTATAGGCCGGACCGATTGAATAGTCTGCCTTAAATTCCCAATACAGGTGGCCTCGTCTTCGCCCGGTGGGGCAAACGCTGACCAGGTTGGGGACAAAAAAATTGTGTGCCACCACGTCCGCGGCGAGATGGGATAAAATGCCGTAAGTGAAAGCCGCTTCCTGGTCGTCTTTTGATCCCTCCAGGCAACTGAACCCGCCGGCCCAATTGTGGGGATGCCCCGCTCTTTTTGTCTTGCTCTTACCAATGAAAAAATCCGCGGCCAGGCATCCGTAAAGGTACTCCCGAGGGAAGGCCGTGATCACCCTGGCCACGGCCGGCAAAAGCAGGCTTGCCTCACTGAGTGCACTCAGGGCCGTCACGGTGTGGACACCCGGACCCCAGGCGAAGGCGCTTTGTTCAAAAAAGAGTTGGACAAGAGCGGACACACCCGCAAAAAAAAGAAGATTCAGAAAAAAAATCACGATCCTCTGGCTCCATGCTCGTTGCAAGAATCATACACGGCCTGCAAGGGCACACCCGTCAAAGCAGTTCCCCCACTGAAACCGTTCGGTCCCCGAGCATATTCACGTAACTTCCGAACTCGTTATCATACCATCCGTAAATAACGGCCTGGGTGATGGCGATCCGCACCACATCCTGGCTGGTTAAAGGCGACTCACCCTGACCCGAGATTTGACAGACCTTGTGAAGGTCAATGTTGACCTCTGCGGTGCGGGTGTGCGTTTCATGACCCTCAATGATGGCTGCAGCCCTTGGAAGGCCGATAATATCCGAGGACACATTTTGACTATCCGAGTAATGCAGGTAGCCGTGCGAGTCCCGGGCCGCCGCTTCCCTGAAAATGGCATTGATCCCCTCTCTGCGAATGGACTCCCCCGAAGGCTCCTCCTGGAGGTTTACTACCAGGACGATCAACGATCCTGTTGAAGTAGGAATCCGTACGGATTCAGCCATGAATCCAATGTGTTTCATCTCCGGGATCACAAGGCCCAGGGTATTTGCCGCGCCGGTGCTGGTCAGAATAATATTGTTTATTACACTGCGGTTCTTTCGCAAATCCCCTGCCCCTGTACCGGGGAGGCGGTCCAGGACCGCCTGGGAACCCGTGACCGCATGAACCGTGGCCATGGAAGCGGTCAGGATCTTCTGGGCGCCGAAAAAATCCAGAAGGGGCTTCATCATATGGGCCAGGCAGGTGGTGGTGCAGGAGGCGTTGGAAATGATCCTGTGAATGCGGGGGTCATAATCATTATCATTGACACCCATCACCGTGGTCACTGCATCCTCCGGCATGGACTTGGTTTTATCCTTGATCTTAAAGGGGGCGGAAACGACCACCTTTTCAGCCCCGCATTCGAGGTGACCCCGTACGGACCCGTTCGGATCTTCGGCCGGCAGGGTCGGATCCAGGAACCGCCCGGTGGAGTCCACCACAAGCCTCACCCCGTGGTTTCCCCATCCAATATCCTTAGGATTTCTGGACTCTCTCAATACCTTGACCTTCACCCCGTCAAGGACAAGGGTTCCCGCCTTCTCGTCCACGTCCTGGATGACCCCTCCCCCCTGATGCCCGTAAAGATAACCTCCCAGGGAACCATAGGTGGAGTCTCTCTCCAAATAGTGGACCAGGTCATGGAGTGATTTGCCCACTTCACGGCCCACATTCACCACGATTTCATGAAAATACCGTCGGCCCACATGGTGCCAAAGTGCCAGTTTGCCGATTCTGCCGAGCCCGTTGATACCCAGTTTGCGCCCTCCGCCCATGCCTCTCCTTTCCGTCTCTCCCATTTCAAACGCTTTCCATTTCCTCTATCTTCATAGCGCCCAAATAGACAGAGCCCTCTGCGCCATCAATGCTGATCCAATCCCCTGATTTGAGGACCCTTTGGCCCAATGAACAGGACCCGTTCTTTTCCATGCAAATGAGGTTTGAACAGCCCACAACACAGGTCTTTCCCAGTCTGTGTGCCACAATGGCGGCATGGGAAGTGGCCCCCCCCCTGGCCGTTAGCAGCCCGTCGGCCTCGTAGATCTCTTTAATATCATCGGGCACCGTATCCCCCCTCACGAGGATGAATAATGTGCCAGGGTCCATCTTACGCCACTTCCGAATTTCGTCAACACTGAATACGACCCTTCCTGACATGGCCCCCCCGCTCACCCCTATGCCGTGACCGAGGAGGTTCAACGGTTTATCCTGAGAAATATCAAAGGAGTAGACCTTTTTCCTTTCCCGCATGGCCATTTCCCGGGTTTGCAAGATATACAGGTTCTCCTCTTTGCTTCCCTCAAAGGTGAACTCCATCTCCTGGGGGCTCCACTTCCTCCCGTAGACCAGTTCCTTTGCCCATCCTTTCATGGTCTGGTAGATCTCCGGAAACCGGGTCTCCAGGGCCATATTGCTTTCCCTGGCCTCTATCTCCGCCTGCTTTACGGAGATAGGGAAGGTCCTGACCAGCCCTGAAACCACATCTTCTCCCTGGTTCCCGGGAGTATAGTCCCCCCACAGGACGATCATGTCCCCCGACCACCTGGGATTATGGGTAAAAAAGACCCCTGCCCCGGCTTTTTGGGAAAAATTCCCGAAGACCATGGTCTGGACGGTTACCGCCGTGCCCCAGTCATCGGAGATGCCCATGATCTTTCGGTAGGTCTCCGCCTTGGGGGCGTACCAAGAATCAAGGACCTTCCTGATCGCGATGTAGAGTTGCTCCAGGGGTGACAATTCAATGTCTATACCGTTGTCCCGGATAAGACGCTTGTATGTCAGGGCCACCTCTTTCATCTGGTCGCCGGTGAAGTCTTTCTTATAAGGAACACTAAGTCGTTTCTTAAAATCGTCAATAATTGCATCGAAATCATCCCTCAAAAGGCCGAAGGCCATTCCGTAGCACTGAAGGAAGCGCCGATAGGTGTCCCAGCCGAACCAGGCGTTACCGGTCAAGGCGATCAGGCCCTGGACCACCTCCTCGTTAATGCCCACATCAAGAAAGGTGCTCATCATTCCCGGCTGGGAAATGGATGAACCGCTTCTCACGGACAGGAGCAAGGGTTCGCCGGGGTCACCCAAGGTCTTTCCCGTTGACTTTTCCAGCAGGGCCACTTGCTGGGTGACCTGTTCCTCAAAATTTTTTCTGGCCAGGGGGTACTCCTCCACGATCTCCCGGCACCTGAAAACCTCTGTGGTCACAATAAATCCTGGAGGTACAGGGAGGCCGTAGCTGTTCAGCTTGACCAGGTTCAGCCCCTTGTTTCCCAGGTGAATGAGGTCGAAGACTTCCTTTTTGACGGGTTCTATGGGTGTGAGTGTCTTGTAGGGCTCATAACTGAGCAAGAGGCGAAGCCGCTCTTTCGGGAGTTCGTCCGCTTCCTGATGGAGGGTCTTGAGGATCCGGCCCAAAAAGAGGTCAAGCTGCTGAAGCCCCAGGGAGGAAGCGATCCGGTCCCTCAGGAAGACCTCGGTCACCCGGTGGTTGAGTTTTTCCCGGTCATCGGGACCTTCCGGGGGGAGATATTTGGGCAAGAGGTTCTCTGCGGGCGTCTGCCCCAGGATCTTAAGGAGGTTTTTCTGATGGATGTTATTGAAATAGTCATTGACCAGGTTGCTCACCGCCTGGGAAAAGCCTCTCAAAATGTCCAGATACTGGGTGGCGGAAAACCCCCTGATTTCCAGGGAGTGGGCCAAAAGATCCAGCTGCCGTTCCATCTCCAGAGAGGAGAGGCCGTCCAATTTCAGGGCCCGGTCAAAAAGGTGAAGATACTGATATACCTGGAAAAAAGTGGCCCGGGTGATGAGATTGAGGTCAATGGATTCTACCAGTTCCTCAAAGAGAACATTCACCAGGGATTCAAGGCGAAAGGTCAGTCCCAGGGCATCAAACTTCATTTCATGGTAACTCCCGTACATGGACGGGATGTCTACGGTAAAATGGCGTTTTCTATAAATATCCTCCCGGACTTCATAACCCTCCGGGGAAAGGATAATCTCTTTGAGCCGCTTGAGATAGGCAAGGAGTTTCTTGATTTTTTCGGTGGGATATGTCTCGGTCAAGGCCTTCCTTAAAAAGCCCAAGTCTGGCAAGCCGCTCGACTCAAGCCGGTCCAAATACCCGTCCACTTCCGTAAAACCCAGGTAATATTTCTGGTAGAGCAATTTGTAGGCGGTTATAGCCAGGCTCACCCGCTCTGCATCCGTGTCTGTGGTCCCCGGAACCTGGGCCGCCAGAGACCTGACCCCGTCCCCTTCAAAATGGAGGAGATCCCTCACCTCCCCCAGGCCCTTGGCCTGAAAGATACGGCCCACTACCTGGTGGACCCCGTCAATATATGTGCCGGTCGTCTCAATTTGTTCGTAGATGTTCGGGGGGACATAGGGCCTTACCGCCTCTTTGTTCTTACTCCGCCAAAAATCAAGGGTCCCCTCAATGAGCCCGATGATCTCATTGCTGCTCTCCACATGGCTCTGTTTTCTCAAGAAATGGATGAGTGGATCCCTTCTCAGGCAGATTTCATCAATCTTGGTTGAGATGTCTCTGAGTGTCCCTTCCGCCCCGATGTCATTAAAATAACAAGGAAAAAGGCGGGACAACTGTTTGGCCAGATTATAAACAGGGCCTATATCACTGTTCAAAAATCGGGTGATATCCCGGGGAAAAAGATCCGTGTCCTTAATGAACACCCCGCTCAGGGAGAGGTGAATAATGAGGGAGGAAAGCAGCTTTTTGGACCACTTGGGATTGAGCTCAATGAGCTTAAGCCAGGTCCGGATATTCTTGATATGGGCGGAATTGGCCCGCACCTGCCAGTCATCACCCACGCCCTCAATTCCAGGGGCCTGGAAACCCAGGGAGACCACCGAATCCGTAAAGAAATCCACGAAATCGCTTTCATCGGTCTTATACACGCCCTGCCCCATGTTGAGGACACAGTTTAGGGCGGTCTCCGGGAACTTGTGGGCACTCATTTTTAATATGCCGAAGGTCTTCTCCAGGGATTGTTGAAAGGCCCGGCGGTCTTCATGCTGTATCAGCCAGGTAAGGGTCCTGTTGATCTCCCGGAGGGCCTCTTCATGGATGGAGGCCAGCCCGGAAATGGTCATGTTGTGGAGGAGGGATATGAGCTTCCATTGCTGTCCCAAACCCTCGACGCCACCGGCCTTGAGGAATTTTTGGGGCATATCCCTGTAAATAGATACGATTTCTCCGTAACCCGGCAACTGGCGCATCCGGTCCAGCATTTCCCTGGATACCAGCCTGTCCGAGGCTTTCACAATCTCTTCCAACGCTTCTTTATGAGACCTCAGCCGCTCGTGTGAAACAGGAGCGAAGATCGAGCCCAAATCAGCTTCACCGATCCTTTTTCCGGATTCCCTTTCAAAGAGGCTGTGGGGATCCGCCTGGTTCAGCCAATATTCATAGGTGTGGCGGTAATACATGACCAGGAGCCGGTTTACGGCTCCGAACCCCTCTCCCGGGGGAACCGTCCGGGCATAGGTTTCAGCGAGCCGATCAAGTTGATAGTAGCTCTTGATAAACAGGAAAAGGATCTCTTCCGGATAACAGGTGATGCGGTCAAACCCGTAATTGAGGACGGCCAAAAACCTGGATATCTCCGATCCCAACTCCCTCACCATCTTCTGCATTAAAAAAAGGAGATTATCCACGGCATTGACTTTTATGCGTGTCTCCTTAGAAGACTCGATGGCCTGAAAAAAAATATCCAAATAAAGCCTTGCCGCCTCCGGCCCTTTTGGGTGGGTCTTGAAGACCTGGAAATAATTGAGGGAAAAAGACCTCGCTTCCCTAACAATGAATTCCCAGTTCTTATAAGGGTGGCAAAGCTCTTCCAAAAAGGTCTGTAAGGCCTCCCGAAGGCCGTAATACCGCTCCATGACCTCCTGCAGGATCAGATAACGCTGATCCACGGTGACGTCGACACGGCTGCATGCGATATTGACCTCAAGGGCCTTTGAAGGCATGGGCTTTTCTCCTCTTTTGGTACGCCAAGGTCCTGCTGGAAACCCATGAAACTCTATTGGCTGGGAGTTGAAAACTTCAAGGGACTTTGGATTTTTCGGTTAATGAGTACGCCTCCAGACTTTTCAGGTAATACACACGCCTTTGCTCAAGAAACATGGGTCGAGTCTGGATGCATTTATGAATGTATTTTAAATATAGTGGGTATCCAGTTTACTCAACCATCTACTATATGATGTGTTTTGCCACATACAATCATTTTGCGTGGCACGGGAATGCAATCTGTGGCCTGCTCCATCAGACGGTAGAAGAGTAGACC
>Ga0180432_10000344_pt1 | contig 74657 bp, 57 predicted proteins | sample SS_ome_10_FD_132414 | JGI IMG/M metagenome (GOLD analysis project Ga0180432, IMG submission 132414) | Hypersaline lake sediment archaeal communities from the Salton Sea, California, USA - SS_1_MS_2 metaG | ecosystem: Environmental > Aquatic > Non-marine Saline and Alkaline > Hypersaline >...
AGGCTCTTGAGGTCCTGGCCGGGCACATATTCCATGGTGATGAACGAGGTCCCCTTCTCCTCCATGAGCTCGTACATGCGGCCGATGTTCTTGTGCACGATGCCGCGGGCGATCTTCAGCTCGTTGGAGAAACGCTGAAGCGCTTTCTTGTCGGTGGCGATCTCGGGCTTGAGCAGCTTGAGCGCCACCTCCTCATTGAGTTTCGTGTCCCGGGCGCGGTAGACACGACCCATGCCGCCGCGGCCCAGCTCCTCGACGATACGGTAGCGGCCGGCGAAGACCGAGCCGGTGGTCAGCTCCTCGCGCGGCGTTTCCATGGTGGCGGTCGGTTCCGCTTCCGGAGGCTCCGTTTCCCCGGAAAGCGGACGGGCGCAGTTGCGGCAGAAGCGGGAATCCTCGATATTTTCAGTCTTGCAGTGCGGACATTTCATGGCGCATCCTCTTTTTTGGGGGTCGAGCCTAAAAATCAGCCATGCAAAGGGACGGGCTCGATCCCGCTATTTATCGAGCTTGAAGCTGACTTCATAGCCTTCGCGGATGGGCGGCTTGGTATAGAGATGCAGACGCTTGACCAGCTGCTCCTGGTAGTAGTGACTCTCCTCGTTGGCCACGGCGTCCGCTTCGCTTTCCCAGAACGAGATCGCGATCCCTTCGCCGTCCTCGTGGTTGGACAGCAGCAGAATTCCTTGAAAACCTTTCTGAGACCGGGCGGCCGGTACGATGCTCTCGATGAAGATCTTTACGGATTCATCGACGTCGGCAACCTTGGTATGGGTCCGTGTCACTCGGGCAAACATGTTTCCCCCTCCTTCCCGGTTAGGCTCGGGCCGATCCAATACCTGCAAACGACCGGATGACATATCACCTTTGAGTCATGATCCAGCGGGGTTCGCCGAACGCATCAGCGATAAAACGCGACTATCCGACACTCGCTGGATGGTCCCGAAAGCCATCTGATGCCGAACGGACATGATTCCCCTCGCTTATTCCTTTTTTAAGAATAATCACAAAATCGGCCGATGTCAACGGCGGCGATAGATGTGGATGGATTCGAACCGAATTTTCTTACATTCGGCACCGTGATTCCGGGCGAAAAAACAGAGCGAAAATCACACCCTTTCAAGGACGGCGGGCGGTTTTCTGCGTCCGGCCTTGGGGCGGGCAACCCATTTTCGGCTAAATAGAAGAAAATAATGATTTTATTATATATAAATATTCATTACAGCGCATAGTTCTTTTTTCAAAAATAATGCCGTTTACGCCTTGACAACCACCCTGAAAATGGGTGATTCTATGAGGTCGAAATCATGATGATTTCGACGCAAACGGATTGCGATATAAATAGGGCTTAGTTTTCAACCAATTTTAATCAAGTATGGATGCGGGAGGCATTATCCTTATCGGGATCGGCAATGATCTTCTCACGGATGACGGCATCGGCCCCTATATGGTGAAACGCATCGGCCGGGAGCTGAACTGCGAACACGCCGCCGTCACCCACCTTTCCCTGGAACTGCTCGACCTGGTTGTGGAACGGCGCCTCATCTATATCATCGATTCATTCAAGAATCCGGAGCTTCCGGTGGGAGAGGTGAAACCGTTTTCCCTCGCGGACCTGGAATATCTGCAAAATCCTTCATATTCCCACGGGATCACGATCCCCATCATTTTCGGCATCGGGGAAAAGCTCTACAGCAGCATGCCCGAAAACGTACGCATTTTCGGGATCAATGTATATGATAATGAGACTATCTCCGATTCATTCTCCGATGTTTTAAATCATCGACTCGATGACATCAGCAATCATTTATGCAAAAAAATAAAAACCGATGCAGGAGGAAAAATATGAATGGGAAGGAGCGCATAGGGCTATTTCTATGCGAATGCAGCAAGAACATTTCCGGCACGATCGACGTTCATAAGATCAAGGACGAGCTTTCCAAGCTGCCGGATATGGCCACGGTGGAGATCACCAATCTTTACTGCTCGCAGGAAGGCAAAAAGGAGATTTCTGAAAGCATCAAAAAAAACGATCTGACGAAGGTCATCATAGGGGCGTGCTCGGTAAAACAGCATGAGAAGACCTTCATGGGGGTTCTGGAAGAGGCCGGATTGAATCCCTATTACATGCAGATGGTGAACATCCGCGAGCACATCGCATGGGTGACTCCGGATCCAGAGCAGGCCACGGCAAAAGCCCTGGCCCAGCTCAAAGCCGCTTACAACCGCGTGTATTACCACGACTCGTTCGAGAAAAAAGAGATCGACGCCAATGCGGATGTCCTGGTCGTGGGCGGAGGGCTGGCAGGCTGCGAAGCGGCCCTCAACCTGGCCTCGGAAGACCGCAAGGTCTATCTGGTGGAAACCAATCCCAGCCTGGGCGGACAGGCGACCAAATACGAATTCTCATACCCCCACCTGGAATGCTGTTCCTGCATGATCGTACCCAAGCTGCAGGAGGTGGTGGAAAATCCCAACATCGAGCTTCTCAATTACAGCGACGTCGAAGACGTGGTGGGATTTTTCGGCAATTTCAAAGCCACGATCAGAAAGAAAGCCAAATACGTGATCCCGGACAAATGCATCGGCTGCAACGCGTGCGTCGAGGTCTGTCCGGTCGAGGTTCCCAACGAACACGACGAATTTCTGAACACGCGCCGCGCCGTGTATTTTCAGGTGACGGGGGCGACGCCCTTCATTCCCGTGATCGACGACCAAAATTGTCTGCGTTTCAAGGATCAGGACTGCACGAAATGCCGCGACGCCTGCATGTTCGAGGCGATCGACTATACCGACACGGATGAAATGCTTGAAGTGCCGATCGGCGCCATCGTTCTGGCTACGGGTTTCGAGACCTACGATCCCGCCAATATCCCGGATCTCAACTACCGGCCCGGCGGCGAGGTTTATACGGCGCTACAGTTCGAGCGCCTGCTCTCCAACACCGGCCCCACTACGGGAAAACTGGTCAAGCGCGACGGCTCGAAGCCGAAATCCCTGGTCATGGTCCACTGCGTGGGAAGCCGGGACAAACGCTACAAAAATTACTGTTCCAACGTCTGCTGCTCGACGCTCTTAAAAATGACGGCACACATCCTGGAAGAGAAAATGGCGGAAGGGATCCAAATCACCCATCTTTACCGGGACCTCACCATCGGATCGACCGGGATGGAGGAGATGCACGAAAAGCTCAAAGAAGAGAACGTCCATTTCATCAAGGTGTCCAACACCAACGACATCACTCTGGTCGACGCCAACGGCAGCGTCCAGGTTGCGCTTCCGCATGAAACCATTCAGGCGGACATGGTGGTGCTGGCCACCGCCATGGTGCCTAATTCAAAAGCGGAAAAATTTTTCGAGATGCTGATGCTCTCCAAGGATGAGAATGGTTTCGTGATGCCGACCCACAAGAAGATGGACGCCCTGGCCACGCCCATCGAAGGCGTTTTCGTTGTCGGCAGCGCCAGTTATCCCGAAAGCATCACCGATACCATCATCGACGGGGCGGCCGCCGCGGGAAAAATCAGATCCGAGCTTCAGCCCGGCAAGAGCATCGAGATAGAAACCCTGATCTCCACCATCGACGAGGAACAGTGCTCGGGCTGCAAGACCTGCGTGGTCCTGTGTCCTTACAAAGCGATCGGATTCGACAAAGAGAAAGGCGTCTCCCACATCAATGAGGTCCTATGCCGCGGCTGTGGAACCTGCGTTGCCGCGTGCCCGTCGAACGCTATCACCGCTCGACATTACGAAGACAATACAATTTTAGCCGAGATAGGAGGATTGCTATGACAGAGACCGGGTTTGAACCCAAAATCGTCGCCTTCGTCTGCAACTGGTGTTCCTACGGCGGCGCCGACATTGCAGGCAGCATGAGGCTGAACTACACCGCCAATGTCAAATTGATCCGGGTGATGTGCTCCGGACGCGTCGATCCTGAATTCATCATGGAAGCCTTCCGCGGCGGCGCGGACGGCGTCATGGTGCTCGGATGCCACCCGGGCGACTGCCATTACATAGAAGGCAATTACAAAACCCTGAAGCGGTACAACATGCTCAAGCCTCTGCTGAAACAGTTCAACATCGAGGAGGACCGGCTCTTGCTCGACTGGGTCTCGGCATCCGAAGGCGAAAAATTCGCGCGCGTCGTGGAAGGCATGAACGACCGCATATCCAAGCTCGGTCCCCTGAACTGGGAGAAGGCCCTGGGCGAGCGGCCGCACGTGGAGGCGTTATCATGAGTGAAAAACCCAAAATCGGCATCTACTGGTGTTCAAGCTGCGGCGGCTGCGAGGAAGCCATCGTGGATCTGAACGAAACCATCCTCGACGTCGTGGCGGCCGTGGACATCATGTTCTGGCCGGTCGCCATGGATTTCAAATACCAGGACGTCGCCGCCATGGAAGACGGAGAGATGCTGGCCTCGTTCATCAACGGAGGAATCCGCCTTTCCGAGCAGGAAGAGATCGTCAAACTGCTGCGAAAGAAATCCCAGCTCATTTTCGCTTTCGGAAGCTGCTCCCATATGGGTGGGGTTCCGGGTCTGGCCAACCTTCAGAACCGCGAGAGCGTCTTCAACCGGGTTTACAAGGAAATAGACTCCAACGACAATCCCGATAACACCGTCCCCGAAACCAGGGTCCTGGTCGACGGCAAATACGAAGCGGAGCTGCCTGAGTTCTACGATTCCGTGTACCCTCTCGACCAGATCATCGACGTCGACTACTACATCCCCGGCTGCGCCCCGGCCCCCGACACCATCACGGACGCCTTCATGGCCATCCTGAAAAACGAACTGCCGGATAAAGGCAGCGTTCTGAGTCCCAGCAAGTCGCTCTGCGACACCTGCCCGCGAAAGGAAACCAAGCCGGACAAGGTCGACATCGACGCCTTCCGGCGCCCGCAGTTCTACGACAAGCTCGATGACGGGCGCTGCTTCCTCGAAGCCGGCATCATCTGCATGGGTCCGGCGACACGAGGCGGGTGCGGAGAGCGCTGCATCAACGCCAACATGGCCTGCCGCGGTTGTTACGGACCGCCCGACGGCGTCAAGGACCAGGGCCTCCGCATGCTGAGCGCACTGGCGTCCATCATCAAACCCAACGACGAAGAAGGAATCGAGAAAGTTCTCAAAACCCTGCCCGACCAGATCGGCCCGCTCTACATGTACGGACTGCCCAGCTCTATCCTGTTCCGAAAGAAAATGGATTGAGGCCGCCGGAGTATGAGGACCATCGTGTTTACCATGAGAACGACATACCATTACTGGGAGGAAACCAATGTCTGATAAACATATATCCATCAGACCCATAACCCGCCTGGAAGGACACGGCAATATCGAGATCTTTCTCGACAACGACGGCAACGTCGAGCGAGCCTTCATGCAGGTGCCTGAACTGCGCGGATTCGAAAAATTCTCCGAAGGGCGGGGATGTGAAGAGATGCCTCGCATCACGCCCAAGATCTGCGGCGTCTGCCCGACCGCGCACCACATGTGTTCGCAGAAAGCGCTCGACGCTCTTTACAAGGTCGATCCGCCGCCCGCGGCCAAAAAGATACGCGAACTGATGTATTCGGCTTTCATGATCGAGGACCATGCCCTGCATTTCTACTTTTTGGGAGGTCCCGATTTCATCGTCGGCCCCACGGCGCCCAAAGCCTCGCGCAATATCCTTGGGGTACTCGACAAGGTCGGACTCGAAATCGGCAAGACCGTAATCAAGAACCGCAAGCAGTGCCGGGAAATCATCACGACCCTGGGCGGCCGGGTGATCCATCCCGTGAGCGGGCTGCCGGGCGGCGTCTCCAAGGGCGTCACACCGGAAGACCAGGAGAAATTCAAGGCCTACGCCGACGAAGCGGTGGGCTTTGCGGAGTTTACGATCCAGGCTTTCAAGGACATCGTGCTCAAGAACGAGGAATACGTCAAGATCATCACCTCCGATCCCTACACGCACAAGACCTACTACATGGGATTGGTGGACGAAAACAACCATGTCAATTTCTACGACGGCAAACTGCGCTGCGTGGATCCGGACGGGAAGGAGTTCGCCAAGTTCGAGGTGAAAGATTTCAAGGACCACATCAATGAGCATGTGGAAAAATGGAGCTATATCAAGTTCCCATTCCTCAAAAACATCGGTTGGAAAGGCTTCGTCGACGGCAAGGACAGCGGCGTCTACCGGGTCGCTCCGCTGGCACGTCTCAATGCCTCCGACGGGCTGGCCACGCCCCTGGCCCAGAAGGAATATGAGTATATGTATGAGGTTCTGGGCGGAAAGCCGGTGCACCACACCCTGGCTTTCCACTGGGCCCGGGTCATCGAGCTTCTGTATGCGGCCGAACGGCTGCGGGAACTGTCCAACGACGACGAGATCCTCAGCGACGAGATCCGCACGATCCCGACCGAAATCCCCACTCAGGGAACGGGCGTCGTTGAAGCGCCGCGCGGCGTTTTGATCCACGACTACGCCACCGACGCAGAAGGGGTCATCGAGAAAGCCAACCTGCTCGTGGCCACCGTGCACAACGCCCCGGCGATGACGATGGGCATCGAAAAAGCGGCCAAGGGCGTGATCAAGAACTTCGAGGTCAATGACGGGCTGCTCAACATGGTGGAGATGGCCTTCAGGGCTTATGATCCCTGCCTGGCCTGCGCCACCCATTCCCTGCCCGGAAACACCCCGCTGCGCATCACCATCTACGACAAGGACCACACCGTCCGCGACGTGATCGAGCGCTTCTGAGGATTCCTGAAGACAAGGTATTCCAAACCGGCCGGTTCGTGATGAGCCGGCCGGTTTTTTTATACCGCACAAAACGCCGCCGCTTCTTATTGACCCGGACCCGAGTCTTTGATAAAAATATCCCTTGATCTGTTGGAGGAGGGATCATGCAAAAAAGGATGCTCATCGCATGTACAGCCGGTATTTTCTTGTTATGCGGCGCGATCCGGCCTCGGCTTAACCCCATGAAACCGTCCTCCGGGGAAACGGTGGAAGCCGTCTCCGAAAGCTCCGTCCCCGCGGCCTCCGCCCATGAAACCGGCCAGGAGCGCTCCATGGAAACCGCATTCGTCTCCTCGATCTCCCCCGCGTCGGGAAAACAGGGAACTCGTTTTCCGGTGACGATCAGAGGCGGCGACTTCCAAGCGGGGATGATCCCCTACAGCAAAACCTGGGGGGTCAGTTTCGTCCAGGTCAAGGTGATCGACGCCTCCACCCTGACCGCGCTGGCCCTGGTGCATGACCTGGCCCCGCCGGGAATGCGCAAGATCGCCGTCGCTTTCCCTCCCAACACCTCCAGCGGAACGCTCGACTTTACGGTGATGAAAAACGAGGCCCTGCCCGCTCCCGAATACGGCTTCGGCATGTATGAAGATTTCGAGGACCGGTCCGGCGACGGATTCTATGACGCCGGCTACGGGAGCTGGTACAACAAACAGGATGATCTGCGCCGATTGGTCTGGTGGTCGCCCGGTCACGACCAGACCTACGCCGCCCTCACCCAGGAAGAGGGACGGCTCAAGATGTTCACCGAATACGACGGCGAACGGGGCTACTGGAACTCGCTGCGCCTGGCTCAGCCTGAAGGTTATGTCCTTGGGGAACGCTCGATGCTGAGACTTGCGCGGAGCCTGAGCGCCGATTTCACCATCCCCCGGACGGATCTGAGATGGCGGGACGTGGGGATCGGGATGATGGGCCGCTATCATATTCCCGAAGATGAGCACATGCGGTGGACGCTGATCTTCCACATCATGGGACATGATAAAAAAGAAGGGCCTTATTACGAATACTACATCGACACCTACGGCAACCATCTCCCCCATGTGACGGACGTCCATGGAGCGATCTGGGAACCGGAATTCCGGTACGACACGCGGATCAATCTGCGCTACGATCTTTTCGTTATGGACGGACGAACCATGGTGGTCGACCTATTCATCGATGATGTCCTCAAAGCGCGGCTGTATCCCCGCCTTTCGGATTATTTCCTCAACCAATGCCCCTGGGATCGCGGTCCGGTCCGTTTGATCCAGGTGGGAACCCTGGACGATCCTCCCGGTTTTACCGTATACATGGACAACGTACGGTCGGCATATCCGCTTGTCCGCCCCCCGGTGAACTTCAAGGTGGAGCGGCGCCGCAACGATTCCCTGCTGCAGAGGGAGTACATCAATGTCCTCTCCTGGGAGACAAATCCCGCCAGGCCGTACCCTCCAAAATACGAAATCTATCGGGTCGAGGACGGAGCCCTCACCTTCCTCACAGAATACGAAAACGGGGATGCGATGGAATATCGGATCCGCGGCGTGCGCGGCGACCGGACCTACCGCTACGCCATAAAGTCCGTGTTCCCCAACGGCTTCACAAGCGATCTCGTGTACGCTGAAACCCATTGAGCGGCGGGACGCCGTTCGGCTCTATTTTCTGAAGATCGTATACGACCTCCTTATAAAAGAAAGCTGGGCGTGGTGGATCTTTCCGTTATTATCCCGGGAAAAAATCAAAGTCCAGGGAGCCTGCTTGAAATAGAAGAAATCCGCGGCCACGGGATAGATTTCGTCGGGGCCGAACTCCATGACCTTCAAACGGTCCCCTTCCCGCCAGATCTCAAGCAGTAGAAAATCCCCGATGTAGTATTTCCCGATGTATTCATCCAATTGCCGGGTGGGCAAGGTGACGGGGTTCGGCTTTTTAAAATAGAGATGCCGCGGATAACGCCCCGCATTGTCCTGCGAATCAAGGGAAATCCCTTTTCTTTTAAGCAGTTCGATGACATGGTCGTGTCCGCTGCGAAAAGCATAATGCATGGCGGTCCAACCTTCTTTGGTCTTGATGTTCGGGTCCGCGCCCTTGTCTAGAAGATATGCGGCCACACGGGCATTCCCTCTCCAGACGGCGGTGTGCAGCTCCGTCATCCCCCATTGGTTTGGGATGTTGAGCTTCGCTCCCTTCGATATCATCAATTTGATGATTTCCACATGGTCATGATGAGCAGCCCAGTTGAGAGGGCTTCCGCCGTCGCCTCCCTGCAGGTTAAGCTCCGCGCCCTGCTCGATCAGATATTCGGCGACATCCCAATGCGCCCGGATACAGGCCCAGTGAAGCGGCGTGTATTTCTCGTCATCCACGGCGTTCACCCGGGAAGGATCCCGTGCCGCGATCGCCTTTACAGCCTCCAGATCACCGTTTTTCGCGGCGGTGAAGATCGTCTCCGCGGGCATCTCGGATGCGACTGTCAAGACTGATAAAACAACCAGAAATATAAATGTGACGATGTGTCCTTGCCCCCAGGAACCGGGCTTGAATCCATTAAATATTTTAATAATCATTTTTCCTCTGTGAGCTGCTGGAGTGATTCTTTAGCCCGGATAAAATCCGGATCGATCTTAAGACTTTTTTTATAGCACTCCACCGCTTTTTCCGTGTTTTTCAACTGTTCATATCCCTTTCCAGTCAGCCACCACACCGCCGCCTCCGTTCGCGGAGAAGCTTGCGGATTGAGCGTCAAATATCGCTGCAGCAATTCGATTCCTTCTTCCACTTCGATATTCCCGAATATTCTCGAGCGGGCGGCGCCGAAAAGCGAAGGCAAATGCGGCTCTGGTCCTTTGATATTCTTATCCAGATAAACAATGGAAGCTTTATAATCTTTCACCACCTCGCCGAGATATCTCCCCTTCTTAAAATCATAATCATATTTCGTGGCCAGGGGGATTTTGTTCTCATCGGCTCCGAGAACGAGATGATGCAATTTCGCTGCCAGCAAAGTGCCCCCCTCCGTATAGTTGGACAGTACGATGACCACGATCCGCTCTTTAGGAAACCGCATGAAATCCGCCGCGAACCCAGGACAGCCGCCGACATGCCCCACATACTCTGATCCCAACAATAGACCTTTTTCCCAACCGAACGCGTAACCTTCCGCAGGAGGAAATATCGTGAACATGATCTCTTCGCTTTTTTGCGAAAGAAGGCGGTTTTCTCTCAACGCAACGTCATATTTCAGCATGTCTTCGGCGGTGGAATACAAACCGCCGTCTGAAAAAGCCGGAAATTCATTCTCCGTCTCAATCTCGTAGGTCTCGTCGCTTTTTTTAGTGTAGCCGATCGACCGGTCGGGAACAATCTCCTCTGGGTAATAGATCCCGGAATCTGTCATCCCGATCGGATCGAGCAGCCGAGTTTTCAGATAATCCCGGTAGCTGGTCCCGGTAACCTTCTCGATAATGGCACCCAGTATCAACATTCCGGAGTTTGAATACTTGTATTCCGTTCCCGGATCAAACAAAGGCTTTTGCGTATAGACGAGCGGCAATGCGTCCTTAATCTTTCTCAGAACCGGCATCTTGGATTCATAATCTTTGTGACTGAAATAATTACCGAGCCCGGATGTATGATTCAACAGATGGCGTATCTGTATTTTGCTCTTTTCCTCATAAGGAAAATCCGGAAGATATTTATCCAGGGTGTCGGTGAGTTTTATTTTCCCCTGTTCGACCAGCTGCATGATCAAGACCGCCGTAAATGTTTTGCCGACAGATCCGACATTGAATTTCGTGTTGATCCTGTTAGGCGCCCTGCTCTCTTTATCAGCGTATCCGAAGGCGCCACTGTAAATTATCTTTCCATCTTCAGCCGCAAGAACAGCGCCGGAGAAAAGATCATGTTCAACTTCCGCTTTCACAAATTTATCCATCGTCCTGCCGAGTGTTGTCTCGGTGGGGATTTGCAGGGCAAATCCACCGGGGATAAAAACCAACCATAAGAAGATGATCGATATTTTTCGCATCATCAGAATTCCTTCAAATACCTGATTTAAAGATTTTGTTTATCTCATATTGCCTTTTTGATTTATTGTGCGAAAAACATGCCAATAGGATCACTAAGGGTTATCCACCCAATAATCAACTCTTTATGTCCGCTTGCTTCCGTAAATGTTCACATTCGAACAGCCCACTCACTCCGCTCCTCAAAAGAACATGCCGGAAATATAAATAGAATATCACCCTTTATTCCTATCAGTACGAGAAACGGGCCGATTTTCTCAAATAATATAATATCGCTTCCGGAAATCAAGACCTTCATCATCAACGCAAAGGGCCGACAGCCCATTTTATAAAACCAATTTACTCATAACGCAATGATTCGACAGGATCGGCAACAGCGGCTTTCAGCGCCTGGTACCCAACCGGAAGGGCGGCGATAATCAACGACAAAACTCCGGCCAGAATGAAAACAGTCAGCTTGAAATCGGTCCGGTACGCAAAATTCCGCAGCCATTTCGACATGACATAATAGCCGATGGGCCAAGCTATCAGATTGGAAAGAAGCACCCAGAGTGAAAACTTTTTCGACAGCATGATGATGATTCCTGAAACCGAACAGCCGAGCACCTTGCGGATCCCGATCTCCTTGATCCGCTGCTGCGCCGTAAAGGCCGACAGGCCGAATATCCCCAAACAGGAGATGAAAATGGCCAAAAAAGCAAAATAGCTGAATATTTTCCCCAAATCCTGCTCCGCCCGGTAGAGGTTCCCGATTCCCTGATCAAGGAATGCGTATTCAAAAGGAAAGTCGGGAGCGGCCGTGGACGCCGCGGCTTGAATGGATTTTATCGTATCCGACAACCCGGTGGAATTGACTTTGACCGATATATATTTCAATCCGCGGTGAAACCTGGGATTGATTGTAAAGACATGGGGCATGATTTCATTGTGGAGCGATACATGATGAAAATCTTTGACCACCCCGATGATCCGGCCTTCCCTGCCCCAAAATTTCAGCCTCTTCCCAACCGGGGATTTCATATTCATGTACTCCGCCGCGGTTTGATTGATGATAAAATTTTCCCGATCCCCGGAAAACCGCATGGAAAAGCTGCGGCCGTCCAGAACCTCCATTTCATACAATTCGATATAGTCATAGTCGACGATCGAATACCTGACCATGGGGACCATACCCGAATCTTTCGTATTCCACTCCAGTCCGCTTGTTTTGTAATCTTCATCATAAGGGATCGCCTGACTGGCGGAAACGGCTGATACATTGGGATTTTGGAGGAGCCGGTTCTTAAAGCTTTCATAGCTTCTTCTCAGTCCGTCATTCATGGGGATTTTCAGCACATAATCGGTATCGAATCCGAGGGGCCTGTTGCGGACGAAGTTGAGCTGTTTGAAAACCACCATCGTACAGGCGATCAGGAGCACGGAAATGGCGAACTGACCGACGACTGAAATGACCCGAAACAGTGAGCGATTGGCCCGATAGCCGGTTATGCTCCTTAATCGATCGATGGGTTTCCCCGAGGATAAGTACAATGCGGGATAACTCCCCGAAACGATCCCCACAAAGAGGATCAAGCCGAATAAAAGCGGAACCATATATGCGTTTTGGAATGGGAAGAGACTCAAGTGCTTCCCTGTCAGATTGTTGAGCACGGGAAGCGACAACTTGACCACCGGCAGTGAAAGCAGAAAAGCCAGGGCGGATAAAAGGATCGATTCACCCATAAACTGAAAAGCGAGCTGCGATCTCCCGGCGCCCACCACCTTGCGCAGACCCACTTCCCTGGCCCGTTTTGCGGAACCGGCCGTCGCAAGGTTCATATAATTGACGCATGCGATGAAAAGGATGAAAATCGCGATCAAGGAAAAGAGATACACATAAATCTTGCGCCCGAAATTGAGGTGGAGCTCGGTGATGGGCAGGATGTCGACTTTAAAAGCTCCGGGGAGACGGTGTGGAAAGTGTTCGTTGAGTGATCCTGATATCTTTGCTCTGAAACCGTCGACGGAAGCCTTCTCATCGAGGAGCAGAAAAGAAGGATCCCGCCAATTCCAGTCATCCGATAATCCGGGCTCCAATAGCGCCATGAAATCGAACCGGAGGGCGGAATTCTCCGGGACCCTGACCACTCCGGTTACGATCAGGTCGCTCCGGTTGTTGAGGGTCAATTTTTTGCCGAGAGGATTTTCCGTTCCGAAATACTTGTGTGCGATTTTTTCATTTATGACCAGTGCGTTTCGATCCCGCAGGGCAGTTTCAGGACTGCCGTCAACAAAAGGAAAAGAAAACATGGAAAAAAAACCGGCATCGACAAGATTGACGCTGTCTTCATAAAACATGGCCGGCGGGCCGTCATCCGGTTGATATCTGAACGAACAGGTCTTCAGAGCGGACAGCTTATATATCCGGGTGTAATCGCTGATCTCGGGAAATTCCCCGGCCAGTACGGACGCGAGGGCGTAAGGGACATTCCTATCAACGATATCATTCGGATGCGTTATAGAGAGCAGATACAACCGGTCCTTGTTCTCATGAAACTCATCAAAACTCAATTCATCCTGAACCCAGATCGAGATCAGGATGAAGCAGGCCATTCCAACGTCAAGTCCCAGAATATTGATAAAGGAAAAAAACTTTTTCCTCAGAATGTACCTTACGGCGGATTTGAAATAGCTGTTCAACATAATCCCCCCACCAATTAATATTTCTAAGATCATGTTTATAAAAACCGGATAGATCTGCAGCCAGTAATGGAGCCGGGAAAAGAACAAGCCCCTTTCGGCAGCCATGGCTCGGAATTGCTCCTCCAGGTCTCCCAGAGCCGGGTTGCTGATACGGCCGTCGATCATCCGTTTGAGCAGGAATTCGGCCGCCCGGGGCGGCCGGCATGTATTCTTATCGTATTTTTTCATCGTATTTTGATTTTTGGGACATTCCTCCAGAGGACGGCATTGACTTCCTGGATCCGGGCCAACTCTTTTTTCCCCTCCGGCGTCAATCTGAAATAGGCTTTGGCCCGCCCCCCTCTTTCCGGTGTCGGCTCTCCCATGGTGGTTGCGACAAAATTCTTTTTGAGCAGACGGCTTAAAGGGCCGTAAACAGCCCCCAACAGCCAGTTCATACCGGTGATCCCGATGATCTCCTCCCGGATGGCCATGCCGTAGGCTTGGTCCCCCAGTTTCCAAATCGACAGGAGGATAAGTTCCTCTATCCGGGACAAAAGCTTCATCATTTTTCTCCGTATATATTTAATAACGTTTTCTGATAAAATCGGTTGACCCGTGCATCACGTTTTTTGATATCAGGCTTCAACGATGCTCAAGCGTCCAGTGCAAGATTCTGGTGGGCGGCCATGAGAAGCCCCTGGATCGGAACGCCGAAGCGGCAGGCCGTCTCACAGGCGCCGGAACAATCCATGCAGGCGTCCGCGTTGGCATTCGGGAGCGCAGCATACTTTTGCAGCGCGTGTTTCTCCCGGCCCTGACTCATGAAGTAATGCTGGTAGCGCATGATGGTATTGATCGGAACTTCATGAGAACAGGCCGGTTCGCACTCGCCGCAGGCGTGACGGCAATACATGTTTCCGGAAAAGGATTCGTAATCCGTCAGCATCCCCTCCTCGGCCGGCTCAAGCCTCCCCCCTGAAAGGGATACATAAAACTCGAGATCTTCAAACGTGTTTATGGTCGCGCACACGGAATGCACATCGGGATTGCCGAGACAGAATTTGATCGCAGCACCCTGAACCTCCCCGCCACCGCTCAATCCGTATTTTTCGGCAAACTCCCTGCCCTTATCGGCGCGCGCTTTGTATTCGCTAATGATTTTTTCAGCCGCTGCGGTGACTCTTCCCCTTTCCCGCATCCGCGCGTACATATCCCGGATATCGTTGTAGGTCCGCACCGGATTCGTCTTCATCAGAGTGGCACCCATGTTGTGTTCTCGGCATGCGGCAAGAATCCTTTCACCCTTCTCTCTCTGGATGAAGTTGTAGGTGAACAGAACGACATCGAAGCGGCCGTCCTCCGCGGCGGCGAGGATGATTCGATCCATGGGATCCTTGATGAAACCGGCGATCCGATATTCCACGCCGTGGTTGGAGAGCCCGGTGAACCTGACCCGCCCCTCGGCTTTCAGTTCCCGAACGGCTTCGTGATAGTCCTCATGTTTGATCTGATCGATGGAGGGGGTCATGTGGATCATCAAGCAGTCGAGGTAGTCGGTTTGGAGCCTTTCCAAACACTTCAACGCTCGATCCTTGAGCCCTTCCTTGGTGGACTTTCCAAAGCCGAAATTCAGTTTTCCGGTGATGAACAGTTTTTTTCGATCTCTGTCCTTGATGACTTGACCGATGGTCCGCTCCGAGTTTCCCCGGGCATAATGTTCGGCCGTGTCGATATAATTGACCCCGGCTTCCAGGGCGGCTGAAAACAGGGCGGGATCGGTCAGATTTCCGGCGCCGAATCCGATATCCGAGACCTTGAATCCCGTACGCCCCAGGGTCCTGTATTCCTTGATCCCGGATTGTTCCTCCGGGAGTTCCCGGCGGTTTCGTCCGAACAGCCCTGTATTTCCCGCCCATCCCAGTCCCGCGGCGGCGGTAAAGGATGACCGGATAAAACCGCGCCTGTTCAAACGGGAAAATCGGGTCCTTTTGTCCGGCATGTCTCTCTCCCTGCAATCCTGAGAATATTATTCATTCATACGGTCCCCATGTGGTATCGTTCAAAAATTTCAATTAAAAATGCATTATTCCGGCTGAGGTGTTTGCGCGGGTGGAGAACGCCACGAAAACCCGCGGGTTCGTTCGAAAAGCCGTCATCCCGCAGTGCCTTGATGATCCCGGGGGAAAAATCCGAAAGAGATTTACCGCCTCCCGGGACCGGCTCCCACCGAGAAACCGATTTCAAATATATCGCGCTTCGGCAGATACGTGCCGTAGAGTTGAAAAGCGGGAACCGCCACCCGGCGGACGTAGAGCCGAACCGCCATCCCCAGGCCCATCATCGATTCTCCGGAAAAAATCCGGGAAGGCGTGTCGGCAAAAAAGGCATAGTCGGTGAAACCCACGGCCGATAAAATGAAGCCTCGCGACTTGAAAACGGGGATCCGGTACTCGAGATTGCCGGAAAGGACCTGATCGGCAATGAACTCGTTATCCCGATAACCCTTGACGGGAAGCGTGTCCCGGGCCCCCTTTCCGCCCAGAACATATCCGAATCCGTAGGGCGTCTTGTCGCTAAGGGAGATCCATGCATTCGCCGCCAGAGTGTGGTCCGCGAACGCCCGATGATAGAGAGCGGTCTTGGCCCGGAACCGGGTTACGGCAAAGTCAGAGAATCCCAGATCATGATCCATCGCGGCCTGGAATGAGGCTCCCTGGAAGTAATCCTCATCCATGAGAAGGCGGTTGTATTCAGCTTCCAACAGGACCCGCCAGCTGTCTCCATCGATCGGCGTGACGGCTCCCTCGGCATGACGATAGCGTGTGGTCCGCAAGCCTCCGAGCAGCGAGAAATAATCGCTGAACCGGTAGCGGAGAGAAGCCGATGCCGTGGTCTGCTCCTTGATAAAATCGACGATACTGTCCTCGCTGAAACCGGCCGTTACGATCAACTCCCAGTTCCAGGATAAGAAGTGGGGATCGTTGTAAAGCACGAAAAGCCGCGGCTTTCTCTGTTTGATCAGGAAAATCGCGCCCACGTTTTTTTGCCTGCCCAGGAAGTTGCGCTCGAAAATGCCTAAACCGTATGATGAGCCGCTTCCCGTCGTAAAGACCGGGAAGGGAAACAGCGTCCAGCGATCCTCCAGATGGATAAGCAGATCGACATGCTCTTCCCGGACGCTTTCCTCGATCGAGATATTCGTGAAGGTGCCGAAATTGCGCAGCCGCCTTTCCGCCAGTTCACGCGCCTCCGGCGTCCAGAGAACGCCCTGCTGCAAATTGAGGATCCGGCAGACCGTAGCGATCCGGGTGCGCTTGAGACCTTCAATGGTGATGCGTCCGATGGGAAGACGTTCCCCGGCTGCAAGCTCTCCGGACACTAAGACCGGTAGAAAAACGAAGGCAAGAAGAATCCCCTTGATCCCGTACGCGAGGCGGAACCGCATAACACAGCTACTATGCCGGGATTATCACCGTCTGTCAAATCAAGAGAGAGAAGCATCTCCGTAAATCACGGCTACATTATCATTATTACTATGTCTCCATTTTCTATCCACCGATCGATCGTATTTCTTTTGAGTGGATCGCTGGAACCGGCTTTAATCATTTCACCTCGAGCGGGGTGAGAAAATCCTCCAAATCATCTTATTCCCGCCGAACTTTTCAAGCCGCACCCTCGTATTAAGGGGATGGAGGTATTTAATGAAAAAATCACGGCGCAATATCATATTCTCTTCCTTGCTGAGCCTTGCATTCATCTCTTTCTTTCTTCAAAATCCCGCCTATTCTCAAGACAAGATCAGCGAAATCGATGCTCTTATACAAACCTACAACGACTCCGGAACATTCAACGGAACGGTTTTGGTCGCTGAAAACGGAAAGGTGATCTATAAAAAAGGATTCGGACCGGCAAACAGAGAATGGGACATCCCGAACAAGCCGGACACGAAATTCAGGCTCGGCTCCATCACCAAACAGTTCACATCCATGCTGATCCTCCAGCTGGTCGAACAAGGGAAACTCGATCTTCAGGGAAAATTGTCGGACATACTGCCCTATTACAGAAAGGATACGGGATCCCAGGTGACTATCCATCATCTTCTGACCCATACTTCGGGCATTCCCAGCTACACCGGCATGCCCGACTTCTTCGCCGAGGTCAGCCGCAATCCCTATCCGGTTGAAAAATTCGTCAAAGAGTACTGCAGCGGTGATCTTCAGTTCGAGCCGGGTTCCAAATTTCTCTATAACAACTCAGGCTATTTTCTCCTGGGAGCCGTCATAGAGAACATCACGAGAAAAACCTACGAAGAAATAGTGATGGAAAAAATATTTCTTCCCCTCGGCATGAAAAACTCCGGATACGATCGGCACGAACCGATCATCCCAAATCGGGCCTCAGGGTATTCCATCACCTTCGACGGCTGCGTGAACGCTCCCTATCTGGATATGACCCTCCCTTACGCAGCCGGTTCACTCTATTCCACCGTCGATGATCTCTATATCTGGGATCAGGCTTTGTACACGGAAAAACTGCTTTCCGCTGAGATGAAAACTCTCATGTTCACGCCCTACATGACGAATTACGGTTATGGTTGGAACATAAGAAAGATCAACCTGCCCGCCATGAAGGAGAAACTGACCAGTATCTCACACGGAGGCGGCATCAATGGATTCAGCACATGGATCGAGAGGCTGGTCGACGAAAGACATTTGATCGTGCTGCTCAACAACACGCCGGGAGCAAGCCTGGGCAGGATGAGTCATTCTATCATTCGGATCCTCTACGGCAAACCCTATGATCTGCCCAAAAAGTCCGTCGCCCAGGCAATCTACACGACATGTGTGGAAAAAGGCATGGAATCCGCCGTCAATCGGTACAAAACCCTCAAAAAGGATCATCCGGAAGAATACGATTTTTCAGCGGGGGAATTGAATCGTTTGGGATATTATCTGCTCAGGGAGAAGAAAAGCACCGAGGACGCCATCCGGATCTTCAAGTTGAACATCAAGGCTTATCCCAAGCATGCCAACGCATACGACAGCCTGGCTGAAGCCTATATGATATCCGGCGATAAAGAACTTGCCGTCACGTATTACAAGAAATCACTGGAATTGGATCCGAATAATAAGAACGCGGTCAAAATGTTGAACGAGCTGGTTAAAAAATAGCCCCTTTGCAGCCAGGTTGGTATTATCGGGCCAAGACGCAGTCGACATGGTGAGATTGGCACGCCCGAAGGGTGAAGTATGTCGTAAATATAATTAAAAGTCTTTTGAAAAATTCATTTCGACATACTTCATGGATCATTCAGGCTACAGGCCGGAGACGACGATGTCCGAGAACACCATACTAGGAAACCGCAAACTCGAGTACGGATACGGATCGTCGGCGACCTCGATCAGCTTGTTCCAGAACGACAGGTGATTGTCCGCAATGTTCATCTCGGATACGGCCTGCACCGGCTTTCCGCCTTCGAACAGCCGGCCGATGATTCCGATGGAGGTATCGCCCGTCGTGGGATTGGAATTTCCGCCGATGAATCCCGTGATGTAAATGCCCCTTCCCAGATCCTTCATGATCTCTTCGACGGATCTTTTTCCGGGAGGCACGATCAGGTTCGTCGGCCCGCCCGTTGTCGGCTCCCTTTCCAGCTTCCGGCTGTAATACCAATCCACGTAATAGTCCTTCAGCACGCCGTTGTCGACCATCACTCTTTTTTTTGCGGCGAAGCCGTCGGCGTCGAACAACCGGCTGCCCAGGCCGCCTTTTACGAACGGATCATCGATGATCGTAAAATGGGGGCTTCCGACCCGCTTTCCCTTTTGGTCGGCCAGGAAGGACTGCTTCTGCTGGACGCTCCGGCCGGTCATGGCTTGAAGAAATCCCCCGAACACCCGTCCGACTCCCTGGTTCTGGATGATGATCGGCAGGGTTTCGGTTTTGATCTTTTTGGCGCCGAGCAAATTCATGGTCCGCCGGGCGCACTCCGCACCGATCTCTTCCGGAGGGGGCAGATCCTTTCTGTTCAATGTCACCGCATAATAGTATCCATTGGGTCTGCGATGGCCCTCATCCTGAACCGTCATTTCGGCCGTCGCCACGTAAAACGTGTCTTCCTCATATCCTTCGAAACCGTTGCTGGTCATCGTGACCGCTTCCGCATGACCGTCGTTCTCTTTAGCCGAAACCGAGATCACCTTTTCGCCGCCTTTCTCCAGCGCGGCGTTTTCTATCGTCTTCACCATGGTGTGCCTTTCTTCAGGAGAAAACTTTTCATATTCTGGATCAAGGGTGCCCAAATTCAGTTCCTTTCGCCCCTTGTAGTATTCAGGATCGGGAAGGGTCCGAAAGGGATCTTCCGCAAGCAGTTTGGTCGCTCCGACCGCATTTCCGATAAAATTCCCAAGGGCCTCTTTCCTCAGGTCTGATGTCGTCTGACTGGAATACCGCCCATTGACGAAAACCTGGATGTAAAGCTGCTTTGTCGTCGCTTCCTTGATGGTTTCCGGCTTGCGCTTGCGATAGCTGACCTCGACATTCCTCTGGCTTCCGATACTCACCTTGCAGTCGTCGGCGCCGGCGGCCTTGGCCGTCTTGATCGCCCAAGCCGTCAATTCCCGCATTTCCTTGTTCATCTCTGCCCTCCTCCTTTATCGCCTTCCACCGACGGTCAGTGATTTCACCAGACATGTCGGTTGCCCGAAACTGCACGGAACTCCTTGTCCGGCTTTGCCGCATGCGCCGCCGCCTCCGGTGAAGAACTCGAGGTTGTTCCCCATCATGGTGATATTGGCCAGCATCTTCGGCCCGTTCCCCATGATGTTGATGTCCTTGATGGGAGACGTGAGTTTGCCGTTCTCGATCAGTCGTCCCTTGGAAACGTAGAAGGCGAAATCGCCCTCACCGATTTTCACCTGACCATTCGCAACGTCCTCGACATAGATCCCGTTTCCGGCTCCCTTAATGACATCTTCCGGCGCTTCCGGGCCTGCTTCCATGTAGGTATTCCGCATCCGCGGCACGACATAGTGCTGATAGCTTTCCCGGCGGCCGTTCCCGGTGGATTCCACCCGATAATATCTGGCGGAAATCTTGTCGTGGAGATAACCTTTCAGAATTCCTTTATCAACCAGGATCGTCTTCTGACCCGGTGTGCCTTCATCATCGAAATGGATCGAACCGGTCAGGTTCGGGACCGTTCCGTCATCGACGATGGTCACGAAGGATTCGGCCACTTTCTTTCCGATCATGGTGGAAAAAGTGGACGTTTTCTTGCGGTTGAAATCGGCTTCCATCCCGTGCCCGATAGCCTCGTGAAGCAGCACTCCGGTCAAACCCGGCCCCAGCACCACCGGCATTTCCCCGGCGGGTGGCTGCACCGCTTCAAACAGGATTAAGGCGCTATCGACGGACTTTTCGGCGACATCATCCAAAGCGGCATCCGTGTAGGCGGCAAAATCCCTGCGGCCGCCGAAATTCCACCCGGCTTGTTCGCGCTTCCCGTCTTTTTCGGCTACGACGAACGCATTGATATAGTTCCGGGGCCGGAGGTCCTCGGCCTTAACCCCGTCCGATGTCACGACCATGATCCTTTTCTGCTGATCGTGGAACTGAGCATTGACTTTCTTGATAAGCGGTGAGCGGGCGAAGCATTTGTCATTGACGGATTGGACGAGGGGAAGCTTGGACTCCAGCGGGGCCGAAACAAGGTTGAAATCCGTGGGATAGTAGCTTTTCGTTTTGAGCCGCGTAAACGTCCCGGCCGGCTTGACGGCGGCGGCATCGGCGATCGTAGCCGCGGTCCCGGCGGCGTTCAACATGGAAGATTCCGTCATCTCCTGTGTGAAACCATAGCCGACCTGATCCCCTTTAACGGTGCGGATGCCGACTCCCAACTCCACGCCGCTGAACGCCCGGTTGACCTTTCCATCCTCCAGCATGATGTAATTGCTGATGGTGTGCTCGAAGTACAGGTCGGCGTAGTCCCCCCCCTTGGCCAGCGCCCTGGCAAGGACCTTCCTGCACAAGCCGTCCGATACGCCGAATTCCTTTTCGAAATATCCCGTCGGCGCCCGGTCGGCAAAACCGAACCAGCCTTTCGGCAAAATAACCGGAGCGGTTATCGTGACGGCGGCTGCCTGCGCCGATGTTTTCATGAAAGACCGCCTGGTGATTTTTTTCATATGATCCTCCTGTGATCATGATTCGCAAATCCCCTTGAAATATATATACGACTATAGCATAAATAAGATTGATTTTTATGGGGATTTTTCAAATACGGGAAAAAAGATATCGTTTTCAAACGGATTAAGAAGGGATGAAAATTCAGGGCACTTCAGGGTACCGGTACTCGGGAGCGCCCTGATAAATGCGTTTTAAGCTTAGAAAATAGCCGACGGATCTTCAGGAAATCGAGGTTTCCGAGGATCCCGCCTGAAATCTCTGAAATCCCGTCTTGGAAACCTCTGCGTCAGCCGATCTCTTCTCATTATGGACGCTCTTTGCTCCCTTCTTTGCTTGAACAATCTTTTCACGGCTTCATTCTGCTCGGGCGTGAACACGCCCATGATCGCATCCCTGTTTTTCATGCTTTCTATCATCATGTTTTGACGGACGGCTGAAACAGCCTCCAACCGGGATTCGATTTTAGCGTAATCTCTTATCTTATCAGGCCGCATTAGTTTTCCAAGCTCCAGCCTTTTCAGCTCCAGGTCGGCCTCCATCTTGATCAAATTTTCCCTGTGTGAATCCATAAGCGCTCGGACTTTCTCCAACTGCTCATCCGTGATCTTCAATTCTTTCTGATTCGTTTCAAGCACTGCCATGAGCCTTATCCGCGGTGTCCTGATGTCCCTCTGCAGGCGACCATCCGGCATCAGCGGTCGGCGCGCTTGAGCAACTGCTCCTACCGGTAAAAGGACCAGGAGCAAACTTATGGCGGCCAAAATATTTTGTTTTTTCATGCTGCCTCCTAATCGGACCATGTTTTCAGGTTTCATTTTTCATAAGATTAGACAACACAACATGTTCATTTATTTGAATTTTTTTAATCCACGTAGAAATTCTTACAAAACGAATCCAGAACTCGCGGCGGAAGCCTCTTTATAGAGAAAGAGGCGTGGATGCCGCGGTTAATGGAATAAATAGCCTGAATGCTTAAAGCAGGTCGGAGATCTGCGTCAACAATCCTCTTTCTGCCTTAAGACCATAAGGCTCTTGTCCTGATACGATTTATTCTTCAGCCCGGTTTCCGTCATCGAGACGGTTGTGATTCATCAGCGCATTGAACACGAAGGCATAGACGCCGTGGTTGGTGTCCCGCCAGAAAGGGTTGAAGGTAAAAAGCACCACATGTCCCTTTCCGAGAGGCACATCCAGGATGGCGGCCTTCCCGCTTATCTCCTTTTCGCTTTTAACGATGCCGCTCAGACAGACTTTGCCTTCTTTCGCATAACGCAGGACCACGTGTTTTTCCATGTCCTCGGGGACGGAAAGCAGCGGACCTCCGTGGCGGCGGAGCACCGCCGGTTCCTTTTCATAGCCGTAGACGATGGGATGCCGCGCGTCCACCACCTCGGTTCTCAGCAGCGATCCCGGATTGTGAAATTTCGATGACGGTGAGAAATAGCTCAATCCTCGGACGAAGCCGAAATCCACGGCCACCCGCACCGAGTTCTGAAGCAGAACCAGCAGCCCTCCCTGTTCGACGAATCGCTTGAGCTCCAGAACGCCCTCAAGACCCATACCCCCAGTGATGTCGGAGCTGGAATCCGGAGTCCCCAGATGCTTGAATTCGTCGCTGCGGACAAAGGCCAGCGGACCCCGATCCTTGGGATCGATGCCGAAAACGATATCCGCCCCGATACGGCCGCGGGAGTTGCTGAATACGATGGCATCGAATCTCTTTCTGAGATCTCCCTGCTGCAGGTGGTCCTTGTTGATCTGAGCAAAAGGGATGTTCAGCTGGTCGAGGGCGAACCGAACCCAGCCGTCATCCTGGGTGGAGGCCCAGGTGTGAAACACGGCGATCCGGGGGACATCCAGCTCATGGGTCGCAACCTCGGGAAGGCGGGCGCCGGCGAGAGCTGTCAGACCCGACTCCGATGCAGCCGCTTTAACGGCTTCATGGATTCCGGCCGGGACATCGGCGGCGGGGATGATCAATGATCCGGCGTCGAAATCCTTGTCGCCGATCCGAAAGGCTGATTCCGCGGACAGAACTTTATAGTCCTTGAGTTGGATCCGAGCCGGAAGCAGGGTGTTGATGCTGCCGTGGTTGATGACGTAGGCCCGGATCTTTTTCGCCGGTACGATCCGCCCCTCGGCCGAGAAAGGTCCCTTGACCGGCTTAAGCGGAACCTCGAAGATCTCTTTATCCTCCACGGCCGCCGTCTCCACCCCCATGTTCAAACCCAGCGTCCAGCCGCAGTCGTCGTAGGCGTTATCGGCGTCGGGAGGGTATTCCTGAATGCCGAGGAGAACCCGCGCCAGGTTGCCGTAGGGCTGGTCGAGCCTGACGACATAGGAACCGGCAGGGAAATCCTTATCTTCGAGTTTGATCCGGGATTCGGCCCGGTGGACCTCGATCTTCTGCCGCAGCAGCACATCGATCAGGAAGGCCGTGTCGACCGGGTCCTTTTGTCCGGAGGGGATAACATAGGCGTAAGGCGGCTCCGATTTGCCTCTGGTGTAGGATTCCATTCCGCGCTTCCAGAAATTCTTCAGGAAAAATTCCTTCTGGGAAGCGACGATGTACTCGGCCATCAAGTTGCCGGTTATCTGATAATTGAGGTTGTTGCGCAGCGACCACATCACTTTCTCGTAGGGGGGGATGGGCCTGAACCACGCTTTCTTGCGGCGGCGCTCATCGACTTCCCTCTCCATGGTCGTGGGAACGCCGTTGCCGAAGGTTTCGTAAAAATGAAAGGTGGAATTATGGTTGGAAGCGACGGAGGCCATGAAATTCGGGCTCCAGGATGTGTTGCCGAAATCGTGGGTGTGAACTCCGGGCATACCGAAAGCGTTCATCTGGGTCACTTCCCACCAGGCGATCAGGTTTCTTTCCAGATCCATGGTCACGGGGAAGTTGGAAGGCCCGTTGGCCGAGGAGAAAAACAGGTAGGGGACCGATTCGTGGTTGTCCTGAAACACGATCGGAAGCCATTCGTAGTAGATCGAAGCTATATGCCGCATCTCCTTCTGGGACATGGTGATCATATCCCGGTTGTTGTCGTGCATATCGTATTTTCCCCAGTACGGAACCCGGGTAAGCTTTTTGTAATCTTTGATGTTTTGGTTGTACTTGTAGTACCAATCGGTGTGTTTGTCATGACCGTCCGGTTCTGCCGAAGGAACGATGAGCACGATCATGTTTTCTCGGATCTTCTTTATGACGGGATTGTCGTCGACCGCCAGTCGGTAAGCCATCTCCATCGAAGCCTCCGCGGCGCCGGATTCACCGGAATGCATGTTGCAGGCGAGAAGGTATACCGGGATGATCCGGGATATGAGCGCGGCCGCCTCCTCCTCGGTTTTAACGATCCGGGGATCGGCGAGACGGGCCATCATTTCCTTGTTGGCCGGAAGTGCTTCCATGTTCGCCGGGCTGGTGACGACCACCATGGCCATCTCCCGACCTTCCATGGTTTCTCCCATGGGTTCGACCCGCACGCAGGGTGATGCCGCGGCGAGCGCCCGCATATAGCGGAGGATATCCTTATAATAGGTCAGGTTATCGGGAGCCCCGGCGATATAACCAAGAACATCTTTGGGCGTGGGAATCCCCTCCGCCTTGGGAAGATATTCGGTTAAAGGACTCAGGAACTCCGGTTTTGTCGTCGCCTCCTTGATCAAACGGGTGTACTCCTCATCGATGGACGAGCGGGTCTCCGTCTGGGCTGCTGCGAATGGAGAAAATGCCGGCATGATGAGAAGAAGAATGACGGTCACGAAAAAAATTGATTTGGCGAAATGCCTGTTTGAAAACATAGATGCCTCCGGCCCTGATTTTTCCATACTGATCTTTTTGTTCATCAGATCGAGAAGGCTCATTAAATCACACTTTATTTCCCCTTTCAAATCAAAAGGAAAATTCAGATCCCGGTTGACAAACAGGACTCACGAACTTATTTTTCAATTAGGGTTCAATCACATGAAGACATCATCCCGCTTAACGCGGGATGGTTCCGGGCCGGAATGGTCAGCGGAACGTACGGTAGAAAGAGGAGTCGAATGTGGCTCCTCTTTTTTTTTACTTCATGTCGTTTAATAATCTTCAATCCATAAAGTCAAAATGGGGGAACATGAAAAACGGGGTAAGCGTCATTGCATTATTCATTCTGCTTTGTCTCGTCTTCGGTTGCCGTGATGACATCGAAGAGAAACCAGGTTATGCGGCAAACAACCAAACCGATGCGGAAGCCCTCAAAGCATGGTATCACCAAAAAACGATGACAACCAATGCGGGAGATGTCGAGGGATTGAGAATCCTGTTTACAGAGGATGTGGTTTTCATGCCGCCGGGAGGACCGCTTTTTCAAGGCTGGGGAACCTATCGGGAATGGGCGGTTCCCTATTTCCATGCCTATGATATCGAAGAACAAATCTCATATGAAGAGATTGAAATCTTCGGGGACCGAGCCTATATGCGCACGTCTTATACGATGCGGTCGACTCCCAAGGCGGGAGGGAATCCGATAACGGCAGAAGGGAAAGCCATCTGGTTGTTTGGAAGACAAGGGGACGGTTCCTGGAAAGGCACTCACTGCATCTGGAACGAAAACGGCGGCCCTCCGGCGGACGGCGGCTGAGAATAAGGCCCGACCGAATCCTCCCGGGAAGGCGCCGGGGTTTTCAGCGGGCTCAATCCCGACTATTCGGATAGGGAATTTCAGGCCCGACCCCAAACGATGGACACTTTTATTCCGGTTCGCCCTGGCGGTAGATACGATAGGTCGGATAGGCCAGCTCCACGTCCGGCTCCTTGCCGAACCGATCCAGCACTTCACAACAGATCTCATTCTCAGTCGAACGCCGGCGGCGGGCGTCCGTCAAATAGCGCAGCGTCAACTCCACACCGAAGTCCACGATTCGAGTCCAGACGATGGGAGTGAGTTTTCCGTAATGGATAAGAACTTTGTGCGACATGCGCTGGATTTTCCGCCTTGCCTGCTCGCCCAGGTCCAGTTTCTCCATCGAGGCGATTTCGTCGATGATCCGTCGGGCTTTTTTCCAATCGCTCTCGAAGGTGATGGTGATTTTGATCTCGTGCCAGACATACTCGAATCCTCGGGTGTAATTGAAGATCGGTTCGGTGAAAACTTTGTTGTTGGGGCAGTTCACCACCCGCCCGGTGCTCTGATCCGCGTCCACCCAATTGCCGATCTCCAGCAGAGACGTGTAAAACAGCCGGATGTCGATAACGTCGCCCTTGACCGATCCGATCTCCACCCGATCGCCGGTTTCATAGGGGCGACGGACCAGCAGCAGCAGCCACCCCGCTATGGACAAAACCGGCTGGTGGAGCGCCAGGGTCAGGCCCGCCCCGACGATCCCGAAGATCGTAACCAGGTTTGGACCGGCCTGCGCCCAGATAACGATGACAACCACCATGGCTAAAAATGTTATGAGATAGACGGTATTCTTGCGGGCGGAATGCCGGCGCTTGAGGTTTTCGACCCTCCGGTTTATGAAGCGCACGATCAGCTGGGTCAGGACAACGGCCAGAGCAATAATCAGGAATGAGTAAAGTGCCTTCTGCGCGATAGGAGACCGCAAAAAATCCAATATATCCATGTCCGATTTATAACACAGGCTGGAAAATCCTGTCAATCAGGGCGCGGAATGATAGCCAGCACGCATGCGGAGCAAAGAGAGATCCGATCGCAGCCCATCGCCTCCTAAACCCGATATTGGAATCGAGCGGATTTCGTGATATTGTGGTCGTAGTTATTGAAAATTGGGGAAAATAAGCGCTTTCGGCAGTGAGGGCCTACTCGGCCCAATCAGAATCAAGATGTCAGTGAAGGATCATGATGCCAAAGGTGAGAACCTCGAAGCTCGCACAAAAAGGGATTTTTTCAACCATTTTTCCTCCAGCGTCTATCAAAAGGAGAAATGAATGAAACCATTATTGGCTTCCTTATTAGCGCTGACAATTCTTAGCTTTGGAATACCCGCGGCCGGACAGGGACAGGAGGGGATCTGGCCTACCACGGCCAAGATCGACCCTTTGAAAAAGAAAATCTTTTTCTCCGAACAGATCGACATTATCTTGACGGACATCCGGGGCCCCGATGGGAGACTGTCAAAGCCTGAATTTTTGATCCATGTCCAGCCGAAACATGGAAGTATTTCCAACGGTCAATATTCACCGCTGTCCATATCAGGCGCAGGTAAAGATTTCCCCGTTGGTTCCGGCACGATTGAAGTCCACTACGCTTCACCATCCGATGCTTCAATTGAAAAAGATCTGATAACCATTTCCGCTGTAATCACCTCGGCTTATTGGGAGGAGGAAGATGATCCTAGCGACTTTCCGACATTAAATAAAATCGGTGAAGTGGAAATCGAGATCATACGATTCAACTATGCACGGATCATCTATACGGAAACCAAAAACGTCGAATACCCCAATCAAAAGGAATCAAAGGAAGTGCAGGTGATAACATGCGTGTCATTTCATCCGGTGTTCGGACAGCAGCATCATGTCGACCGCGTCAGAGTGATGTCCTGGCATGGCGCTCACACCTATGAGGGCAATGACCGGGATAGATCCGCCACATTAACCCACGCGGAAGTCGAAGAGCCGGCGCCCCTGATTGTTTTTCACAGAGATGAAAAAAACGAGATCCATGCGATAACTCTCCCCTAATTATTCACCAGCCTGGAATGGACTCCCGCGGATGCTTTCAAGAGCCCGGAAAAGATTCTCATCGGGCCCGTGAACGACTACCCGAAATCCGAGAATAAGGACCTGGATAAACTCGTGAAGGAATTGAGACCTGAGAAAAGGGGCCTGCCGAATTTAAAGAACATCAACGAGCTCATGAAGTCGACATATCAAATGCTCTATCACCCTGATTTCAAAGTGACGAATCGATTCAGCAAAACTCATTTATGCGGAGAAGCGGCATGGGAAGAATCAAGCGAACATATCTTCCACCGCAAAAGGTATACTTGGGAGGTCCGTCTCAAGCCCTAGGTCCTACCCCATGCTTAAGGTCACCCAATGGGAAAAATGGCACTCTCCCATTATATGGGTTGACAAAAACCCCGTTTTCAGGGAAAATGGTTTTGTATTAATGAACAAGTGCAAGTTTATGAGATCCCGTTAAGATTTGAGTAACCTATCCCACTTTAAGATCCGATAACCCTCATCAATCACCAACGTCCAATTTTTTCCACCGTCATGATGAAAAGCAGCAAACCGGATCAAAGTGTAAAGGCCGAAAAAAAATTCTTTGCCCGAATGATGGATGATGCGTTCGATGAAGCCGCCTGTCGGTTCAGTTCCCTCAATTCCATTTTCGATCAGAGAAAAAAATTAAATTAAAAGGAAGAAAGAATGCAAGGTAGCAAACTCTATGTTGGAAATTTCAGTTACTCCGTAACCAAAGAAGATCTGGAGGAACTGTTCGCCAATTATGAAGTAAGAGAGATCAAGGTTATCGAGGGCAAAGGTTTTGGATTTGTCGAATTGGCGAGCCCCGCAGAAGCGGAAAAAGCCAAAGAGGCGCTCAACGGAAAAGATTACACCGGACGCACTCTTCGCGTAGACGAAGCCCGGCCCCAGAGCAACCGCTCTTTCGATAACAGAAGAGGCGGCGGCGGCGGCGGTTTTAACCGGTACTAAACCGTAACCGAATCGGTTTTTCAAGCTTATAAACAGATCCATCGCGACGAGCCGCCTTTAATCCACGATCGGATGGGCGGTTGGTGGACAACGGGGAGGAGTCTTTTTTCCCTGCTGATCGGTGACCTGACGGATTCCGCCGCAATACCGAGATCCCCGACATAAGCCGGACAGGGGTTTTACGCCCGATGATATGGATCGAATTCAGGATTCTATACACTTCTATTTAAGAGCATGGGGAGGACCCGCTCCCGGAGCCGTCCACCCATGCTCGATAATCTAGCCCCTTCTCACGGCAAATCCTGACGTTTAACGATTGCGTTTTTCGATCTCATGTGAGATAAAGGAATTGTTATCAGGGGATATTATGAAGGCAAAACATATCAAAGAACTGGTCATTGGAGACCTGAAAGCTAAGGTCCCGATCATACAAGGGGGAATGGGCGTCGGGATATCCCTTTCAGGGCTGGCATCCGCCGTTGCCAACGAGGGAGGGATCGGTGTTATCGCCACGGCCGGGATCGGAAGGTTCGAACCTGATTTCTTTTCCGACTTCCTGGAAGCGAATAAAAGGGCGCTCAAGAAGGAAATCAGAAAAGCCCGGGAATTGACCAAGGGAATTTTAGGCGTGAATATCATGGTGGCGCTTTCAAATTTTTCCGATATGGTGAAGACCGCGGTGGAGGAACAAATCGACATCATCTTCGCCGGAGCCGGACTTCCTCTTGATCTTCCGCGTTATATAAAAGGGATCAAAGGCCCCAAACTGGTGCCGATCGTGGCCTCGGGAAGAGCCGCCAGGATTATCTGCCGGAAGTGGTGGGATAAATACAACCGTCTTCCCGATGCGCTCGTCGTTGAAGGACCCGAAGCGGGAGGCCATCTCGGATTCAAGCCTGAAAACATCGCCGCTCCCGAGTATTCGCTGGAAAATCTCGTAACCGAAGTCATCAAAGAGGTCCGCGGCTTTGAAGAGAAGCACGACAGGAAGATCCCCGTGATCCCCGCCGGCGGCATCTACGACGGTGAAGACATACACAGGTTTCTGCGTTCCGGCGCGGCCGGAGTTCAAATGGCGACGCGCTTTGTCACCACCCATGAATGCGATGCAAGTCTAAAATTCAAGCAGGCCTACATCGATTCCCGAAAAGAAGATATCGTCATCATCAAAAGCCCCGTGGGTTTGCCGGGGAGAGCGATCAAAAACCGCTTTATCGAGGACGTCAATGAAGGGAAGAGGAAACCCTTCAAATGTCCTTTCCACTGTATCATCACATGCGATTACAAAAAGAGTCCCTACTGCATCGCGCATGCGCTTATCAATGCTCAGAAAGGCTTTTTCAAAAACGGTTTCGCATTTGCAGGCACAAACGCCTATCGATCGAGAAAGATCATTTCAACCCGGGAATTGATCCGGTCACTGTTGAAGGAATATAAAACAGCCGCCCAAAAAAGGCAGAAACGGTTTGAATCCAAATCGGCGGCACGACGGGATGGAAGTTGATAAACGCGACGGGACAGGCTTAATCCCGGCCGGGGATTTCTTCAAATCAATCTCTTTCCCTTGCCGGCATTGATCCGGCCGGCGAATCCCGTCGTCATCCCCATATACTCAAAGAGCTCTCCAAACCGATTGTTCAGGGGGAAACCCCAAAATGCCGCTTCGATTCCCCGCTGAAAACGGGTATACTATTTAAAATAAAATACCGGATACGTCATTCATTATTGAAAGGATAGGGATCTAACCGTATGAAATCAGATAGTGAGGTTGTATGACTCCGGAGGGTAAACCATGAAAAAAATCGCTTGCTTCTGTATTGGAATCATTCTGGTGTTGGGACTGCTTACCCCGGCTGCCGCTCAAAAAAAAGAAGCCGAGGCCAAGATCGTCACCATCGCAAACGACAAGAAGCCGTCACCCGCGAAAGGAGAGGCGACGCGCCTGGTGCTTACCGAAGACTATGCCGTCGGAGACAGTGAAAAAGAAGAAGAGATGATTGCTCAACTTACCTTTTTCGCGGTGGACGAAGACGACAACCTGTACGCCCTGGACATAAAGGGACACGGCATCAAGGTTTTCGACTCTTCGGGAACATATGTCCGTACCATCGGCAGTCAAGGTCAGGGTCCGGGAGAGCTCAATATGCCCGCCGGAATTCAGATCACGCCCGAAAACGAGTTGATGATCGAGGACGTCATGAACCGGCGGCTGTCCTATTTCACGCTGTCCGGAGAATTCATCAAAACCGTGTCGGTGGCGGACAAGACTTCCCTCATCAATCTTTTCCTGGATAAGGATGGCAGCGCCGTGGGACGGGAGCTGGTGCTCGATGAGGAAAAGATGTTCTGGGAAATCCGAAAATACAATCGGGAACTCAAGCCGCTTTTCACCCTCGACAAAGTCGAATTCCAAAATCCGATGCAGGGCAAGAAGCTCAATCCTTTCAGCTTCACCATGGTCGTCCAATTCGATGAAGCCGGCGGCATCTACTTCGGCAAGGCGGACGACTACACGATCCAAGTCTACAATCCCGACGGAACGCTGACCAAAAGCATCCGGAAGAAATACGACAAGGTCAAATTGACCCAGGAAGACCAAGACAGGATGCTGGCGGAGATCCCTGATATGGCGGTCGGAATCAATATCAAGGAGATGTTTGAATTCCCCGATGCTTTTCCTCCCTATGAATCCTTCACCTTGACTGAAGAGGGGCGGATTGTCGTCAAGACCTATGAGAAGGGCCCCGTCGAAGGTGAGTCTATCCTCGACGTCTTCGACCGGGACGGAAAATACATCGCCCGCTTTGCAACCACCGCAAATCCCCGCCTCTGGAAAAACGGCAAGCTCTACTCCATTGAGGATACCGATGAAGGCTTCAAGGTCATCAAGCGCTACTCCGTCTCCTGGCAAAAATGAAAGCACGAAGGAAAGGATTCGAAGCCGGGAGCAAACGAATTCTATTATCATATTAAGTGTTCATTCACGAAAACTCAGCTGAGAACGGACTGCCGAGCCAACGGTACATGGCGAACACGGATTGACAGGCCCTTTTTCCCTATGATACGCTGACGGAGATTGCCGATAAAACAAGGGATGTGTGGATTATCTTGTCGCAGTATGTTGCCGCAAATACTGATATCCACCGCTATACCCCCGGACCCACTGCGCACAACCAATTGAGGAGGTTTTGAATGAGGAAGCAGCCCAAAGGCGCTCTTTTTCGATTGGTCCTCGCCGCTGCGCTCTTCAGCCTTTTTCTGGGATTGACCACCGATGAAGAGGGAGCGAACTCATGTGCCGACGGGCACGACAGCGGAACCCTCACTTTAGTCAATGCGACTCAGTATAACGCGATTGTCAATTTGGCCGGGCCGATCGCTTCCACGGAATTCATCCCTCCGGGAGAAAGCATTTCGCTCAAAACACGGGCCGGTTTTTACCACTGGGCGGCAAGTTTCGGGGCCGGGCCGTTTCCGCTTACGGATTGGGAAGTCGATGCCGGTGTCGTTACGGTAAAAAAAGACGAAATCAGCACCGTCACCATAAAAAAAAGTAAAAACAACTAAATCCCTTCCCCGATTCGATATTCCCGCTTGTACCGGCGGCCGCGCCGCGCATCGGCTTAACCCCCGTTGCTTCCCCCTCCATGGGAAGGTTCACCCCCGCTTAGGAATTATTTTAAAAAAAATGTTTCAAACGCTTGCTTTATGAACATATGTTCATTATAATTATTTTGAACATAAGTTCATTATTAAAGGTTACCGATGTCCAGACCGCAAAAAGAAAGAAGAGTTCAAGAGCCCCCGAAGATCCAGGGCATGAAGCCCGTCGGGGTTCCGGCGATGCTGCTGGAACGCGTCCTGCTTTCCCTGGATGAATACGAAGCCGTAAGACTGGCCGATTACGAAGGCAGGGATCATCTGGAGGCGGCCGGGATCATGGGGATCTCACGCCCGACCTTCACGAGGCTGATCGAAAAAGCCCGAAGGAAAATGGCGGAATCGATCGTCGCCGTCAAGGAGCTGGTTATCGAGGGCGGCAACTACAGCTTCGCCACCCAGCTCCTTAGATGCATCGACTGCAATGAATTGACCCGATACGACCAGCCGCAGAACATGACCGAGTCCTGTTCTTCATGCGGGTCCACAAATGTCATTCACCTGAACGAATGGTTCCGCGGCGGGAGAGGACGGGGACGCGGCGGACATGGTGGACGCGGAAGAAGAGGCGGCTGGTGACCAAGGAAAGGAGGTGCCGATATGCCCAGAGGTGATGGTACCGGACCGGCTGGAGGAAACAGGCCGGGAAGAGGCGCAGGCTTTGGGCGCAGAGGTATTTCAGCCGGGAACGGCGGAAACTGCGTCTGCCCTCAGTGCGGTTTTCAGAAAAAGCACATTCAGGGGCAGCCGTGCAATCGGACGATGTGTCCGCGGTGCGGCGTCCCGATGATCGTCGAAAGATAAACATGATGAAATCTTGGAACATCACTTTTTGCTCTCGACGATCCTTTAAATAAAACAGGCATCACTAAAGGAGGTTAACATGCCGGCAGGAGATAGAACAGGACCGAACGGAATGGGTCCCAGAACGGGAAGAGCGGCCGGGTACTGCTCCGGATACGCCGCTCCGGGATACGCCAATCGCGGTTTCGGCGGAGGCTTCGGCTTCGGCCGGGGTATGGGAAGAGGATACGGCCGAGGATTCGGCGCCGGTTTCAGAGGCAGAGGCTTCGCCGCTCCCTACGCCGCGCCCTATGCCCCCCCCGTGGGTTATGCGCCCGCGGCATACCCCACACGCGAGCAGGAACTGGAAATGCTCAAAAGCCAGGCGGTCGATCTTGAGCAAGGTCTCAAGGAAATCAACCAACGCATCAGCGAGTTGAAATCGACCCCCAAGGAAAAGTAGATCAAGTTTCTTTTTGTATTTCCATGAATCGGGCCGCCGGCATTGCCGGCGGCTCACTTAAAACGGAACGGACCGAACAGATCGGACGACACCACCCGGTGCCCACGCAGTTTGTACCGTTAGCAACAAACGACTTACCCCATTGAGGAGAGAAACAATATGAATATAACCATCGCCAGCGGAAAAGGGGGGACGGGAAAGACGACATTCGCGGTGAATCTGGCCTATGCCCTGGCTTCAAGAGGAGACCGCATCAGACTTCTTGACTGCGACGTCGAAGAACCCAATGACCATCTCTTCGTCAAACCGACATACACGGAGACGAAGACGGTGACCGCCATGAAGCCGGTCTGGGATCCGGCAAAGTGCACGGGATGCGGGAAATGCGCCGAAGCCTGCGGTTACAACGCCATCGCCGTCGTCAAAGGCAAGGTTCTGATCTTCAACGAGCTGTGCCATTCATGCGGCGTCTGTTCCTTTGTATGCCCCGAGAACGCGTTGACGGAGAGACCGCAGCCGATCGGAGAAGTTCAGGCCACGAATAAAGGCCCCTTCTTTTTCGCTCACGGCCTGCTCAATATCGGAGAAGCGCTGGCGCCTAATGTGGTTCACGCCGTCAAAGAATATCTGGATCCGGAAGCGTTCAATATCATCGACGCTTCGCCGGGAACCGCCTGCCCGGTCGTAGAGGCCGTGGACGGCGCGGATGCGGTCGTGCTGGTCACGGAGCCGACGCCTTTCGGGCTGCACGACCTCAAACTGGCCGTAGGGCTAGCGCTGAAAAAAGAGGTGCCGACCGGCATCCTGGTCAACCGTTCCGACGGGAAAGACCTGATCATCGCGCAATACGCCGAAAGCATCGGCCTTCCGGTCATCGGCAGGATTCCCTTCAAACGTGAATACGCCGAAACATATTCAAGCGGCGGAATCCTTACGGAAACATATCCTGAATTCAAAGAAAACTTGCTGTCGATCATCGACCGGATCATCGCCTTGAAAAACATGGATGTTCCGCCGGTGCCCGAAGAAGAGTTCTTTACAGTGGAGGATGATTCCCCTCTGCCATTCCGCAAAGGCGGCTCCTCCGATTTCAAGGAGATCACGATCATCAGCGGCAAGGGAGGAACCGGCAAAACCACGGTGGCTGCCGCTCTGGCCCAGCTCGTGGATTCCAAGGTTCTGTCCGACAACGACGTGGACGCCGCCGACCTTCATCTGCTTTTGAAGCCCGTGGTTCGGGAAAGCCATGAGTTTTCCGGCGGGGTCACGGCATTGATCGATCCGGATAAATGCACCGCTTGCGGGCTGTGCGCCGAATCCTGCCATTTCAATGCGATCCGCTTCGACGGACCGGCTAACGACATGCAGGAAAAGACCTACCGTATCGACGACCTGGCCTGCGAAGGGTGCGGATTATGCCCGCTCGTCTGTCCGGTTCAAGCCATCTCCAGCGAAGCGGTCACCAACGGACGCTGGTTCGTCTCCGCAACCGATTTCGGACCCATGGTACATGCCCGGCTCGGAATCGCGGAAGAAAATTCCGGAAAGCTGGTCACGAAAGTCCGCAGCCGCGCGGCGGAGCTGGCGCGTTCGCTCAAATTGAATGCGATTCTGGCGGACGGGCCTCCGGGAACAGGCTGCCCCGTGATCGCCTCGGTCACGGGCACTGACTTGGTTCTTATCATAACAGAACCCACGGTCTCGGGCGTTCATGACCTGGAACGGGTGCTGCGGTTGACGGAACATTTCCGCGTTCCCGCCAAGGTCATCATCAACAAATCCGATTTGAATGAAAATCAAGCGGCCCGCATTGAAGACCTGGCGGAGGAATTCGGATCGGAAGTCATTGCCAAAATCCCGTTTGACCGCCATGTCAATGAAGCCCTGATGGCGGGAAAAACGGTTATCGAATACGGCAAGGGACCGGCTTGCGACGCCATCCGGTCAAGCTGGGATATCATAAAGAATTTGTTACCATCAAAGGAGAAATCATCATGAAAATAGCCATATCATCCACAGGAACGAACCTCGACGACTCCGTCGAAATGCGCTTCGGGCGCTGTGCTTACTTTCTAATCGTGGATCCGAAAACCATGGAGTTCGAAGCCATCCAAAATCCCAACATCGCAGTCGGCGGAGGCGCCGGCATCCAATCGGCGCAGATGATGGCGGATAAAGACGTCACCATCATGCTGACCGGAAACTGCGGGCCCAATGCGTTCCAAACCTTCGGTGCGGCGGGCGTTCAAGTCATCACCGGAGTATCCGGGACGGTGCGCGAGGCCGTAGAGAGGTACAACTCGGGGGCCTTGAAACCGACCGACGCCCCCAACGTGCAGAGCCACTTCGGCATGGGCGGAGGCATGGGACGCGGAGGCGGCATGGGACGCGGAGGCGGCATGGGGCGTGGAGGCGGTATGGGCGGAGGCGGTATGGGCGGAGGCGGTCGGGGACGAAAGTAGGATCATCTATCGTTCTCTTCCATCCGGCTCAAATCATTATCCCGAACAGCCGTAACCGCAAAGCCGGTCACGTTCCGAGAAAACGGACTTTGCTCCCTCCTGCATAAATGGTTAAACTAAATAAGAGCACACCACTTGTGCAGGAGGGAAAAACATGAAGCCTGAAGTCATCGAAAAAATCGCGGCATTGGTCACCGCGGCATTCGGCTTGGTGGCCGCTTTGGCGTGGAACGGCGCCATCCAGGCCATTTTCAAAAAGGTCTTCGGCTCGGCCGAAGGAATTGTTCCCATGTTGACCTACGCCGTCATCGTGACCGTCATCGCGGTCCTGGTTACCATCCAGATGGGAAAATCAGCGGAGAGAGCCAAGAAATAAGATAGCCGCCCCTTTTTAATCCGGAAATAAATCATCTGTTTTTTCTTCCGGGATACACTGCGCCGGATCTTTCACGGACAAGCTTCCGGTCCATGTCCGTTTTCATCAATCCGTTGCCATCGGTTCTCTCATAAGAGAGGAGGGATCATCTTGGGCGAACCGGATTTATGGTGTATAATAGTCAGCAGTATTTCCTGACCCCAATCCGAGAGAGAACTGGTAAAATATGCATATCCTGTTTGTCGTTTCTGAAATCGCCCCCTTCTCCAAAACCGGTGGATTGGCCGACGTCGCAGGAAAATTACCAATGGAACTCGCCCGATCGGGCTTGGAGGTCAAGGTCGTCACTCCTTTTTACCGCAGTGTCCGGGACGGTGGATTCGATCCGGATAAGCCGGATGAATCCATCACGATCCGCTTGGGCGGAGAAACGATCCGAATCTCCATTTTAAAAAAAACGATCAGCCGCGGATTATCCGTTTACTTCATCCGCTACGATCCGTTTTATGACCGCAACCGTTTATACGGGACGCCCAAGGGAGACTACCCTGATAATGCGGAGAGATTTATTCTGCTCAATAAAGCGGCGCTTTCTCTTTGCGGACGGATCGGTTTCAATCCGGATATCATACACTGCCACGACTGGCAAACAGGCCTCATCCCGGCCGCATTGAAAGCGCCTATGGGTGATCGCTCTCCATTCCGCGGCACCCGATCGGTTTTCACCATACACAATCTTGCCTACCAGGGCTCCTTTCCCCCGGACACCATGGCCTTGAGCGGTTTGCCTCAGGAATTTTATTCCATACAGGGTTTGGAGTTTTACGGCCGAATGAATTTTCTCAAATCCGGGATCATTTTCGCCGACAAGGTCACAACCGTCAGCTCCCGTTATGCTGAAGAGATCCTCACTCCGGAGTTCGGATTCGGGATGGATGGAGTTCTTCGATCCCGGGAAGATGGAATCACCGGAATTCGGAACGGCATCGATTACAGCGAATGGAATCCGAAAACCGATCCTTACATCGCCTCCCGCTACGATGTCGAAGATCCAAGCGGAAAAACGGACTGTAAAAAAGAAGCGGCCGAGATATTCGGCCTTCCCGATCTGCGGGACACCCCGTTATTCGGAATGATCACGCGACTTGCCGTCCAGAAGGGCCTTGATCTTGTGGTCGAAGCCGTTGACGGAATCCTTGCAGCAGGCATCTCTCTGATCGTATTGGGACAGGGAGATGAAAGATATGAACGAAGGCTCCAGGATATCGCGCGGAAAAACCCCGGCCGCATCAGCGTCAAGATAGCCTTCGATCCCGTGCTGTCTCACAAAATCGAGGCGGGATCGGATTTTTTTCTGATGCCTTCCCGTTATGAACCATGCGGACTCAACCAGATGTTCAGCTTGAAATACGGAACGATCCCGATCGTTCGCGCCACAGGCGGCCTTGACGACACGATACAGCCTTTTGACCGCACCACAGGCGAGGGAACCGGCTTCAAATTCGCCGAATATTCCACGTCGACTCTGCTGAAAACAATCGCGGAAGCCGTTTCCGTTTACCGGGATAAAAAGAATTGGGAAAGGCTGGTCCGCAACGCCATGCGGGCCGATTTTTCCTGGCGTGCCACCGCGCCCGCCTATGTCCGGCTCTATAAAGATCTGAAGTCGGGGAAATGAATATGGTCAGGAGATAATATGAACCGTCGATCGAAATCCAGCCCACCCTCCCAGCCCGAATCCGTCATCCACGGCGCAGGAATGATGACCGATCACGACGTCTATCTTTTCAAGGAAGGCAAGCACAATCGTCTTTTCGAAAAGATGGGCGCACATCCGGGAGTTGTCGACGGCGCGAACGGGATTCATTTTGCCGTATGGGCACCGAACGCACGCAGGGTTTCCGTTATCGGCGACTTCAACCTTTGGGATCGGAGCACCCATCCGCTGGCCGTCAGATGGGATGGGTCCGGTATCTGGGAAGGATTCGTCCCCGGGGTTCCCGTCGGATCCGTCTATAAATATCATATCGCATCCCGTGTCCGGAACCACACGGCGGATAAAGGAGATCCCTTCGCCTTTCGGTGCGAAAAACCACCCCGGACAGCCTCTCTGGTATGGACTCTCGATTACAAATGGGGAGACTCCGCCTGGATGAAACGGCGAAAACACCGCAACGCCCTCGATGCTCCGCAGTCGATCTACGAGGTTCATCTGGGATCCTGGCGCCGCAGTTCCGACCATCCTCACCATCTCCCGGGATACCGAGAGCTCGCCCATCAGCTGGTGGAATACGTTAAGGAAATGGGATTCACGCATGTTGAATTTCTTCCGGTCATGGAGCACCCTTTCTACGGATCCTGGGGGTATCAGGTCACGGGATATTTCGCTCCCACCAGCCGATACGGAACGCCTCAGGATCTTATGGAAATGATCGACATTCTCCATCAAAACGAGATCGGAGTGATCCTGGATTGGGTGCCGTCCCATTTTCCCGATGACGAACATGGACCGGCCTTTTTCGACGGGACCCATCTCTACGAACACGCCGATCCCCGCCAGGGATTTCATCCGGAATGGAAAAGCCGTATTTTCAATCTGGGAAGAAACGAAGTAAAAAATTTTCTGATCAATAATGCCCTCTTCTGGTTGGAAAAATATCATGCCGACGGACTGCGGGTCGATGCCGTGGCATCGATGCTCTATCTTGATTATGCTCGTGAGGAAGGACAATGGATACCCAATCGATTCGGCGGACGTGAGAACCTGGATGCGATCGGTTTTATTCGGCAATTGAACAAGGTTGTATACGAACTCCAACCCGACGTCCAGATGATAGCCGAAGAATCGACCGCATGGCCCATGGTTTCCCGTCCGGTCCACCTGGGAGGATTAGGATTCGGGGAAAAATGGAATATGGGTTGGATGCACGACAGCCTGGAATATTTTTCCATAGATCCGGTGCACCGCAAATACCACCATGAACGGTTGACTTTCAGTCTTTGGTACGCCTTTACGGAAAATTTCATTCTGCCGCTTTCACACGATGAAGTGGTGTACGGAAAGAAATCGCTGCTGGAAAAAATGCCGGGAGACGACTGGAGAAAATTCGCTAATCTGCGGCTCCTCCTGGGTTGGCTTTTCACCCATCCCGGGAAAAAGCTGCTGTTTATGGGGGGGGAATTCGGTCAGCGCCGGGAGTGGGAACATGACGGCGGGTTGGACTGGGAGCATCTCAAGGAAGAAGGTCACGCGGGGGTCAGGAAATGGGTCAAGGACCTGAATCTGTTCTACCGCCGTGAGCCCGCGCTCCACACCAGCGATTTTTCCCCTGAAGGATTTGAATGGATCGACAACCGGGACAAAGACAACGGAATCCTGACCTACCTGCGAAAATCAGACAAATCGGACCGGATCGTTCTGGTGACATGCAACCTCACCCCGGTTCCCCGATACGGATACCGGGTAGGCTTCCCGACGAAAGGATTCTGGAAGGAAGTACTCAACAGCGATGCCACGGAATACGGCGGAAGCGGCGTCGGAAACATGGGCGGCACGACGACCGAATCCGTAAGATCTCAAGGCAGGGCTTTTTCGGCGCCGCTGACGCTGCCTCCGCTGGGTCTGTTGATATTCCTCCAAAAAGGCATCGAGAAGGCCCCCCTACGGAAATGAAAAAATTCGTCTGCATCCACGGCCACTTCTATCAACCACCCAGGGAGAATCCCTGGTTGGAAGAAGTCGAAGTTCAGGACTCGGCATATCCTTATCATGACTGGAACGAACGGATTACGGCCGAATGCTACGAACCGAATACCGCTTCCCGCATTCTAGACTCGGAAAACCGCATCATCGATATCGTCAATAACTTCACAAAGATCAGTTTTGACATGGGACCGACTCTGCTGTCCTGGATGGAGAAGAAAAAACCTCATCTTTATCGGGGGATATTGGAAGCGGACAAAAAGAGCCGGGAGCTTTTTTCCGGCCACGGATCAGCCATCGCCCAGGCATACAATCACATCATCATGCCGCTGGCCGTGAGTCGGGATAAAAAAACCCAGATCCTCTGGGGACTGCGAGACTTCGAATATCGGTTCGGACGGAAACCTGAAGGAATGTGGCTTCCGGAAACGGCCGTCGATCTGGAAACCCTTGAGCTGCTGGCTGATGCCGGAATGGCATTCACGCTGCTGGCGCCCCGTCAGGCAGGCCGAACCCGAAAAATCGGAGATGCGGAATGGGTGGATGCAAGCGGAGAAAAGATCGATCCGAAGCGGTCCTACCTCTGCCGTCTTCCCTCCGGAAAAAGCATCTCTCTTTTTTTCTATGACGGACCGATTTCCAGAGACGTCTCTTTTGGAAACCTGTTGAATCAGGGGGACGTATTCGCCAGCAGGATTCGCCGCACATTCACCGCGGACAGCGAACAGCCGGAGCTCGTCCATATCGCCACCGATGGAGAGACCTACGGCCACCACCACCGCTTCGGGGAAATGGCCCTTTCCTACTGCCTCTATGACCTCGAATCCGGGGGAACGGCCGAAGTGACCAACTATGGCGAATTCCTGGAGCGCTTCCCTCCCCGCTTCGAAGTGGAAATCATCGAAAACAGCTCCTGGAGTTGTATACACGGGATTGAGCGATGGCGTAAAGACTGCGGCTGCAAGTCCGGCTCTGAACCCGGATGGACCCAGAAATGGCGATCCCCTCTCCGGCGGGCGATGAACGAGCTGAACCTCAAGCTGAGCAAAATATATGAGGAACGTATGGGAGTCTTTTCCAAAGATCCGTGGGGCCTGCGTGATTCATATATCGATGTCATACTCGATAGGTCCCCCGAAAGCACCAATGCTTTCTTTCACAGACAGGACTTAGAGGACAATACAGGAGAGCAAAAAACGGAAATCCTGAAACTCCTGGAGATGCAGCGAAACGCCAACCTCATGTTCACGAGCTGCGGATGGTTTTTCGATGAGATTTCAGGTATCGAAACCATGCAGGTGATGATGTACGCGGCCCGCGCCATGCAGCTGGCCAAGGAAGTAAGCGGTTCGGATCCGGAGCCGGATTTTAAGAACCGGCTGCACGCGGCCGCAAGCAATCTGCCGCCCTACGACAACGGCGATATCATTTATGAAAAACGAATCAAGCCGGCTGTGCTGGATCATCTTCGGATCGGCGTTCACTTCGCTGTCTCCTCCCTGTTTGAACGATGGCCCGAGGACCTGCCGATCCCTGCTTACTCCTTTGACAAGGAGTCCTACGCAGCCCGGGAAACAGGCCTCAGACGGATATCGGTCGGAAGAGGCCGACTTCACTCACGACTGACCGCAGAAGAGGGCCAGCTCCGATTTTTCGTCCTTCATCTCGGAGATCACAACCTGATTGCCGGCGTGAAGATGTCCTTAAGCTCCCAAAAATTCCCGGATATCAAATCCTCCGTCGAAGAGGCCTTCTCCCGCGGAGACCTCGGGACCGTCATCAAGCTGAAAAACCAATATTTCGGCGAGCGGAATTACTCCCTCTACGACCTCTTCAAAGACCGAAAGCGCCAGGTAATGTCGGGATTGTTCGAATCTTCTCTGAAAGAATTCGATGCCGCGGTCCGACCGTGGTTTAAACGTCATGCTCCTTTTATCCAATCGGCAAGGGGGATGAGCATCCCGCTTCCCGACTTTCTCATGAAAACCATCGGACACATCCTCCACGAAGACCTCAAACGCCTGTTCCGGGAAGAAGAACCGGATCTGGAAGCAGCCCGAAAATCCATCGCCGAAATCCTTAAAGGAGGATTCGATCCGGACCTGGAAATGCTGAGTTTGATCATCGGACGGGCGATAACGGCAAGAATGGAGAGCATCGCACACGCCCCTCCTGAAAACTCGGCGGTTAAATACATCCTGGAACTATTCGAACTGCTGCGGGAGCTTCCGCTGAATCTGAACCTGTGGAAAAGCCAGAACCTTTTTTTCATAACCGCCCGAAACCACTCCCCCACCATGGAAACCCGCGCCGCCTCAGGAGACCGGGAAGCGAAAAGATGGCTCGAGCTCTTCCGCTCACTCGGAACCCAACTTCAGGTTCGCTATGACTGAAGATCCTCCCCGCTTCGAGCGAGGAAGCGGCATCCTGCTGCCCATTGCCTCACTGCCTTCGGCTTTCGGGATCGGAGACATGGGACCATCCGCCTATTCGTTCCTCGATTTTCTAGCCCGATCCCGGCAGAAATACTGGCAGATCCTCCCGCTCAATCCCACGGAAACAGTCTCCGACGACTCTCCCTACCACAGCTCATCGGCATTTGCATCCAATCCGCTCCTCATCAGCCCCGAAATCATGGTCCGCGACAATCTTCTGACCGCCGAAGATCTGAATAAACGTCCTCAATGTCCGGAATCCACCACCGATTACGAGTCGATACACACCTATAAGAATGCTCTTTTCGATAAGGCTTTTCTCCGATTCAAGCGGATGAACGTTCCCGGCTTCAAGGAATACTGCCGGAGAAACGCCGGCTGGCTGGAAGATTATTCCCTTTTTTCGGCTATCTCCTCGCAATACCCCGCTCAATCATGGAACCGCTGGCCTGAAGGCCTCCGCAACCGCGTCCCCGAAACGCTCAAGGCGGCGGAGAGCGAACTGCGGGAGAGCATCATGAGAACTCATTTCATTCAGTTCGTCTTCAATAGCCAGTGGGAAAACCTCAAAAGCTACGCCGCGGCACATAAAATACGTATCATCGGGGATCTGCCTATTTACGTCACCCATCACAGCTCCGATGTGTGGGCCCACCGAGAGCTTTTTCAACTGGACGAATTAGGGGCGCCGGCATTTACGGCCGGCGTTCCTCCTGATTATTTCAGCGCCACCGGGCAGCTCTGGGGAAATCCCCTATACGATTGGGACGTTCTGCGGAGACAAGGGTACGGATGGTGGCTCCACCGCCTGCAGCATGCTTCAAGGCTTTTTGACGCGATCCGGATCGATCATTTTCGAGGATTCGTCGGATACTGGAAAATTCCCGCCGGCGAGAAAAACGCCGTCAACGGAGAATGGATCGAAGCCCCCGCCCTAGATTTTTTTCTCACGGTCAACAGGGAACTTCCCGAGCTCAACGTGATCGCCGAAGACCTGGGGACAATCACGCCCGATGTGCGCCGGATCATCCGGATGTTCGATTTCCCGGGAATGAAAGTGCTCCTGTTCGCTTTCGGTGAAAACTCTCCCGATCACCCTTACCTCCCCCATACCTATAAATCCAACTGCGTGGTGTATACCGGCACGCACGACAACAACACCGTGAAGGGGTGGTTCCAAAAGGAAGCAAACCGGAAGGACCGCAAACGTGTATATCGATACATTGGACGAAAAGTCTCCAGCAAAGAGATCTCTTGGGAAATGGTCAAACTGGCCATGATGTCACCGGCCGACCTCTGCATCATCCCTATACAAGACATTCTGGGTTTGGGAGAGCAAGCCCGAATCAACCACCCGGCCCGGAACAAAGGCAACTGGCGGTGGCGGCTCAGTTCCCGGCAGTTGGACGATACCGCGGCCCGCGAACTGGGTTTGCTCACCGCCGCGGCCGGACGCGCGGAAACCGCTTCCGAATCCTTCAAGTCCTCAACATCCCACGCCTAGTCCGACTGTCGGCCGTGGTTCGCCGTATAGGCGTTTTTGAGATACTGGAACAACATTCGCTGCGTGGTAAAAAATGAGCCATTGAGCGCGATGGCGGAACGCATCACTGAAGCATAGGTTTCGGGTGCGCGATAATACATGGGGAGAATTTTGTTTTCAAGTTTGTGGTAAAGGGATCTGATTTCAGCCTCCTCGCCGCCGTCGGAACCTTCATCGATCGACCACCCCGTCACTCCTTCCACATGCCCTTCGATCCACCACCCGTCGAGAACGCTTAAACTGGGGACTCCGTTGAGCGCGGCTTTCATCCCGCTCGTTCCCGAAGCTTCGTGAGGCTTACGCGGCGTATTCAACCACAGATCGACACCGGAACAAAGGGGTTTTGCCAGAGCCATGTCATATCCCTCAAGATAGACCAGGGTGATATCGTCTTTCATCAACCCCGCGGCATGGAAGATACGCTTGATCATCTCTTTTCCGCTGTCATCGCGGGGGTGCGCTTTGCCTCCAAAGACGATTTGGAGCGGTCCCGCGGATTTGGCAAGGCCGCGGAGCCGATCCGGGTTCGAGAACAGAAGATCGGCACGCTTGTATGCTGTTGCGCGGCGGGCGAACCCGATAATCATGACCTCTTCGGAAAGCAACACGCCCGTCCGTTTCTCGACTTCACGTATGAGATCTTTTTTAGCGCTTTGATGGGCGGCCCGGATCTCCTCCAGGGGAATATTTATGGCATACCTCAGATAAAGGCTGTCATACCGCCATTCCTCCATGTGCTGATCGAAGAGTTTTTTAAAAGGAGGAGACACCCAGGTGGCGACATGCACGCCGTTGGTGATGGAATTTATCGGGTAATCAGGGAACATGTCCTGGGAAATCTTTTCGTGCTGATGAGAAACGCCGTTGATGTAACCCGAATACATCAGCGCCAGCAAGGTCATGTTCAAAACCTTATCCGCCGCGGCGGGAGACGAATCGAGAAAATCCGACATTCCCTTTCCTAAAATACCTTTTACCAGAGACATCGGAAATTTGTCATGCCCGGCGGGGACAGGGGTGTGAGTCGTGAATACGCACCTGCGTCTCAGCTTTTCGATGTCTTCCGGAGAGGCCGACGTCAAGTCTCGTTGACCCATATATTCCTTTAAAACAGCGAGCGTGAGGAGGGCGGAATGTCCTTCATTCATATGAAAAGCCCGAATATTGTAATAGCGCAGGGATCGCAGCAAAGCAACACCCCCCAAACCCAGAACCGCCTCCTGACAGAAACGATAGCGGGCGTCGCCGCCGTAGAGATGATCCGTGAGGGTTTGATCCCAGGCCGAATTTTTTTCCGAAGATGTATCCATGAAATAGACGGGGACCGAGCCGCCGTTTTCACCTTTGATGAGATAGCGCCAGGCCTTGATATGGATGGTCCTCCCCTCAAGTTTGATCGCGACTTCGTTGTCGACGGATTCGAGAAAATCACTTGGGTTCCATTCGCTCGGACTCTCCGTTTGCCCCCCCCGCGCATCCAAATGCTGGAGAAAATATCCTTTCCGGTGCAGCAGGGTCACTCCAACCAGGGGGATCTCGAGGTCCGCCGCCGCTTTCAAGGTGTCGCCGGCCAGGACTCCCAGGCCGCCGGAGTAAGTCGGCATCTCCGACATCAGTCCCACTTCCATGGAAAAATAGGCGATGGAATATGGAGAAGCGGGGTCGAAGGGAATCGTGTTTTTCATTATCAAGTTCCTCTTTTTTATCGGCTCTATCCGGGCGGCACGGCCCTTTTTCTTTTAGGATTCTATTTCTCTGTCCGGATAAGTATTCCCTCCGCGGGCAAAAGGAGAAAAAGAAGTCCGTTTTTTAACGTCGGATCCATTCAGATTAGGCACCGTCTTCTTTTGGCTCATATCACCGTATTGTCGGGAATCACGGCGTTTTTCGGGATTACGATGATCCCGTCGACGATGCTGTAGTTTTCCGCGGTCTCATCTACGACCCGCCGGGAATTGATCAATTTGACGTTGTTTCCGATGCGCGCATTCCGATCAAGAATGCAGTCGCGTATCTCGCATCCTTCTCCGATTCCGATGGCGGGGACATTCTGTTCCCGGCAGCAGTCGATATTCTCCAGGGATTCGAAGAAATCCGCGCCCATCATCACAACCCGCTCCAAACGCGAACCATCGCCGATGCGGGCTCTGATCCCGATGATGGACTGATCGATCTTGGAATGATTGATGATGCTTCCTTCACACAGGATCGAATTGTGGACGTCAGTGCCGATAATTTTCGATCCCGGCAGAAAACGGGCGCGGCTGAAGAAGGGCTTATCTTCATCGTAGAGGTTGAATTTCGGAACGGACTGCGTCAGGTCGATATGGGCATCGAAAAAACTGCGTATGGTCCCTATATCCTGCCAGTAGCCGTTGAAAAAATACGCATAGACATTCTTGCTTTGCATTGCGTTAGGAATGACTTCACGTCCGAAATCCTGGAAATCGGTTTTCCTTAAGAGATCGACCAGAACCTCCCGCTGAAAGATATAGACGCCCATGGAAGCCAGGTGGGTTCTTCCTTCGGAGGGAATATTGAATCCGGCGAATGTCGACTCCGGGACTTTCATGGCGTCCAGGAGCGAAGGCTCCTTGGGTTTTTCCTTGAAGTCGACGATCCGGCCCTGCGGATTGACCTTCATCACCCCGAACTCCGGGGCCTGATCATAAGGTACGGGATAGACTCCGATGGTGATATCGGCTTTTCTTTCAGAGTGAAAATCAATGAACTTCCGGTAATCCATACGGTAAAGATGATCGCCGGAGAGAATCAAAACCAGATCGTCTCCTTTGCGCAGAAAAGACAGGTTCTGCCGAACCGCATCCGCCGTACCCTGGTACCAGTTGCGATTTTTCAGCGTTTGCTGTGCGGAAAGGATGGTGATGAAATCTTTGGTGAAAGAATCGAAATGGTAGGAGAGAGAAATGTGGCGGTGCAGCGAGACGCTGCTGAACTGGGTCAAAACAAATATCTTTCTTAAATCGGAATGGATACAGTTGCTGATGGGAAAGTCGATGAGTCGGAATCGTCCTCCGATGGGAACGGCGGGTTTGCTGCGCATCTTGGTCAGGGGAAAAAGACGGGAGCCCTGCCCCCCGGCAAGGACGAGAGTGATCACTTTGTCCATGATCCGATCATTATATCTTTTTATGCACAGACATACCAGCCGTGAGATCCTACCCCGCGGTTCGGATATCGTTTTTTATAGGCGAACTCCGAGTTGGAAAAGGACGCTTTCCGGGCCCATCTAACTCACCAGAGCCCCGGGATCAAACGAAAACGCACCTTATCCATGTAATCATCATAGCCCTCCAATTCCCTCCGAAGCATCCGTTCCTCGCTTAAAATTCTCAGGATCAAGATCACGGGCAGAGGGATAAAAGGAAAGAGAGCCCACCAGGAACCCAGGGCGACGGGAGCGAAAAGGAACATCAGCAGTACCCCGGAATACATCGGGTGCCGGACGACGGAATAAGGCCCGGTGGTGATCAGCCTCTGTCCCTGTTCCACCTCCACGGTCCGGGAGAGGAAGCTGTTCTCCTTCATGACGACAATAAAGATGAAACAACCCATCAAAACCAGCGCATCGGCGGATAGGACCACAAACACGGGGACTTCGGACCACTGATAGCGAAAGTCAAATCCCGGGATTAAAAAACCTGCAATCAGAAAAACACCTGAGAACTTGACGAGCAAGTCCTGTTCCTTTTCTTGCTCCTTCATCCGCATCCGCCGCTCCAGAAGCTCGGGATCCTTGCGCAGAAAATAGAGAACGGCAAACAATATGGGGACAAGCAACATGCCCATATAGATCCAGGCTTCCCAGAACGCCAGCGATCCGGCCGGAAGGAAGAATAAGAGCCCTAAGATGAACGGAGACGACCCGAACCGGATGAATATTCTGAACTTCAAGCTTTTTTGACCTACAGGTTTCATATTAAATCCCTTAAAAAAATTTCGCCCGAGCAAGGAGGCTGGGTGAAAGGCTCATTTTATTGTTGTTCCCTGAGGCCGGTCGGATAGGAAAAATCATGGTTCGGCGTCACCGTGACACGGTCGAGGACCCGACCGGTTTCGTCGCTGACGGTCAGGGTGACATTATCCGGATTCGCCTGCGCCCGAATGGATCCCCCTTTAGACCCGATCAGGATCGGAAAACCGTTTTGCCCCGGCGACGGATCCCGGAGTGAAAATTCATGCTCGTGCCCGCAGAGCGCGATGTCCACTCCGGCTTCATTCAGCAGCGGCACCCACAGTTTCGCGATCTCCTGCGAGGCGTGGCTCTTTCCGTAGGGAGGAATGTGGAAAACGGCGATCCGATAGCGGGCGCCGCGGAACGCATCGGTTTTAATTTCCGACCGGAGCCACCCGGCCTGCTCCCTCCGATAGCTGTCGAAATCCGTCAAACCGGCGTAGACCGGATGCTCATCCGGCTTGTCTTCTCCTGAATCGAGAATCAAAAAGCAAACCGCCCCCCATCGGAGAGAGTAATAATAGCGTCCTTCACGGCTGGGAAAATATTTCTCGAGATCTCTTGCCAACCGGCCTCTCGTGTCATGATTTCCCCGCACGTACACAAAAGGGATCTCCCGGGCGAAATGATTGACGGAAACATCCAGAAATCCATCATATACGGCGGTTTCTTCTTCCAGATAACTGAGAGTATCTCCATTGAAAAAGACAATGTCGGTGAGATCCCAATCCACGGCTTGAAACAATCCGTCCAGATGTCGCGACTCACCGTGCACGTCCTGAAAAACGTGAAAATTCAGGCTTTCATCAAAGGGAGACGGCAGCCGCACCTCGTGGATCGGGCTTACGACGCTTCCTCCGTACACAACCTCATAGGGTTTGAACTGGAGAATCTCCCGCGAAACCACCCGATATCTGATATGAATCCCCGGATCCAACCCGCGGATGCGGACGAGATGCCGCTTGGTATCGGCATCGACCAATCCATGTTTAACGGCGCGGGCTTTGTGAACCGGGCCTCCCCATCGAGGATACGTTTCAAAATTCTCTCCGAACGCGTACTCGACATGAGAAGCGCAGTTTTTATCTGTAATCCAGATAATCGTCACTTCATCCGCCGATGGATTCTGAAGATAAGGACCATGAACGACAGCCGGCGGTCGACCTTCCTGCGATGCAAACACGGCTGAAAACATGAGCATTCCCGCCCAAAAAAGCAGTGCTCGATTTCTTTGAGCCATAATCATCTCCTTCCCGCTATACGATACCGTACGGATCGGCATACGGCCGTTCGTAAAAAGGATTATATCCTATCATCCCTGCTTTGGACAGCCGACGACTCACTCCGCAATCCCCCCGCATCCTCTTTCATCGGCGATTGACAGAAACGCATCATTTCATATATTTATGAGGTTCCCGATCTCGAACAAGGAGTCGTCATGAAACATCATATCTCTTGCGCGGCGGTACTCGCCCTGATCAGCATCCTCTTCACCGTCGGATGCGGGCGGCCGCCGGACCGAATGAATGAGACCGCACCGGAACTCGGCATCGATGCCAACATCGTGTTTTATTACTACAGCGATCTCGATGCCGCCGTCGCGTTCTACCGCGATATCCTCGGCCTCAAACAGGTGCTGGATTACGGTTTCGCCCGGGCATTTCAAATCGCCGACAGCGCGTTCATCTGCCTGGTGGACGAGACCAAGGGCATGCACGACGCCTCTGAGCCGAAATCGATCTTGTTGACCCTTTTGACGGAAGAACTGGACGGCTGGTACGAGTACCTTCAGGCCCAGGGGGTGGAGATGTACAGCCCGTTGACGGATCGGGACGATCACGCTTTCCGCAATTTCATGGCCGTTGATCCGGGGGGGTATATCCTCGAATTCGAAACCTTTCTCGAGCATGAGGAAAACGCCCGGCTCAACAGCAGAATGGCCCAGATCAAGGCGCTTTATCCTTCCCCTGAGCATGATTCTCTCAGGCCACCCGACCTGGGAATGCAGGGTATCGTGCTCTGGATGTACTACAAAGATCTGAACGCCGCGAAGAACTTCTACCAGGACAACCTGGGATTGGAGCTTCTGGTGGATCAAGGGACGGCATTGGTGCTGACCTCATCTCCCACCGCCTTTATCGGTCTCGTGGACGAGAAATCGGGCACCCATGATTATGCGGAGACCAAATCGGTCAACGTCGGTTTCATCACCTCCGAGGTCGATGCCTGGTACCGACACCTGCTCGATCGGGGCCTCGAGATGCGCGGGCCGGTGGAGAATGCGGAAGAAGGCCGGGTCCGGGCATTCATCACCTATGACGTCGGTGATTACTTTCTGGAATTCGACCACTTCCTTGAAGATGAAAGCAACCGGGAATTGATCCGGGCGCTGAGAGATGATCCGGAGGATTGACCCTTCCCCCCATCCCTCGGATCAATTCCCGGTTCCGCCCCTCGAAAACAAGATATTTGACAGACTCGTTTTCAATCGGCTATTTTGAAGGAAACAACAAGCGACAAAGGAGAATCCATGTCCGCAATCGTAAAAACCTATCGGGCGATCGCCCTCTTCATCTGTATGGGAATGTTGTTGGGAGGCTGCAGCCGCCCGCAAACGGAGGAAACCGTAATGCCGGAGATCCCCGACATCCAGGCGAACATGGTGTTTTTCTACTACCGGGACCTCGATCGAGCCGTGGAATTTTATCAAAACCTGTTGGGTCTTCCCCAGGTCCTGGATTACGGCTTCGCCAAGGCGTTTCGCATCTCCGAAACGTCCTACATCTGTCTCGTGGATGAAACCAAGGGCATGCACGACGCTTCCGAACCGAAGACGGTAACACTCTCCTTCATCACCGAAGAAGTGGAAGGATGGTATCGGTATCTGCTGGGGAACGGAATCGAAATGCATTCCCCGCTCGGCGACGCCACCCGGCATCCCACCCGCGGTTTCGTGGCCCTGGACCCGGAAGGGTACTTTCTGGAATTCGAGACCTTCCTCGATCACGAACAGAACGTAAAACTCAGGGAGCGGCTCGCGACCACTGCGGCGCGATATCCCGAGACCGGAACGGCGTCGACACGACCGGAAGATCTTGGAATCCAGGGCAACATCTTTTGGCTCTATTATCAGGATGTCCCGGCGGCCCAAAACTTCTATCAGGAAAACCTCGGGCTCGAAATGCTTGTCGACCAGGGAATCGCCAAAGTCTATACGTCCTCACCTACGGCCTTCATCGGATTGGTGGACGAAGCCAAGGGACTGCACCGTTTTTCCGAAAAGAAATCCGTGAACATCGGCTTCTTCACCAACCGTGTGGATGATTGGTACCAATACCTGCTGGACAAGGGGCTGCGCATGCGCGGCCCGCTGGATGATGAAGCGGAACAGGAAAGAGTCCGGGCGTTCGTCACCTTCGACAGCGCGGGATATTACCTCGAATTCGATTCCTTTCTCGAACACGCGGATAACGCCGAACTGTTGAAAATCCTTCGGGAAAACCGCTGAGACGGATCACGGTTTCCCGTCTTTAAGATCCTCTACCGTTCCCATGAACGGCCCTAACGGGAAAAAGCCTCCTTTTGGGGGGAAGAAAAAAAAGGGAGCGAGTTTCTTCATCTCTGGCCGCCCCGCCTCGTCAAGCACGGAGGGATCCGCTTTGATGTCCTTGATCTCTCCGATAAACATCGTATGCAGTCCGACTTCATAAGTATGTATGACTCGGCATTCGACAATATAAGGGAATTCTTTCACATACGGCGCATCGACAAACTCGCTTTTCCCTTCCGTTAGCCCCACGGCCCGGAGCTTATCCACGTCCCGGCCGCTCACGCGGCCGAAATAGCTTGCCTGGGAAGCGAATTCCACGGAGGGAAGATTGACCGTGAAGGCTTTTCGCTGGATGAGGTTGCCGTACGTATAGGTCGCTTTCCGGAGAGAGATCGTGACACAGGGAGGGCGGGAACAGGAGATGCCCACCCATGCGGCCGTCATGAAATTCGGCTTGCCGGCCGCGTCATAGGATCCGATGACCCAAACGGGAGTGGGAAGCCAGGTCCTCGCACCCAGAGATCTTTTGCCGCCGATGTCTTCGACGGCGGGAGACACCTCGTCCGTCGAGGCCTCCCCGGTAAGGGATTTCAGCAGTGCTTTCTGCGCCGCGGCGAGAACAGCGGCGGAGGTTTCCGTAGCCCCGGTTACCGTATCCACCCCCTCAACTTTTTGCCCGGCTTGAATCCGCCGAAGCATTTCCTCGGCTGCTTCCCGGCGCTCGCCTTCGATACCCTTGATGATCTTGATGTCGATGATGCGATGATCCCGTATCCTCACTTCAACGGTGATGTCCCCTGCATACCCCGCGCCCGTGCCGCGGTAAGTTCCATCCCGATAGCTCTTTTCCTGTCCGATCCATCCGAATGCAAGTGAAACGGCGGCAAACACCGCAATCATGACAATGAGGATCTTCTCCCGGTTTTTCATCGAAATTCTCCCTCGCTGTATTTTAAAATCCCGGCGCCCACGCACCCTGAAGGAAATCTCAACCTAACATATAGGGTTCAACGCTGCGGATCAAGCAAAATGTTCAGTCGGGCGGTTTGATGCCGGAGGCGGAGAAACTCCGTTTCAGTCCAAATGCCTGCTCTGGTAAAAAACGCCTCTCTGCCGGTGCACCGATTCGATCTTCCCTTCGCCTTCCAAGGCGCCCAGATATTTATTGATTTCGTTTATGTGTATTCCCAGGATACGGCTCAGATCATCGAGCGTGCAGGGCCTTCGGGATATGGTCTCATAAATCGCCGATTCGATGTCATCCCGGTACGATTTTTTTTCCTTGCGTTCCGGTACGGCGGCGATAATCTCGACGTTAACCAGCTTCCACAAATCGACGATCCGCTGTAATTCAGGTCTCGACGCGGCCTTCAAACCCTCCACGGCCCCCGGTCTGTCAAGCGTGTTCAATTGGATGCTGTCGGGATTTATCTTCTCGATGGCTTTCTTCAACAACAGAAGTTCCTCGTCGGAGTCGTTCAATCCGGGGATGATGAGGACTTCCAGCCAGATCTCTCCCCGGAACTCTTTTCTGAAATCAATAAGTCCCTGCAGATGCTCGCTGACGTTGAGTCGGTGAAAAGGCCGATTGATTTTTCGGAAAGTTGAATCCGAAGCCGCATCCAATGAAGGCAGCACGACATCCGCGAGTAAAATTTCCGATCTGACCTGCTTTTGATAAAGCAGGGTTCCGTTGGTTAGAATCGCAACCGGAATGTCGGGATAATCGGATTTAATGAAGGCGAGGACATCCCCGATGCGTGAATTCAGCGTCGGTTCTCCGGAGCCGGAAAACGTCATGTAATCCGGGGCCTGATTGCGGTTCATATAGTGCCGCAGCTCCTTTTCGACTTCGTCATAAGGAATATATTCTTCTCGCTCCAGGGTTAATTTCGTTGTTCGCCCGCATTCGCAGTATATGCAGTTCAGGCTGCATACCTTGTGAGGAACCAGGTCGATCCCCAGGGACATTCCCAAGCGCCGGGAAGGCACCGGTCCAAACAAATATTTATACATTATTGACTCCGTTATGATCGAGGCTGATCTTTCAGCGGCGAATTTAAGCGTCTTCTTCCCGATACACGTATTCGAGCAAAAAAAGCACGCGCTCCGGCGGAGTATCCACAAACTCCATCCCCACTTCGAAGAGTCCGCCGTCATAAAGGCTGTTCGTCCAGCGGACGGCGCCCCGGACGTTTACGATTTTGTGGATCCGGGAAAGCGAGAGTTCGATCTCCATCTCCGTACCCACTTCCAGGTCTTTATCCGTCAGTATCCTCATTCCCCCGGAAGAAATATCCTTTGTTAAAGCATAAAACGTCTTTTCACCATCACCGGATTGCACTTTGATGTGCACCCTGTTTTCCTCGGCCTTGCGATCTTCTCTGCGATGCTCTTCGTTCACGGCTCCTCCCTACCGGTCCCCCACCGGATAAATTACTGACAGAAATTATTATATCAGAATTCCTCACCCCGGAAAAGAAAACGGATGAATCATAAATAGAATTCATCGCTTTTCGCATAATGGATGAAGACTCATGACGCGATTAAACAGGACGATCGGAATAAGGCCGGGGAACGCGCAAAAAAAACGAGAGCTTGAAAATAAAAGAGTTGATGCCGATAGGTTTTTGTTGCTCCCTTGGATATATTTTTATAAGATATTTTTTCAGCCATATCCAACATCGAAATTTTTTTTGAATAATTCAGACTAACCATGTCTAATTACCGAAAGGGGCACATCATGAGAGACAACCGTTATCATCGAATTTTTGTTTTGACAATCCCGGTCCTGCTTCTGGCGCTGACGCTGCCGGGCATCGGGCAAATCAGACGGTATCCCAAAACCCCGCTTCCGCAGGATATCCTCACGCTGCTGACCGGCGAAATATCCGGGCAGGTTATCTTCAATAACGAGGTTCTGTTGGCGGGAGCACCCTGGATGAGGGACAAAAAGGAATTTTCCGATACGTTTTATGAATCGCAAAAGATCTTCGATCTCGTGCGCGGTTACGGGATCACGACCACCCGTCTCGACCGATATCCCAGCGAAGGAAAATTCACCTATCCCTTCGAAGGGGAATTCTGGCTTCTCAAGCCGCATAAACGCCTGGTGGCGCGTCTCGATGCGGACCCCGCGCTCATCGCGAGCGGATCCGCTTCCGTTGACGTATCCGGTGAGTTGATCTATATCCCTCTCCTGACCGTCACGGATAAGGAACTGGAGGAATGGATCGAAGCCGGCGTCCGGGAAAAATACCAAGGCAAGATCGCTCTCATGTGGTCACACCCTCGGGGGAACCTCGCCAAAGCCCTCGATGCCGCCGGCCTGGCCGGAGTCGTTTCCTTCAACACCAGAGAACGATATTTCGATCCCGATCAGGTGGTTTACTCACGCGGATCCTACGCCGAGATGACAAACCTGAAATTCGGTTTTTCCGTGTCCTGGCGCCAGTGGTCTGAGCTTCTGGAAGACGTGGAACGCGGCCAAAAATTAACCGTACGCTGCAAAACGCGGCTGGAGGAATTCCAGGACAAGTTCGAAACCGTATTTTCCTGGATACCGGGCACTGAACCGGACGAAAAAGGGATCATCTTCACCGCGCACCTGTTCGAAGGCTACACCAAACGCGGCGCCAACGACAACATGAGCGGATGCGTCATCCAACTCGAGATTCTGCGCGCTCTTTCCAAGCTCATCCGCGATGGAGACCTGCCCCAGCCGAGACGCTCGATCTATTTTCTTTGGCCGAACGAGATATCCGGGACTTATGAACAGTTCAAGCGCAATCCGGACCTGATCGACAAACTCAGCTCCAATATCAACATGGACATGTGCGGCGAATGGCTGCGAAAAAACAATTCCTGGTTCACGATGAGCGAATGCCCCAATCACCTCCCCTGCTATCTGGACGGATTGGCCGAATCAGTGATGAATTACGTCTGGCGCACCAATGATATCGTCTACCTGCGAGACGTACCGCCCGGACGCCCGGGAGGACAATATTTCCCGCTGCCCATGTGGGAGAAGAACGGTTCCAAAGACGCCTTTCGCTACTTTATCCATTCGGCCACGGGCGGCAGCGACCATATATGTTTCAACAATCCTTCGGTCGGGGTCCCCGGCATCGAATTTTTCACCTGGCCCGACCAGTGGTACCATGCCGACACCGACACCCCGGACAAATCCGATCCCACCCAGATGAAGCGCGTGGCCTTTATAGGCGCCGCCATGGCTTGGGCCGCGGCCAACTGCCAGGAAAAAGTACTGGAAGACATGCTGGACGCCGTCAACACGTTCGGATACCAGAGGATCGGAAAACGCGAGCTCCCCCAAGCCCTGTCCTTTCTGGAGAAGGCCGAGGCGCCCGAACTTCAAAAAGCGACGTCGAGGGCGCTCAACCTGGTCGCCTTCGCCGTGGAAAGAGAGATCGGCGCACTGCGTTCTCTGGATGATCTGGATGACGGCAGCCCCCAGGCACGCGCGGCGATCGACCAACGGATCCGCCAGTGGGTATTTTACCTGGATGGTCTCAATGACCAGATCCTTCGTTACGGCCGGCTCAAGGCGGCGCAGCTCAATGCCGCCGCCCCTAAAATGCCCCGCCCGACATCGGAGGAAAAGAAGTTCGACCGGATCGTCCCCAAACTGCATGTCGACGTCAAGCACATGGATTTCGGCTGGGAGCGCTCCGACCGCTTTACGGCCCACTTGAAAGAACACCCGGATGCCGTAAAGAAACTCAAGCTCAACCGGACTCTGCAGCGTTCCATCCAGAATTTCATCAACGGCGACCGCTCGATCACCAAGATCCGAAACTGCGTCATCGCCGAAACCGGGATGGAGCTTTCATTTGCGCAACTGACGGGTTATCTGGATCTGCTCAAGAAGCTTGACTGGGTTACCCTGTAAAGGTTTCGCACCCGGACGGACACACCGGAAACGATTTTGAAGAGAAGGGTTCCGACGGTTCATACGTGAAAATCTCCGGATCGACCGAACCTTGCGGCTTAACCGCGTTCAAGAGACGACGATCCGAAACTTCATCATCGGCCGCCGATCGGTCACCGATATCCGGGGCTGAGCGGAAGCCCGAACCGGATTTGAACCCCCTTTCGACAGGTTGATGGGACACCTCGACATGAGGAAGGATCCGGACCGGATCGTTTTCTAGAACGCAGGACCTCAATCAGGGATGAGGATGGACCTGCTCCCTGCCCAACAGGTGCATGGCCGCGGCTCCGGCGACGGGTCCCGCCGCCAGAAACAGAAAGGCCCACCGCCAGCCCGTAACCTGCGCCGCCCAGGCCGTAAACTGGATGGCGACCACGGTGATCCCAAATCCGATCCCGTTCTGGATCGTGAGCGCGGTCCCGGTGTACTCGGGAGGACAGGTAACGGCGGCCAAAGCTGAAAACTGCGGTGAATCCGCGACCACGAAAACGCCCCACACCAGAGCCAGCACCGTTACAATCCCACCGGGAAGCACAAAGAGAACGCCGGACAGCAAACAAAGCGCGCCGCTGATCCATAGCGAAATCAGCGCCACCCGACGTTCCCCCCAATAACGCGACATCCAGCCTCCGCCGATACAGCCCAAGGTCCCGATCCCGATGACCAGGAAGCTTATCAACGGAAGCCGGGATGAAAGCGGTGATGCCGTCAGACGGAAACTCGCTCCCAGGAAGTATCCGGCCAGGGACCAGAACGCATACAGCTCCCACATGTGGCCGAAATAGCCCAGCGCCTGCAGACGGAAAGCGCGATAGCGGAAGATCCGGAAAGCCATCCGCATATCGAAACGAGCTTTCTCGCGAAGATAGGGCCCGGGCGGCACCGCGACCAGCACCACCGTTCCTCCCATAAGCGCAAGCACCGACGCGATCGTCATCAACAGCCGCCACGGCAGGTCGGCGCCGAGTGCGAAAAGGAGATAGGGAACGGCTGTGCCCAGCGTCAAAGCACCGACCATAACGCCCAACCGCCATCCCAATCCCGATCGGAACCAGGAAGCAACGATCTTCATTCCCACGGGGTAAATGCCCGCCAGCACGACGCCGGTCAGAAACCGGAATGACAGTGCGGATTCCAAATCCTGCGACAGCAGGGCGAACCCCCCGTTGAACAGCGCACCGAGCAGGGCCGAAACGAAGAACACCCTTCCGGCTGAAAAGATATCCGGGAGGTTGAATACCGAATAGAGGAAGGTCCCGACGATGAATCCCAACTGAACGGAGATCGTAAGCCATGCGCTCTGGACCTCGCTCAGGCTCCAGGCCGTTTTAAGAACGGCTCCCGCCGCCGTTCCGGAGAACCAGATGGAAGAAGCCAGAAAGACCGCCAGGGAAACCAGCAGCAGCGCTCGACCGCCGCCGTTCTTATTGAAAGACGGAGGTTCACCGATTCCGGCCGAAGAGAGATGATGTTTTTCCGTTTCTTTCATACGGCGCAAAATTATTTCACAGGGTCCGTGGAAAGTCAAAATCCGAAAGCTCCGCTCAGCTAGGAAAGACTTCGTTTGAATTTATCCGGATGCGGTGCTTGAAGAAAACGTCGCGCTGATATAAATTGAGAAAGCTACCCGGTCGTCATCTCACGGAACATACCGGTTAATGGGAGGAAAACAGGATGCATCCGAGAATCACGGGCACCATCATCATTTTTTGCCTGGCGGTCGCGATGGTTTCGACTCCGGCCTGCTCATCAGGGGAACCGGTCGGCAAGGACCTCGAAATGAAAGAAGGAGAGGTTGAAATGAGCTTTGAGAAAAAACCCTTCGGCGCCCTGCCCGACGGAACCGCCGTGGAAATCTACACTCTGACGAATTCCAATGGCCTTGAGGCAAAGATCATGACCTATGGGGCGACCCTGGTAACGATGAAAACACCGGACAGGGACGGCATTCTCGACGACATCGTACTGGGACGGGATACCGTAGCCGACTATGTCGAGGATTCGCCCTATTTCGGCGCCACCGTGGGCCGCTGCGGCAACCGCATCGCCCACGGCCGCTTCCTGCTCGACGGGGAAACCTATGTCCTGGCTGCCAATGACGGCGAACATCACCTTCACGGCGGCGTCAAAGGATTCGACAAGGTGGTTTGGCATGCGAAAGCCCTGCGGCATGAAAACGACGGCGCCGTCAAGTTCACCTATCTCAGCCGCGACGGCGAGGAAGGTTATCCCGGGAATCTTTCCGTAGCCGTGACCTACGTGCTGACGGAAGAAAACGAATTGAAAATATACTATGAAGCCGAAACCGACAAGGCCACCCCGGTCAACCTGACCCACCACAGCTACTTCAACCTGGCCGGACAGGGATCGGGAAACATTCTGGGGCACGAACTTTTCCTCAACGCCGCATTCTTCACACCGGTCGATTCCGGATTGATCCCCACCGGTGAAATCGAAGCCGCAGCCGGGACGCCCTGGGATTTCACCACCCCCCACTCTATCGGACGGGAGATCGCCCGCGTCGAGGGAGGCTACGACCACAATTTCATCCTCAACAAAACAGCGGATGAACTCTCGCACGCCGCGGCCGTTTACGAGCCGGACAGCGGACGAACGATGGATATTTACACCACCGAGCCCGGCATCCAGTTCTATTCGGGAAATTTTCTGGACGGCTCCATTACCGGGAAACGGGGCAAAGTCTATCGGAAACACTTCGGATTCTGTCTGGAGACGCAGCATTTTCCCGATTCTCCCAATCAGCCGGATTTCCCATCCGTCATCCTGCGCCCCGGCAAAAAATTATCCAGCTTGACGATACACAAGTTTTCCGTCCGCCGATGACGCCGACCGTCCGATTTGAACGAATCGACAAGAGAATGAAAGGGATTGCATGCTGAAAAAAAAAGAAGGCTCTGACGTCAAGGCCGATTCCGTCCCGTCTTCCAAACCCTCTCTCAGAAAAGTTCTGGGGATCCCGGACGGCATCGCTCTGCTCATCGGCATCTGCATCGGCGCCGGGATCTATTCCAATCCCCAGCTGATCGCCGGATATCTGAGCTCTTTCAGCACCATCATCATACTCTGGATAGGTGCCGGCATATTCGTATTCATCAGCGCTTTGGTTTACGCCGAGTTGGGAACCCGTATGCCCTTTACGGGCGGTGAATATGTTTATATCACCAACGCTTTCGGCCCTTTCGCGGGATTCATGTTCGGGTGGGGACAGCTGTTCATCGTACGGACCAGCGCCGCCGCCGGACTCGCGTTGATCGTTGCCGATTATGCGGGTTATTTCATACCTCTCGACAAGACCACCCACATGGCTGCCGCGCTCGGCGTCATCGGTCTCTTCGGAACGCTCAACGTCATCGGCATCCAACGAGCGAGCGCCTTCCAGAAGATCTCCACCATCCTGAAAATCGTGGGTATTTCCTCGATTATCCTGATCGGTTTTTTGTTCAGCGGCGGACAGGAGAACATGTTGGCGGCCCGGGCCGCGCCTACGGGAGGTCTGGGACCGATCGGAAATGCCGTAGCCGCTTTGATGCTGATTATCTTCGCCCATACGGGCTATGAACGGATCGGCTACTCGGCCGGAGAGATGAAGAATCCCAAAAGGGTCATCCCCTTGAGCCTCTTCATCGGTATCCTGGTTGTCGTCGCCCTATATGCACTGACCAATACCGTTTATCACCGAACCCTGGGGATGGAAGGAATGAGGGCAAGCACGATCGTAGCAACGGATGTCCTTACCCTGCTTATCGGTCCATTGGGGGCCGGCGTCATTGCGATCCTGGTCATCATCTCGGCATCGGGAAGCATAAACGGGACGATGATGACGGCGCCCCGCGTCTACTACGCCATGAGCAAAGACGGCCTTTTTTTCAAATGGCTGAATTATATCCATCCCCGATTTCGAACCCCCTCAAGAGCCGTGATTGCGCACTGCGTTTGGGCCGGAGTGATACTCGTCATACGCGGCACCTTCGAAACCATCGCCACGGGTCTGGTTTTTACCATCCTTATTTTCTACGGGATGTCCACACTGGCCCTCTTCAAGATGAGACGGGACGATATCGGGGGAAAAGGCGTTTTCCGCGTCCCCTTTTATCCCTATCTGCCCATATTCTCTCTTTTGATGATCGCGGGACTCCTCGTCCTGAGAGCCGTCTTCGAATGGCAAAATTCGGCGACGGACCTGATATTTATCGTTACAGGACTGCCGTTCGCCCTATATTGGTGCCGAAAAAGAAAAAAAACCGCCGAGACCACCCCCCGGAACACATAATGCTTCACGAAAAAAGCCATGAGAATTTATAGGATGCATGCCGGTGAGATGCGGAAGATCCATGCCGCCCCACGGACAATCCCATAAATATTTTTTGCAGTCTTGGTATTCTTTGGTACAATTCCAGAAGGAGAATAAGCGAATACGGAATATGCGACGCAAACTCACCCATTCGACGATTTCACAAAAATCATCGAAGGCGTTCAAGGAGGCGATTGTGAAGTCCATCATGCTGATCGTATGCTGCCTGTTCACAATGGGCTCGGCCGAATCCATCCAGGAAAGACCCCGGCTCCGGGAGTTCGGCATCCGGACAGGGATTCTTTCCCCGGGCCGTTGGAACGCCATCACGGATGTAACCGGAGTTAAAGTCGGACACGTGACCCTGATCCGGGACGCACACATCAGGACCGGAGTCACCGCCGTTCTTCCTCACGGCGAAAATATATTCCAGATTAAGGTTCCCGGCGCCGTCCATGCGGCCAACGGTTTTGGAAAGTTGATGGGAATCACCCAGGTGGAAGAGCTGGGAAACATTGAAACACCCTTGATCCTCACCAACACCCTGAGCGTCCCGACCGCGGCCGATGCGCTGATCGGATACGTTCTGGACCAACCCGGCAACCAAACCGTACGTTCCGTCAATCCGGTAGTCGGAGAGACCAACGACGGCTACCTGAACGATATCCGCGGCCGCCATGTTAAGCGTGAACATATCCTCGAAGCCATCCGAAAGGCCGACACGGGACCTGTGGAAGAAGGCGCCGTGGGCGCAGGTACGGGCACCGTCTGCTTCGGATTCAAAGGGGGCATAGGAACCTCCTCCAGAAAACTGACCGCTCGGCAGGGCGGATACACGGTCGGCGTCCTGGTTCAATCCAACTTCGGTGGAATCCTCAGGATCGGCGGGCTTTCGGTCGGAGAGCGTCTGAAACGATTGCCGAGAAACGGGGACGAAGCCGCGGAGGCGGACGGCTCGTGCATGATCATCGTCGCCACCGACGCGCCCCTGGACAGCCGCAACCTCAAGCGCCTGGCCAAACGCGCTCTCCTCGGAATCCCTCGTACCGGGGGATACAATTCCAACGGAAGCGGCGATTATGCCATCGCTTTTTCAACCGCTCCAGGACTCCGGATTCCTTACCGGTCGTCCGTTCCGACTCTGAACCGGGAGGTTCTGCGCAATCCGCAGGTTTCGCCGCTGTTCCAGGCTGCGGCCGAAGCGGCGGAGGAAGCCATTCTCAATTCCCTGTTCAAAGCCCGGGATATGGACGGCCGGGACGGGCACCGGATTCCGGCTCTTCCCCTGGATCGGGTCCGCGGCCTGATGAAGGAGATTCCATGAAAAAAGTCATCGGGATTCTAGGCGGTATGGGGCCGGAAGCCACGGCCCACATGCATGAGCTCATTATCAGAAAGACCAAGGTGGAAAAAGATCAGGACCACATCTCCATGGTCATCATGAACAATCCCAAGATCCATCCCCGTTCCGATGCCATCTTCGGGATCGGCCCGGATCCGACGCCCCAGCTCATCGACGGCGTAAGGCTCCTCCTGCAGGCGGGCGCGGATTTTATCATCATCCCCTGTGTGACCGCGCACTATTTCCACCCCGGGATGGCGGCGGAGATGGACTTTCCTTTTATCAGTCTGCTGGATGAATCCGCGCTCTGGGTGAAGCGTCATCTTCCGGACGTAGCGAAAGCCGGATTGCTCTGCAGCACAGGCACCCTCGATTCACGTATCTTCCATGACGCCTTCGCCCGTGTCGGCATCTCGGTTATCGGACCGGATGAAGAGGGACAAAAACGCTTTGAACACGCCGTCATGGGAACCGACGGGATCAAAGCGGGATTCACGTCCGGACCTCCTCGGGAGGCCGTCCTGGAATCCGCCGTTCACCTCATCGACCGCGGCGCTCAGGCCATCGTCGCCGGGTGCACCGAAATTCCTCTCGTTCTGGATCCGAAGGACATCACCGTCCCGCTCATCGACCCGATGGAGATCATTGCCGAGACGAGCATCAGGGCGGCGGGATACGAAGTCAAGGAATAGGCATACCGACGGAGACGCCGTCAGCGCCGGTAAAAGAAGATGAGGTGTTCCTCTCCGTCTTCGGTTTCAACGGAGGCGAAACCGGCCTCTTTATCCTCCCAGCCGGGCATCTCATAATTATGCGACAGCACGCGCGTTCCGGGCCGGAGCTGGCGTTCCAGCTGCGGACGGAGAAGCGCATTCGATTCCGTCAGCAGGTACATGGTGACCACAGTGGCTTGGGACAGATCCACGGCGGCGACATCCGCGTTGATAAAACCGACAAGGTGTTCCACGCCCGCATTCCGGGCGCCGGCCTTCGATTCCGCGATTCTCTGAGGATCCAAGTCGATACCGACTCCCCTGGCGCCGTATTTCTCCGCCGCGGAGATCACGATCCGGCCGTCTCCACAGCCCAGGTCATAGACCACATCATCCCGGGCGACCTCGGCCATGCGAAGCATCTTTTCGACCACGGCCTTCGGCGTCGTTACAAAAGGCGCGAGATCCGGGACATCCGCCCTGGCGTGAGATCCCTCATACAGGTTCAAGCGGTCGTTTTCATCATACCGGAAATTGTATGGTGTTCCGGGACGAAGCCGATAAGAGATCAGCTCTTCTCCGCTTGAAAACCGGATATCGGCGGGGAACCCTCCGGGGAAACCGGCTTGTTCCGCTGCTTCGAGTCTATGCTCCAAAGCCGGTTGGTCGCTTCCGTAAAACTCGATCGTGAAGACAACGGACTCCGCAGTCAGGTTCCGAAGCGTCAGGACGGAAGAGGGGGCGGCGGGATCCGAGTCCGAGTCAGGAGAACAGCAAAGAACGAAAACCGCCAGAAAAAGCAACCACCCCGTAAAAAAGATCTTTCGTGATGCGGTCATCAAATCCTCCATGACGCATTATAATCCATTCAACTCCATCGACACAAAAGATATCCCCATTGCGAGGACGATCACCTACAGGTTGAAGACAGCGGAAAAGACCACAATCTATAGAATCTATCGGCTTTCAGGGGTTGACCAAAAATCATGGAGATTATATTATATACCGGTACGGAAGACAAAGGAGCGATTTGCAAATGAAGAAAAAACAAAACAAAGACTTTACGAGCATCGCCACTATCCTTGCAGAGGCTAAAAAAGCCTACTACGCGGAATGGAAAAAGATAGAAGCAAAATTCAATGAAGTTGAAGAGCAGAAAGCGGAGCTTTCCAAGCTGGGTGACTTTCTCAAGAGCCAAGGCGTCGATCCTGAAGAAATGGTGAAGATGAAAGTCGCCAAGTCGGAGAAGCTGAAGCTGGCCAGGGCCAGGAAAAAAGGATAATCCGGTTTCCCCGAAGGGCTTCTTTCCGGGGACGACTCTGTATTAAGGCCGACCGACGACTCCGCCTGATCGGCCAATCAGACGGATTTCGTTTCATAATGGGGCTCCCGCCCCAAGAAGAATGGGACTTCCGTTTGACAAAAATCCCATCAATGGCTAGAGTTTAAACGCTCATCAAGGGGATCGACGTTGATTCATGAATATGACGCTCTCATCATCGGAGCCGGAGGCGCCGGGCTTTTTGCCGCCTTGGAAGCCGGCACAAGCGTCAGAACCGCCGTTCTTTCCAAGCTGTATCCCATACGCTCACATACGGGAGCCGCACAGGGGGGCATAAGCGCGGCCTTGGGAAATGTCGAAGAAGACAAGCCGGAATGGCATGCCTTCGACACGGTTAAAGGAGGGGACTATCTGGTGGACCAGAACGCCGCCGTCATTCTTGCCGAAACAGCGGTTCAAGCGGCATACGACCTCGAGAACCGCGGCCTTCCCTTCAACAGGACACCGGAAGGCCTGATCGATCAGCGGCGCTTCGGAGGTCATACCCGAAACTTCGGAGAAGCGCCCGTTCGCCGCGCCTGTTACGCCGCCGACAGGACCGGCCATATGATCCTCCAAACCCTCTATCAGCAGTGCATCAAGAACGACGTATCTTTTTATGATGAATTCCAGATCATCGACGTCATATTCAGAGGAAAGAAGTGCGGAGGTGTGGTCGCGGTGGAACTTGCGACCGGAAATATTCATCTCTTCAAAGCCAAGGCTGTTTTATTCGCCACCGGAGGATTCGGGCGCATGTTCGGCATCACCTCCAATGCCTATGCGAACACGGGAGACGGACCGGCGCTGCTGCTGCGAAAAGGCGTTGCGCTGGAAGACATGGAATTCTTTCAGTTTCACCCCACAGGAATATACGGAATGGGCATTTTGATCACGGAGGGCGTTCGCGGGGAAGGAGGCATCTTGAGAAACCGCGGCGGCGATCGATTCATGGAAAAATATGCTCCCGGACTCCTCGACCTCGCCCCGCGCGATATGATAGCCAGAGCGATCATGTCCGAGATTTCCACAGGCATGGGGATAAAGGGAGACCGGTCCATAACCGACTTCGTACACCTTGACGCGACCCATCTTGGAAGAGATGTGATCGAAGAAAAGCTTCCGGAAATCGCCGAATTCAGCCGAACCTATTTGGGGATAGACCCGGTTGAAAAACCCATCCCCGTCCAGCCGACGGCACACTACGCGATGGGCGGGATTCCCACGGACGAAAACGGAAGGGTTGTCGACGGCCGCGGGAGGGTTTATGAGGGATTGTACGCGGCGGGAGAATGCGCCTGCGTTTCGGTTCACGGCGCCAACCGGCTGGGAACGAACAGCCTGGTCGATCTCATCGTTTTCGGGAAAAGAGCGGGAATGGACATGGCAAACTTCGCGAAGGAAAGCGGGCATCTCGCCCTCTCTGAAAACACGGTCGATTCCGCAAAAGAGAAAATTGCGCGGTTGATGCAACCGGGAAAAGGACCGGATCCGGAAGCGATCCGATCACGCATGAAACAGCTCATGACGGAGAATATCGGAGTTTACCGCAGCGGAAAGGACATGTCGGCGGCGCTTGAAAACATCAAAACTCTGAGAGAGGATTATAAACAGGCGCGTGTCCGCGACACCGGCAAATCGTTCAACACGGATCTTTTGCAAATATTGGAGTTGGGGAACCTTCTTGACCTTGCCTATGTGACGGCCGCCTGCGCGGCCCGGAGAGAAGAATCCAGAGGAGCGCATGCCCGCATGGATTTTCCGGATCGCGACGACAAGAATTGGCTTCATCACACATTGGCGCGCCTTCGAGGCGATGCGATTGACATCGACACGAAGCCGGTCGAAATCACAAAGTGGGAGCCTAAGCCCCGCATCTACTAGTTTTATATGAACAGCTCCAGCCGGCCTGGGCTGTTCATGAAATAATGGCGAGAGGATTTGAAGTTATGATCGTGAAAGAAAAATGAAGGTTACAGTCGCCGTTAAACGATTCAACCCGGAAAAAGACGACACGCCCGCCTTTCATGAATATGAAGTCGACGCCGCTCCCACCGACCGCGTTCTGGATGTCCTGATGCACATCCAAAGGAAAATCGATCCATCCCTGGCATTCCGGAAAAGCTGCGGTCACGGAGTCTGCGGTTCCGATGCCATGGTCATAAACGGCAGGGAGCGCCTGGCCTGCAAGACGCTTTTGAAGGAACTCACGGATAAAGAAGGGACGAAGCTCATCATCGAACCCCTGCGCACCCTTCCCGTTCAGAAAGATCTCATGGTCGACCAGACGGAATTTTTCCAAAAATACCGGCGGATCAAGCCTTTTTTCATCAACAACGAAAAAGCCGGCCCCAAAGAGCGGAGACAGAGTCCCGAGCAAAGGAAAATAATCGATGCCGCCACCAGCTGTATCCTCTGCTCCGCCTGTTACTCCGCCTGCCCGGTCGTACAGGGGGAGAATCCGCTCTATCTGGGCCCGGCGGCGATCGTCCAGGCTTCACGCTTCAATAACGATTCGCGCGACAGAGGTTTCGAGCTGAGATTGCCCGAACTGGATGATCCCGATGGGATTTGGCCGTGCAATAACTACTTCAATTGCACTCAGGTATGCCCGCGAAACATCAAGGTCACAAAGATCATCAATCTGGAAAAAAATAAAATAAAGAAATTTCATGGTCAAGGGGAAGGACACGCAAATCCCGAATAGAGGCGGCCCATTCCACAATGAAAAAAAATCGTTCTTCCCCCCGAGCGGTCCTTCTGGAAAACCTTGAGATACGTCACGAAACATCGGTCGAACGCTTCGCCGTTCGCCTCGAAAATAAACTCGGCTACCTTGCTTATAAAAAACAAGACGATAAAATCCTCGATTTTATCCAGGTATATGTCCCTCCTGAATTCAGGAACCTCGGGATAGCGGAAAAGCTGACCGAAACCGCTCTGCAATATGCCATGCGAAAAGGCTTTACGGTCATTCCTCGTTGTTCTTATGTAGCCGCTTACCTCAAAAGGATAAAGCGCCGCCGAAAAAGGCCTTAGATGCGTGCAGGCCGGCGGTTCACCCAAGCCGGGTGATCGAACCGGATGACCCTTCAGCGGATTATTCGGAACCCCCATTTTTATCCACTTGAAAGCCGTGTATCTGATAAAACATGCGGTACAGCTGGCCTGTTTTCGCGGGGATGAGGGGCCCCGGATCCGCTAGCCGGTCCGGATCAGGGATGTGGGGAAACAGAACTCCAGATCTTGCTCCGACATATGTCTGATCATTCGCACGCTAATTTATTATTATAACTCGCTTTTAAGGATCCGTGACACATTTTAGGAGGAAGATTTCATGACTCCCCTGAAATGTGACGAGGGAATCGGCGATCGTTTTAAAAGTAAAAACAAATCCCCCCATCGATACGCAATCCGCCGCGTTTTTGTGATATAATATTTTTTGGATTTTAATCATCAGGGGGACTGAGAAGCTCAAAAGACAGCACGGATCAGCACTCCGTTATATCGGAGCCCGTCATGGTTTTAATCGAGGATACCGTCGAACATCCCAGGGCCAGACCGGAATGGTATGAGAGGATCGCAAGGTTCGAAAAAGCCCATACGGGAAAAGCCCTCTGGCAGATTACGAATACGCTTCTCCCCTACTTCTTTCTGTGGTACGTCATGATCCGCGCCGTCACCGCCGGATATCCCTATTGGATCATCCTCTTCCTGGCCGTTCCCGCCGGTTTGTTCATGGTGCGCCTCTTCGTCCTGTTCCACGACTGCACCCACGGATCGCTTTTCCCCTCGAAAAGAGCCAACCGGATCTTCGGGTACATTTCGGGGATCCTGACCTATACCCCCTATGAAAAATGGCGGGCTTCACATTGGAGGCACCACGCGACCGTCGGCGACCTCGACCGCAGGGGACAGGGCGATTTCTGGACGATGACGAAAGAGGAATACCTCGCCGGTTCGAGAAGAAAGCGCCTCATCTACAGGCTGGCGCGGAATCCTTTCATCGCCTTCGGGTTGGGGCCGATCGCTTCATTCCTCATTTATCAGAGACTGCCCTTCGGGGCCCGAAGCAGACGGGAAAAGATCAGCGTCCACCTGACCAATCTGGCGATCCTGGCGATACTCGTGACGGCGGCTTTAAGCATAGGATTGAAAACATACTTTCTGATCCAACTTCCGATCTTCTTTTTCGGCGGCATGCTCGGATTCTGGCTGTTTTACATCCAGCACAATTATGACGGGGTGTTCTGGTGGCGGCATGAAGATTGGGACAGAATGGTGGCGGCGGTCGAAGGATGCTCCTTTTACAGGCTTCCCCGGGTGCTGCAGTGGTTCACCGGCAGCATCGGATATCATTTCATCCATCACCTGCGCCCCCTGATCGCAAATTACTCCCTGGAAAAATGCTTCAAATCCGAGTTCGCTCTGCAAAAAGTCGAGCCGCTGACCATAAGGAAAAGCCTGCGTTCGCTCGTGCTGCACCTGTGGGATGAAAAGAATCGAAAACTCGTAAAATTCCGCGCCGCAAAAAACTGAATCCGCTTTACTCATCAACTCCGCGGCATCGGATGCAAAAGCCCTCAGGATGTCCACGAGCGGCATCCCCGGTACGCACTGCGGACTTCAACTCATTGACCACGCCTTTTCATCTATGATAGGCTTTATTCGGATACAGGGGCGGAGAAGGAGGATTCGCGAAGACGATTCTCTCGTACGAGACGAATTGAACCATTTCTAAAATCCGGAAAGATTCTGCGCCTCAGGTTTGATTTTTCGTAAACAGGGACAGTTGCAAGCGATCATGGGATCTCTCATCGTCTCACTCAACAGCTCAAAAAAGTCGGTATTGGATTCTCATCTTGTCGGCGGGAAAGCGGCCAATCTGGCTAAGCTCCACCGCATGGGATTTCGCTCGGCACCCGGCTTCGTCATCACGTCGAAAGCTTTTCATCGATTCATCGATCCACTCGATCAATTTGGACCTGTGGACTCGCCGGGATTGAACGCAGCGGAGTACAAGTCTTTAAAGGAACGGATAATCTCTATCCCGTTCGATCGCCGCTTGGAAAACACGATCTGGAAATTCCATCGAAAGCTATCCGGATCGGTCGCCGTACGCTCTTCGATGGTGGGAGAAGATCGAGCGAACGATTCTTTCGCCGGACAATTGGACACTTATTTGCATGTCGAACCGGACCGGCTGATCGAGGCGATAAAGGAATGCTACGCTTCCCACTATAAACCTCAGCTGTTTCAATATCTTTCCGCCAGGGGAAAGCTGATGAATGCCCGGAAGCTCGACCTGCTTTCGACGGCGGTGATCGTGCAGCGGATGGTCGAGGCCGAGACCGCGGGGATCGCCTTTACGGCCGATCCCATCTGCGGGCGGAGCGAAGTGATCATAGAAGCCGTTGCCGGACTCGGCAAGGATGCGGTTTCCGGGGGGAAGGATCCGGATCGATATGTCGTCAATGCGAACGGGAAAATTTCCGAATCGGCGCCGACGGAAAAGGGACGACCGCTGTTATCCCGGGAACAGATCCTTCGGCTTGCCGTCTCTGCAAACCGGATAGCCCGCAAGATGGGACACCCCCAGGATATCGAATGGGCATGGGACGGAGAGGATTTTATATTTCTCCAGACGCGGCCGATCTCGACGCTGTTCGGAAAACAAATATACTCGAATAAATTGGTGGCGGATATGTCGCCGGGAGTCATCAAACCGCTGCAGTGGTCCACCTATACCCTGTCCATGATGACCCGTGTCTTCTGCCGGCTGTTCACGGAAATCATCGGTCCGAACAACATCGATTTCAACAAGGCGATCCGGCTGATCCATTCCCGTGTATACACAAACATCAATTTCTTTAACGACATGCTCGAGCGAATCGGACTCCCCGGCAATTTTTTTGAGATGATAGCCAGAGACGAAGAGGCCCGCAGGAGGCGGCCCCCAATGTCGCCCAAACTGCTGCATTCACTGGTGTTTAAGTTTATTCCCTTTATTTGGAAGTATTCCCGGGCCGAAGCCCGGATCAATCGTTTTATCAACAAACAAAACGCCATTCTCAACCTTTACCGGAAATCGGATTGGTCCGGTGTCAGTATCAATGACAAATATATGCATCTAAAACATTTGATGTTCCTGCATAATGAAGCTCAGCAAAACATCATGATCACCGCGCTCAATATGGCCATACGAAATACCCTGCTGAAAAAGATGATCCGAAAACATGCTCCCTCGGTGCGGTCCAGCGATCTGCTCACGGGTCCGGCCGGAGAAAAAGGCTGGGAGTTGAATGCGGAATTGGACGACCTGTCGGAAAAAGTCCATGCCCTGGGAAAAGACATCATAAGTCTCTGCATCGAGGGCGATGACGGTGAAATCCGCCGCCGGCTGAGTTCGTCGGCCAAAGGGAGAGAGCTGATCTCTGAATTCGACGCCTTCATGAAAAAATACGGCCATCTCAGCGCCAACACCACCAACTTCACGGAACCGCCCTGGATCGAAAATCCCAAAATGATCTGGTCGTCCATGGGAAACAAAGCATCGCACCGACATCGAAAGCGGTCGGCCGGATCGGAAAGTTCAAGAGCCGAAAAACGGAACGAGGTCTTGAAGCACTTGAATCCCATTCAAAAAAAGGCCTTCCGCCGGATCTTAAAGACGACCATCGTATACCTGACGCTGCGTGAAAAAATCAGCCTGCTGCTGTCGGAAGACACCTATCAGTTTCGGCGGCTTGTCCTTGGATTGGGCGAGGGCCTGGTTCTAAAAGGAATCATCGAAAAACCGGATGATGTTTTTTACCTACACTATGATGAAATCACGAAAATCATCGAAGAGAACACGCAAACACGGGAAATCGGCGGAAAGATCATCCGGCGCCGAAGACGGATCGAACAAGACGCACAAATAATTCCTGAAGATACCATCTGCGGCGATCAGATCGAAACCCGGCCGGAAAGGAGTATATGCGAACCGGAGTTTCTGACCGGGATTTGCGGGAGTTCGGGCTTCAAACAGGGATATGCCTATGTTGTCGAGGATCCGGGAAAAATCAACCGGGTCTTGACTCCCAGGGATATTCTGGTCGTTCCCTTCTCCCACGTGGGTTGGACGCCGCTTTTCTCCAAGATCGGCGGCATCATCGCCGAAACCGGAGGTCAGCTCTCGCACACATCCATCATTGCCCGGGAATTCGGCATCCCGGCCGTCGTCAGCGTCCCCCGGGCGATGGGAGCGATAAAGACCGGGCAGCCCCTGACTTTAGACGCCGACAAGGGACGGATCTATTTGAAACATATACATTCAACACAAGGAGATTGATGATGAACGGGTATATTATCTTGGCCGCCGCGATCGCGGGGTATTTGATCGGTTCGTTCTCCAATGCCCGACTGATCACGCGTATCTTCGCTCCGGGAAAAGACATCTCCCAGACGAAAATCCGCATGGAAGGAAGCGATAAGGTATTCGATGTGAATGTCGTCAGCGCTTCAACCGTTTCCATCAACCTGGGAGCTCGTTACGGATTCATCACCATGCTGCTGGATATGCTGAAAATCATCCTTCCGGTCCTGGCCGTCAAACATCTCCTCCTGGATCATCCCTATTTTCTGATCACGGCCGCTTCCGGCATGATCGGGCATATCTGGCCGATATATCACCGCTTCAAGGGCGGCCGGGGCGTTCTGGCCGTATACGGAACCATGTTCGCCATCGACTGGATCGGAGCCCTCGTTACATCCGTTGCCGGCATGATATTCGGCCTGGCGGTGCTGCGCAATGTCGTGGCCGCTTACATCGTCGGCGTCTTTTTTATCATTCCCTGGCTGTGGTTTCGAACCCATGACATCGCGTTTCTCATCTTTGCGGTGGCCATCAATCTGATCATGGCCGTCGGGGTCAGCCCCGAAATCAAGGAAATGAACAGGTTGAAGAAAGAAGACGCCTGGGACGATCCGATCGCCGTATTTCAGCTGACCGGAATGGGACGCGGCATCGTCAAAATGGCAAAACTGATCGGCGTCATCAAACCGAAACCGAAAACTGACGTTTGAGCATAATCTTTGTACCGGAAATCTTAAAAGATAAAGCCCGTAATGAATAATCGAAGCATATTTCGCGAGAAGAAACTCGACATGTCTTCACGACAGCTGATTACGGGGATTTTCCTGGTTCTTCTGGCCGTCGTTTTCAGTATCGGACTGATGTTCGCCTCGATCGAACTGCCGGACCTTCTGCAGAACGCCCTTTACGACACGGTGCCGGCCCTTTCCGGAGATTCCCACGCCGACAGCTTCGCCGTGACCCGGACAGAGATCTTCATGCGGCACTACCATCTCCGTCTTATCGGCTATATCTGTTTCATCCTTATGGTTCTCATCATTATCGGAGGCTTCCTCTTCGGAAAACGAGGATTGGCTTCCGCCGGAGCCCTGTTGATGTTCCTCCCGGTTTTCGCCCAGTTCGCCGGAGTGATGTTTTTCCTGGCCGGGCTCGGCATCCTGAACATCATATGGCTCCCTGTCCTGGACATCTCCTTCGATGCCGGGCGTCTGGGAGATGTGGTCTACCTTCCTTACCGGCTGCTGCGCGCCCTCTTCACTCGGATCGGAGGAATCGACATCCATCTCCCCCTGGTTTACGCCTGTATCGGGATCGGGCTCCTGCTTTTCACCCTCGGTACGTTCACCTGGCTTTCCGCCCGCTACCGGAAGCGCGACATGGCGGATTTCTGGATCTACAAGATCTCCCGGCATCCCCAATACCTGGGCTGGATCATCTGGAGCTACGGCATGCTGCTGGCCTTGATGCGAATCAAATATCCCAAGCGTTCCTGGGGAATCGCTTCAGCTCTGCCCTGGATGCTATCGGCCATGATCATTATCGGCGTGGCTCTGATGGAAGAACGGAAGATGAAACACCTGATGGGGGAGAAATATGAGAAGTACCGGAAGGCCACTCCCTTCCTTTTCCCTCTCCCCGGATTCATCGGCGATATCTTCACCATCCCCGCCCGCCTGCTTTTCCGCAAGCCGCTCCCCGACCGGAAAGGAGAGATCGCCGTCGTCTGCCTCGTTTATACCGCGATCCTGATCGCTCTCTCCCCGCTTTCCTGGAAATATTCACGGCCCCGCCGGTTCACTCTCTCTGAAGAGGCCAGAACGCAGGAGACTCGCACGGGAAAGCTCATCCGTGAGCTTCAGATCAATCCCAACCCGAGGAGCAAATTCTGGATCATCGAGGAACTTTCACATATGGGTTCCGCGGTCGTCGATCCCCTCCTCCCCCTGCTCAAGCACCCCGATCCCGAAGTCCGGTCCAACACCGCCAGGGCTCTGGAAAAGATCAAGGATCCCCGCTCCATCCCCGGCTTCATCGATCTCCTCCGGGACGAAAACGCGGGTATCCGCATGCAGGCCGTCGATGTCCTGGGCCGCTTCGGCGCGCGGGAGGCGGAAGCGGCGTTAACGCCATTGCTGGATGATAGCGACGACGCCGTCAGGGTCGCCGCAGTCCGGGCGCTGAGCCGCCTCGGGTCTATGACAGGGCTGGCCCCCGCCATGGCCCTGCTCGATCACCGGGATTGGTGGACGCGCAAGGCGGCGGCCGAATCACTGGGTCTTCTCGGATCGGAAGAAGCGGTCGACGCGTTGGTGGAGCGATATCCGGACAAAGACGTTCGCGTGCGGCGGGCCGTCGTCGTCGCTCTCCTCGAGATCGGATCCCCCCGATCCGC
>Ga0180432_10000345_pt1 | contig 74650 bp, 64 predicted proteins | sample SS_ome_10_FD_132414 | JGI IMG/M metagenome (GOLD analysis project Ga0180432, IMG submission 132414) | Hypersaline lake sediment archaeal communities from the Salton Sea, California, USA - SS_1_MS_2 metaG | ecosystem: Environmental > Aquatic > Non-marine Saline and Alkaline > Hypersaline >...
CAACCACCAGCCCCGTGTACACCTCGCCGTCGCTCCACCGGATATCCAGACACTCCTCAATCTCGCCCGTCACCGGAGAAAAACCCATCACCGCTCCACCAGCAGAACGTATCCGCTCACCACTGCGTATCCGATCGCCTTTCCCCGGCGTGACCCCCTCTCCCGCAACCAGAATCATCGCCCGCTCGGGCACGGGAAACTCCTCGTAGGGAAGTTCGACACTCTCGTACCATAACCGCGTCGGTAATATGCCAAATATCCTTCGCACCATTGCTCTCCCCGTCCCTCTCTGTTAATTTATACCACTACCGACTCCGATGACACAGACCGCACTCCTTTTCGTCCAGGCCCATCTCCCGATGACAGTCAATGCAGTTCGCCCCTATGCACTGCTTGTGAACAGGACGATCCGCACAGATCGAATCATAGTCGGTGCCAGCACGGTGACACGCGCGACAATCCCACACCAGGACCGGCTTCCCCTCCTCAATCGGATGGTGACACTTCACGCACTCGACTCCGTAGTCCTCCACGTGCGTGCGATGGGAAAATATAATGTTGCCACCCTTCGTCTCGAAGAGAACCCGTACCGGTGACCCGGATTCATCCGCCGTATACCCAATTATGCCGATGAGCGCTAATGCAAGTATGATAATGAGTGGTAGTATGATTTTAATTTTATCTGCCATAGCGAGTCTCAATTATGTTGTGGTTTGTGTGATAGATCTAATAGATTTAAAACGTCTGGGAAATGTACTGTGCACTTATCTGCACGTATGAAAGAGATAAAAAACATGCTTCAGAAACCTGCATCCGGTGAAGCGAGCAAGGTTCCAGTAGTCATGATTATTTGAAAAATATTTCTGTCAATGATTTATTAAAATATTCAATTTTCATGATACTATTTTTTTTGTGATTATGCGGCAACTTTGCCGGTTTTTCACTGCCGGCATTGACCCGACTGCACCGGCCGCAAAGGGGTGAAGCAGCTTCTGGCGGGATAAAGGCATTTCAGTATACAAAACGGGTCGATGTCGGTGCAACGAGAGGGAAGGGGGCGCGGAGCATAAAAAAAGAGCCGTCTCTTTACAGCTGAGAACGGCTCCGCCAATAATGTGGACCTCTATTATTCCGCCGTGATTTCAATTTTCTTCGGCTTTACCTCTTCCCTTTTCGGAAGGGTGAGCGTCAACACGCCGTCACATACGTTTGCGGTGACTTTACCGCTGTCGATATCATTTCCGATATTGAAAGATCTGAAAAAGTTGTACAGCGCAAACTCACTGTACTTGATATTCTCCCTGCTCTTCTCCTCGTCGGCAACGCTGCCGCTTATGCTGAGTTCATTATTGTCGATGGTTATGTCGATGTTTTCCTTTTTCACGCCCGGCATATCAGCTTTAATCACGTACTCGTTTTCATTTTCGTATATGTCAACCGGCGGAACAATGACATTCTCGTCCTGATCGTATGCATCTCTTTTAATTTTGGTTACCTCGGTTGTCATAGCGCTCCCTCCTTCGTTAATCTTACTTGATTTCAATCTTCTTGGGCTTTGCTGCCTCGCTCTTGGCGAGCTTTATCGTCATAATCCCGTCCTAAAGGGTCGCGCTGATCCTGTTGCTGTCGACATCGTACGGAAGTCTGATTGACTTCTTGAACTTGCCGAAGTCACGCTCTTTTCGTATATAGGGACTGTCGGCATAGTCGATTTTCCGCTCCCCTTCGATGACCAGCCCGCTGTCAATGAGCTGTACGTTGATATCTTCGGACTTGACGCAGGGCAGTATGGCCTTGATGACAATTTCGTCGCCCTTCTCGTAGAGATTCACGTAGGGAAATTCAACTCTCCTGGAAGCCCTGCTCGGCACTCTCCTGAAGAAGTCATCAAAAACATCCCTCAGGTTGAGCACGTCATTGAAGAGATTATACGTTGTGTACATAGTTGCACCTCCCTGCTCCTTTACTTGACATCAATCTTGATCTTCTTGGCCTGTACCGCTTCATCCTTGGGAACTTCGATGCTCAGCACGCCATCTTTGAATTTCGCCCTGATCTTTTCAGCTTTGATACCCTCCGGAACCGATAGCGATCTGCTGAAGGAGCCGAATTTTCTCTCGGAAACGACGGTTCTCTTGTCCTTGTCCTCTTCTGTCCGCTCATCCTTCTTTTCACCCGATATGGTGAGAATATTGTTCTCGAGATTGACTTTCAGGTCCTTTTCATCAATCCCGGGAAGCTCGGCCCTGATGTGAATCGCTTTATCGTCCTCATCGACATCAAAACTCGGGAGCCATTCGGAATCGAAGAGTGATGAAGGCTTTAAGCTGAAAAAATCGTCAAAAACCCTGTCAATATCCTTTCTGAAGTCGCTATAGGCGGTATCAGGGTTTCTATCTCGTTTCGCCAATCCCCATTTCATTGGTCTACCTCCTCTCCTCAGGTTTTGTTAGCACTCTAGTCTATTGAGTGCCAGTTTCAATTATAATATAATAATAATTTTCAAAATCGTCAAGTGGGAGGGGTAAATTTTTTATAATTTCCGTCCGTGCACGGCACAGGAATAATATGTTAATCATCAAACAAAGAGGAGAGTGAATGCCACGTGGCTTCAGTGTAATCGGAGACACGGCCCCTCGATATTTTGCCATCATATAACGAAACGAAATTAATCGTGAATTTTTCAGAGGTTCCTTGCTGTGTTGTCCCCCTGGCCGGCTTTTCTCGCATATCATGTGCACACCGGCATGTGCGAAATCGTGTCACCGTGGACAAAATTATTTGCAGCTTGAGAGGTGAATGATCAATATATTCATATAATTGCCTCTCATTCGAGGATTTTCCGAATAATTGAGATTTTTCAGATTATGGAGCACTGACGGTTTTGGGGCATCGCTCAGTTTTCTGAAAATGCTCATCACGGTGAAAATTATTATTGATAATTTTTTAGCATACAATAGGGTATACAGCAGAAAGAGAGAATGAGCGCCCTCTTAGGAGATACTCACGGAGAAAAGGTATCGGCATGTTTGATTTCATATTCCCATCCCCATACTCGATTATAAGCATTACCGCTATCGGCATGGTATTCGGCCTCATCCTTTCGCTGGCAAAGCTGAAGTTGAAAGTGGAGAGAGATCCCCGCTTCGAGAAGATACTCGCGCTCCTCCCCAATGCAAACTGCGGCGCCTGCGGGCAGCCCGGATGCGCGGGCTATGCGCGGCTGATTGTCGAAGGGGGCGCACCGATTACGCTCTGCCCGGCAACGAGCGGCGAGACGGTAAAAAAGATCGCAGATATCATGGGTATCGAGGCGGAAGCGCCCGTGTCCCGCAAGGCGCGCGTGCACTGTCAGGGCGGCATTGTTATAACCGGGACTCGCTTTATCTATACCGGACCGAAGAGCTGTACCGCTGCACAGCAGGTTATGGACGGATTTAAGATCTGTCAGTACGGGTGTCTCGGTCTCGGTGATTGCATACGTTCCTGTCCCTTCGATGCAATTCATTTCAATGAGATTGGCCTCCCCGTCGTCGATACGGAGCGGTGTACCGGATGCGGCAATTGCGTTGAAGCGTGTCCGCGGGGAATTATCGAGCTCATCGATGAGCGGTTCGATGTCTATGTCATGTGCAAGAACGAGGAGAAGGCCTCCGTGATGAAGAAGGGGTGCACGGTCGGCTGTATCGGCTGCAAGCGCTGCGTGAAGGCGTGCATGGAGGTCTTCGCGGATAATCCTGACATTGAAACCGCAATCACCGTGGATAACTTTGTCGCGGTAATCGATTATGATCTGTGTATCAACTGCTATCGCTGCGCGGAGGTCTGTCCGGTGCCGGTCATTCATCCGACCGGCAGATCGCAGAAGAAAGCGCAATCAGAGGAAGGTGAATGAAGTCGATATTCGAGATGACCGGTCCGGAGAGAGCTGCGGCGCTGCTCATCGCTCTCGGGCCTGATATCGCCTCTGAGATAATCAAGTATCTGGATCAGGAGAGTATCAAGCGGGTTACCGAGGAGATTGCGAAGATAGAATCACTGACCGTTGAGGATAAAGAGGATCTCATCGGCGAGTTCCTCATCGACTTGAAGAAGAGAAAGGGCGCCATCTTTGGCGGTGATGCGGTGGCGCGGGATATGCTCGTTGCGGCAATCGGCGAAGAGAAGGCCCGCGATGTGTTCAGCAGGCTCACCAGAAAGGATCTCGAGCGGGGATTTGAGTTCCTCAATGAGATCGATTCGGAGATACTGATCTCCTTTTTGCAGAATGAGCATCCGCAGACCATTGCCGTAACGCTCGCGCACCTCCCTTCGAGCAAGTCGGCTGAGATTCTGAAATCTCTCGCATCGTCGGTCGCCCGTGAGGTTGCGAAGCGCCTGGCAAAGATGGAGAAGACCTCCCCGGAAGCGGTGCTGGAAATCGCCCGGGTCATACGGAAAAAGTACGAGCACCTGAAGTCATCCGGCAAGTACGAGATCGCCGGTGGCGTCGATACCCTCGTCTCGATTCTCAATCACATGACCGGCGAGCAGGAGAAGATGCTCATGAGCCACTTCGAGAAGACCATGCCGTCGATAGCCGAGGAGATACGCGACAAGATATTCACCTTCGAGAATATTGTCAACCTGACCAATGAGGAGATCAGAATACTCATCGATGAGATAAAGGATGATCAGATTATCGCCCGGGCGCTCAAGGGCGCCGGTGATGAGATACGGTTCAAGATTCTCAGGAATGTGAGCCGCAATCGCGCAACCGATATCCTGACGGACATTGACACGATGGGCCCCCTCCGTATATCAGAGATTCACGAAGCCCGCGATGCCATCATCACCGTCATGCGGGAGCTGAACGATTACGGCGCCATATCGGTGCGGAAGGAACGGGAAAAATATATCGAGTAATGAGAAACAGAGGGCTCTTCGCCACGCTCTCGTGGGAACAGCCCGTAAAGGATCCGTGATGTGGCTTCGCTGCAATTGAAACCGGGAAAGAGGATCTTCCCGGGCGACTGCTACGGACCGACCTCCTTTTTCTCTTCCGGATCATCTCCGCGGAGATCCTCCTCCTTCGACAGGTCGGTATACCCGCCCTCCTCGGTCTCCTTATTCTTTACTGCCTCCAGCTCTTCGAGCTTCTGTCGCGCGATGGCCGCAATTTCGCTCGTCCCTTCCGAAAGCTCTTTCAGCTTCTCTTTGCCCTTTTCGAGCGTATCTTCCTTTTTAATCAGCTGGAGGGCAACCTCGAGATCCTTCGCCTCCAGGAGCGTATTCGTATCGGAGGTATAACCGCCCTCGACCCACTGCTGGGTTATCCATTTCCCCTCCATTTTGCCGACGTAAACCTGCACCCAGTTTCCCTTCTCATTGATGATGAAACCGATCGTCCCGGCAGGAAGCTTTACATAGACCTTGCTTCCGGGTGTGGGGCGCACAAAGACGGGTGTCTCCTTTATGAAAACGATGGGCTTGTCGGCAAGATGTTTCGCATCGATGAATCCCTCTTTATCATCGGCAAGGCGTACTTTTGCGAGGTCGATTTCCTGTCTCTTCTCGGTGATGAATTTCTCTTCGCTGAGCAGATCAACTGCCTCGCCCTTCTCGAGGGTGGCGAGCCATACCTTGAGGTCCCTGTCTTTCTGCACATTGATCCGGTACTTGGCGTATTTCTTCGCAATGGGACCCTCCTCTTTTTGCTCCTCCGCCTTTTTACAGGCCGATGGAAACACCATCGCGAGCGCGATAAATGCTATAAGGACTCTTTTCATGGTTCCTCCTGAGCCGAGATTGTATCATCCCGCATGAGCATATGCGGGAGCGGAATGTTCAAAAGATACTATCGAAAGTATGCTGCATGTCAAGTAAATTATGGGCACCTCTAAAAACCGGTACTTACATTGATCCGCAAATTGTACATAGGAGCGTTGCCTCTCATCGAAGGGATGACTGCCTGCCGGAGCGATGGTCCGTGACGTCGTGCTGTCGCTTCCTCAATCGTGTATGACGATGGTGCCGTCGCGCCGGATCCGCTTGTAGAGCCGTTTCACTTTCTGTTCTATCTCGCGATTGCTCCTCCCGGTATAATAGTACATCACCCTGTTGACATACCGAATGGTGGATTTAATCGGCGGGACGCGCATATGCTTCTTCACCCGTCCCAGACCCGCGTGATAGGCCGCCAGGGCGAGGGGGATGTCGTTGTGGAAATACACGAGCAGTGACTTGAGATGCCTGATGCCGGTTTTCAGGTTCTCCTCCGGATCGAGCGGGTCGTGCACTTTGTAGTATCGAGCAATGTGCTGCATGATCTGCATCAACCCCATGGCGCCGGCAACCGATATCGCATCCGCTTTGAAATCTGATTCCACCTTGACCACGCACTTGACAAGATAGGAATCGACCCCTTCGCGCTTCGCTATCGTTTCAATGAGGTGATTGTAGGGGCTCCGAAATGAGAATTTCCCCCTTTTCGCGTGCCTCTTCGAAACGGATTGTGCGTTGTAGTATTCGATCGTTCCGTCCCGGTGCACTTTTTTTTGTATCGCGCCCTCGATCGAGATCGGCGTTACGGTGATAAGCGTCAGAATAATGAGCTTTCTCATTCGCCGTGCGTTCCCTCTCGCAATCTTCATGTTCATCCGATGATGCACGCTCATGGTATTTGATGCTCCGGGGAGAATAATGTTTCTCATAAATGGTGGAATATCACCGCCTGCACAGGCCTGCTCTCTGTTGAGCATGATGAGGAGTTGATGATACCTGTGTTCATTTCTCGCTTCAACGGTAAATGCCCGGCAACATGAGAACGGTTCGTATGGTATCGATATGACACCGGATTAGGATTTTCGCAACAGCCGTGGATGCGGTGTCGTGATTGAATGGAAGCTGAAGCTATTCCGTTTCCGTCATGGAGAGCGCAATTATCTCCGTGACGGTGAGGTTCCCACCGCCGTTGTCGAGAGTTATCGCTTTGTCGAAGGTAATACGGTATGTTTTATACGTATCGGTCTCTTCCTGCAGGGTAACGGTTATGGTAACATCGCCGACAACGGAACCGCTTCCATTTCCGAATTTATATATTACACCACTTTCAGTAACTTTTACGGTGATATTGCTGTTCGCGTCGAAAACGTAGGTGCCCGCAACCGTGCTCGAGGGGAAATATATCTTCAGGTTGAATGCATCGGTATCCGTGGGATCGTCGCTCACGGCTATAGCCAGATATTCGGTTTCGCTCACGAGCCCCTGAAGGAGAACGCAATAGCACTGACCGGATGAGCAGTCGTGAGGGGTTCCAGCCCGATCGAGGTCGTTGGAAGTAATCTCGGTCGTAAAGGTGCTCAGCGATCCGGGAGTGTATACGAAGCCTGCCTCATCGTCGCTGCCACTCGAGCTGTCGTTGCACGAGAGCGCGGCGAAAACGACGAGCGAGAGTGCCGCCAGCAGTATCGATTTGTTCCCTCTTGCCATGTTTCCTCTTTTGCCTCAGGACAGAATAACGCGCAACAGTGTTGTGCTGTCTATCGGTATTGTCAAATAAAAAAACTGCGATTTCCCCGACATGCGATGAATTATCGCCGGGGGCACCGGAACGTGCTCCGCTTCGGCGATACGGTAATCTGACACCGTACGCTCCCGGGAGTTACCGGTGAAATGCAACTTTAAATGATTTTTTTTAAATTGACAATTTAGAGGTCTCTGATATTTTCTGACAACATTTTTTAAAGGAGGAAGCTATGGCGTATAAGATAACGGATGAATGTACTATGTGCGGAACCTGTGCAGAAGAGTGCCCGGTTGAAGCGATAAAAGAGGGCAAGGATAAATATGAAATAAACCAGGATGAATGCACCGAGTGCGGAACATGTATGGAAGTATGTCCATCTGATGCGATAATCGAGGTGTAGAGAGTAATCCCCCACTCCGCTCGGGGTGGGGGATGTTACTATCCCATAGCTTCATCGCAGCTGCTTCTTCATCTCCGCGGGTGTTGTGCTGTTGCTCTCGCGGTTTCGTTTTCCCGGAGGGGTTCTTCTGGAGAGTTGTGCTCTTTCACCGTGCTCCGGTTTCGAGTTCCCATTTTAATTCAGAACAACTCCTCTCCACACGCCGATAGAGATACTGGCGGCATGGAATGATTCTTTACATACATGCATCCCGATCGCCGGGAGGGTGTTTCTCGTGATGGCTGTTGTATCATCACGTCATTGCGAATCCCGTTATTTCGCTTGAAGCGGGACCGGTATAGTGCAATAATCGGGTATTGTCGTTTGAAGATACCGGGCAGGGAGATGAAGAGGGGTGCCGAAGAGGCTCACATGAAGCGCTCGAAAGATACCATGTATAGAGGAGCAATCCGGATTCCGTTTTCCGTGCTCTTTCTCGCTTTCATAGTCCTCGGAGCGTTCACGGTTTCTGCTCGCTCATCCGATGAGGAGGCGGTGCAGAATTTTCTTGAGCTCCGGCGGCTGCATGCGGAATGGGGCGAGAATGTTTTCGGGAAAGGGCCCTATTATCGCAGGGTATTGTACTATTATCTGGTGGATAAGATCGGCGAGGAGATTATGACCGATTATACTTACCTTCTCATTTCGCCGGAGAGCATCTATCGCCGGGAGGTGCGCTGCACGCTCTCATACGGGAGGTGGCTCGAAATCACCGGTGACATTGATGTTGCGGGTGTCAAGCGTATTATCGGGGATGATATACAGGCTCTCAAGAGGTGGTGGCGCTCGCGGAGGTTATTGGCAGTCCGGGGGCGGATTGTGCGCTTTCGAATTGCGGATGATGAATGGGGGAAAAGGGTTATCCTGCACCTGAAGAATATTCGCCTGGAGGAATTATCATCATCACCCCCGCAATGAGATATTCTTTAAAATATCACAGGCATCTCCCGTGTGACTGGATACGGGGAAAATAATGAGAAAAAAGATTGAATTATTTGGACAAGAATAATACAATCACCGACTTATACCTTCTCTCAACAGATTACCGCGGACAGCTTTTTTACGAGAGGGGGTTACCGGGGAGAGAAGGAGCCTCTCCGATTCGGTTTGTACCTGCCGAAAGGAATATACAAATGGTTATGCGGAGGTCACAGAGCGGTCGAGTTTTGTTTTTGACGTAAAGGAGATGTACTATGTGTGGCGTTATCGGTTATATAGGGAGCAAGAACGCGGCTGAAGTGGTTATCAACGGATTGAGGCGGCTGGAGTATCGTGGGTACGATTCTGCGGGATTGGCGCTTATTGACGGCTCGCTCTATGTGGAGAAGTGCAAGGGGAAGATATCCGATCTCGGCGCCCGTGTCGATTTTAAAAAACTGAAGAATTATCACACCGGAATCGGGCATACGCGGTGGGCGACCCATGGCGTTCCGAATGATCAGAATGCGCATCCGCATGTCGATTGTCACGGCGAAATTGCCATTGTTCATAACGGCATTATTGAAAACTTTGCGGCCATAAAGAAGATGCTTATCGGTCACGGCCATAGAATTGTCAGCGACACCGATTCCGAGGTTATTGTCCATCTGATCGAATATTACTATCAGAAAAATTCCCTGCTCGATTCGGTGATGAAGACCGTTGCCAAGCTGGAGGGGACCTATGGTTTAATCGTCATCTCCCGGAAAGAGCCCGACACGATCATTGCAGCGAGAAACGGAAGCCCGCTCATTCTCGGTGTTGGCGATGATGAGATGATTGTTTCATCGGATGCCAGTGCCGTTGTCGAGCACACCCGACGGGTCATATATCTTGAGGATAATGAGCTGATCGAGGTGAACCGGGATGGATTCAGAACGTACGATCTCGCGCGGAATAATATTCATAAGGAAATTGAGGATATCGACTGGGACATCGATTCAATTGAGAAGCAGGGATTTGAATGTTTCATGCTCAAGGAGATCTTCGAGCAGCCGGAAACCATCAGGAACGCCTTTCGGGGGAGGATTCTTCTCGAGAGCGGCACTGTCCGGCTCGACGGTCTCCGGTTGACCAATGAGGAGCTGAGCTCCATCAACCGGGTAATCTTTATAGCCTGTGGCACCTCCTGGCATGCGGGATTGATCGGCGAGTATCTGATAGAGGAATATGCCCGCATCCCCGTTGAGGTTGAGTATGCCTCGGAGTTCAGGTACCGGAGACCCATTCTGAAGAAGGGAGATCTCGTCATCGTCATCAGTCAATCGGGGGAGACGGCCGATACGCTCGCTGCGCTCAGGGAGGCGCGGACGCGGGGAGTAAAGGTGCTCGGTATTACGAATGTGGTGGGCAGTACCATCGCGCGGGAGAGTGACGGAGGGGTATACATACACGCCGGTCACGAGATTGGCGTCGCATCGACGAAGGCCTTCACCTCGCAGATAACGGTCCTGATCCTGCTCACCATACTTCTCGCCAGGATGAGAGATATGACCGCCGAGGAGGGGAGGGGCTATCTCGAGGAGCTTCTCGGGATACCGGAAAAAGTAGTATCGATTCTGAACCAGAGCGGGTACATCTGCGAGATCGCAAATGAATATAAGAACGACAGGAATTTCCTCTATCTCGGGAGAGGGGTGCAGTTTCCCGTTGCGCTCGAGGGAGCGCTCAAGCTCAAGGAGATATCCTATATTCACGCTGAGGGCTATCCCGCCGCGGAGATGAAGCACGGCCCCATCGCCCTCATTGACGAGAACATGCCCGTGGTCTTCATTGCTCCGCAGGACGAGGTGTATCAGAAGGTGATAAGCAATATGGAGGAGGTCAGAGCCCGCAACGGCAAAATCGTCACCATCGCGTACGAGGGGGATGATGAGATACGTAAATTTTCAGAGCACCTTATACATGTGCCGGCGGTGAAGAAGATGGTTTCGCCGCTCCTTACCGTTATCCCGCTGCAGCTGCTGGCCTATCATATCGCGGTCAAGCGTGGCTGCAACGTGGATCAACCGAGAAATCTGGCAAAGAGCGTAACGGTCGAGTGAACGGGCACTGCTGTCCGGGGTGGTTGCCATTTTTATGAACGTTTTTTGTATAGTGATTGACAGATACGAAGTGGTATAATTATCTTTAATTGTTCCTTGTTCACGGCATGGGAGGTTTGCTCCGTGCCCCCTCGAGAGCGGGGGAACGCATTTATTCTCTGTTAAAAGTGATACTCGAGTTCTCACTGAGCAAAATATACTGGAGATTGTATATCATGATTGTTATCGAAGACATCGATCACCTGGGATTAACGGTCTCGGACCTTGAGCGATCAATTAAGTTTTATCAGGATCTTTTCGATTTTGAGGTTGTTGAGCAGTACAGCACGGCCAATCACGCGTTCATGAAGGTCGGGGAAATTCTTATCGGACTGTACGAGGTTGATGGTTACCGAAATGTTCCGGATACAAAGAATCACATAAGCTTCTATATAGATGAAGTCGATTTCGATGATGCAGTGGAAGAGTTGAAAGAGAACGATATTGAAATTGTATTTGGACCTGAAAATCTGAGGAATGGAAAGTCCGTTATTTTCCTCGACCCGGATGGCAATCAGGTTGAGCTATGTTATCCGAGACTGTCTTTCTGAAGCTGAAAGGGTTTTTTGCAGAGAGCAGAATCATTCCCATTGCAGTTTTCACCGATATCACCGCTGCGCTGAAAGCAACGGAGCTTCTCCTCAAACACGATATCACCGCTGTTGAGATTACCCTGAGAACGGATTCCGCGCTCACCTGCATCGATGCGGTTCGAAGGCGTTTCCCGGAGCTCTGTCTCGGATGCGGCACTGTTCTCTCGCGCGAAGAGCTCGATGCCGTATCGGAGAGAGGTGTCGATTTTGCCGTTTCGCCCTGCTGGAGCAACGATCTCTTCGAGCATGCATCAACGCTGCAGATTCCGTATATCCCGGGAATTGCGACGCCGACGGAGCTTTTCAGAGCGCTTGAAGCGGGTAGTGATCTCGTGAAGTTCTTTCCGGCTGCGGCCATCGGTGGAGCCTCCTATCTCAAGTCCATCATTGCTCCCTTTCGGAAACGTGGCTTCCATGTCATTCCTACTGGCGGCATCACGGAGAGTAACATCACTCAGTTTCTCAGCATCCCCGAAGTTATCTGCTGCGGAATGTCCTCGATCATCGAGAGGAGCCTGCTGGAGAAGGGCGATTTCGAGGAGCTGGAGCGGAGAATAGTGCGATTCATCGACATCATTGCACAGTTACGGGACAGGCATCAGGCATTTTGATATTTTCGCTCTGAAGTTTGTGTGCTGTCATTCCGAACGCCTGCTCGCCGTCAGGCATGCAGCGAGGAATCTCTGTTCATGGTGAAGATCGGTTATGTGAATAGAGATTGCTTCGTCGCGGTGCTCCTCGCGATGACAAATTGAAAACGTTCATTTCTTTAAAATACGCTGTCACCATGAAATTAGACGACTTGTTGAAAAGGGCAGTCGAACGGCGGGGGATGCTCTTTGATGATCCTGAAACCAACTGTTTTCGGCTTTTCAATGCCGAGGGAGACGGCTTTGCCGGACTCACCCTCGATCGATACGGCGAGTACCTTCTCGTTCAGCTCTTCTCTTCCGATCTCTTCAGGGATGAGGCTGTTCTCCATGCGGTTGTCGGAATGAGCGGCTCCCTCCCGTGCACGATACGGGGAATTCTGCTGAAGAATCGAAGCGGGGAGCGGGATACACTGAAAAGCGCCGGCGCCCGAAGCAGATGTATCGAAGGGGAATTTCCGCCCGCCGATTATTTCGTGATGCAGAACGGCATGAAAGCGCTGGTCGATCTGGAAGCGGGACAGAATACGGGCGTTTTCCTCGATATGAGAGCGGTACGGAACAGGATACTCTCCTCTTATCGCGAATGCTCCGCCATGCTCAATCTTTTCAGTTACACGGCACTCTTCTCGGTTCATGCTGCTCTCAATGGCATCCCGCGGGTTATTAATGTCGATCTGTCGCAATCCGCGCTCCGGAGAGCGGTGCGCAATTATCACCTCAACGGGATTGCGTGCGATGACCGGGATTTTATACGGGGAGACGCCCTGCAGTGGATTCGAACCTTTCGGCGGAAGGAGAAGCGCTTCTCGATGATCATCTTTGATCCGCCCACCTTTTCCCGGAACAAGAAACGATACTTTTCGGTCCTTCGTGACTATCGGAAGTATCTTGAGCTGCTTGCCCCGGTCGCGGAGCGGTATGTTTTAAGCTCGATAAATACCCGTTCCGTTTCTGAATCCCAGTACCGCGCGTGGCATCCGAGGGACTGGAACCTCGTTTTTCTCGAGCACGAATCGGATGATTTCAGGTACACCCGCAACCCCTATCTCAAGGCCGGTCTCTGGAGAATCGCCGGCGAGCACCGGTCATGAGAGCAGCGACCTCCGTTACCGCATGAAAAATCCTTGACACGATAGTTTTTTTGATCGATACAGAATATGATGCGGTATCCCTTATAGGAAGAACAAACAGAAATGATTTTTTACTTCTCGGTGTTGTTGATTGCTGCCGGTCTATTCCTGATCATCTATTCCCTCATGACTTCGAAACAGACGGTTTCGGCAGCCCGTCATCAGTCACTCCCCCTGCTGCAGCGTGTTCCGAAGCGGGAGGCGCGGCGCGAAGGCGCTCCCGGGGTTTCCGAAGAGCGGGGAATGCCCGAGGCGGAATCGTTACGAGAAAGCCTCTTCGCGGAATCGGAAGCGGAGGAGGAGCGTATCCCGTCCGATGAGCCGTATGCCGCCAGGAAAACGCTCCCCGATGAGATATCAGCGGAACAGAGCCTGGATACTATCATCGAAGAGGCGGCTCCCCCCGAAGAGCCGGAGGCTCCCGCCCCGGTTGCGGAGGAGCATGAAGAGCTCGATCTCGATTATGAGCCGCAGGCGGAGCGGCGCTATTCGGTTCTCTATGAGGATTCCTCGCGCATTATCGATTATGAGCGAAGCGAGAATACCATTGATCCGACGCTGAAGGAGTATCGGAAGATAAAGCGGATCGGGAAGGGAGATATCGAGTTAGCGAAAGAGGGTATCAACTTCTATATCGGGAAGAAGTTCTTCAGATTCGATTATCACCGGATCAAGGATTTGAAAGTCGGTGACAACTTCATCGCTCTTTTCCTCAGGGGGAGCGATGTGGTGAGGCTGTTCATCTTCCATGAGGGCGCAGCCGTTCAGTCTGAGATAAAAAAGAGTTATCAGGATTATCTAAGGAGAACCGGATACCATGTATGACCGATACAAGTCGCGGAACAGGAGTAAGAAAGCAAGCAGGGTGTTCCTGTTGATTGCGCTCATCTCCTTCACGGGGTATCTCGGGTATCAGCATCGAAGCTATCTCCTCTTCTGGAAGTTCACCTATAATAAGCTGGTACAGAAGATCGACACCGTCAGCAGCCTTCAGCGTGACCGCAGGGAGAGCGAATACCGGGAGCTCACCGGAATATGCAGAGATTATATCGAAGATAATCGATTAAGCGAAGAGGCATATCTGCTCGCCGGCAGGGTGCACTTTCTCCTGGCGAAAACCCTTATCAAGGATACCTTTTCGGAGCTGATCATATATGATCGGAGCTATCGAATACCCGCGGATGCAAAAGACGAGCTCCATCACGCCGTTAAGAATATCAGGAAGGGAATTGCGCTTTCACGGGATGAGATTGACTCGAATTATCGGGTTATTCTTGCGAAGGCCTTTTACTACCTCGACTACTATCCGGTTGCCGATATTGTCCGCCAGATACAGGATGTTGCGGTCGAGGAGATTCGATCGGATACGGAGAGTGTTCGATTTTACGGATTGATGCATATTCTCAACGGCTCGATCGATAAAGGGATTTCCGTCATGAAGGCGCATGGTCACGTGACTGAAAGCATCGAGGGAATGCTCTTCATGGCCGCCGCGAACATGCTCGCGCAGCGGTATACCGTCGCGATAATGGAGTACAGGCAGGTTCTGGATAAGACGTCAGATAATGCCATCATGAAGCTCGCGCATATCAGGCTGGGAAAGATCTTTTACAATCAATCGCTCTATACGGAGTCACTCTCTCATTTCAGCCGGGCGCTTGCCATCGATGAGCGTGATAACGAGTTGAAGATCTGGATTGGGAAAAATTATTCGGCGCTTGGCGATAAAACTCGCGCACGGGCTATATGGAGTGAGGTGCTGGCTTCTGATAGTAACAACGCAGAAGTGAGGAAGCTCCTCGGGATGATGTAGTTGACCGCACGCTCCTTTTCCCGGAATATAATCATTTAAATTTTCGCCTTTTTTTATACGATAATAAATTAGAGCATGGTATCCTTTTCGGACGCGCGTGTGCTCCTGCGAGGTGAAGGGTTCTTTTCGCGAGCATGATGCGGCACCGAGAGGATCCCCCTGCCTCCTCCGATCGGATCGAGACTCTTTGACCTGGTGAATGAGCAGGGAAGGGGAATTGTTGCAAGGGCACCTCAAAAAATCCTTTTCATCCAATAAAACAATTGAAATGAAAAGGGTTGTATCCTATATGTTGGTCCACGGGGGCGACGCCGGAAACGGCGTTTCGGGAAGTGCCCTTAAATGAAACGATAATGACTTGACAAATCTTAATGTTTGAATAATTGGACATAACAAGAATGAGAGAGCGCGTGCTGGTTTTCGTTCAGATGCAGGGGAGGAATGCCCTGTCCGGTTTTTAAATCACTTTTAAATCAGAGAGATAGTTCTTCTTTTCTGAAGAGTGCGAAGGGCGTGTTCACGTGCGGAGAGTCTCCATATGGTTTCCGGAGAAGATGACCCGGAGCGGATGAAGCTTGTAGAGGTGTGACTGTATGATCTTTGATTCAATTTATGGGATGTTTTCCAATGACATGGGTATTGATCTCGGAACGGCGAATACGCTGGTTCATGTCAAGGGGCAGGGGATTGTTCTCAGCGAGCCGTCGGTTGTTGCGGTTCAAACGAGCACCGGCAAGGTGCTTGCGGTGGGTCATGAAGCAAAGAGAATGCTCGGACGGACGCCCGGTGATATTGTCGCCATACGGCCGATGAAGGATGGCGTTATTGCCGACTTCGAGACGGTCGAGAAGATGATTCGCTATTTCATCACCAAGGTTCACAAGAGAAAAACGCTCGTTCGACCGCGGGTTGTCATCGGTGTTCCCTCGGGCATTACCGAAGTTGAAAAACGGGCGGTGCGGGAATCGGCGGAGCAGGCCGGCGCGCGGGAGATATTTCTCATCGAGGAGGCGCTCGCTGCTGCGATAGGAGCGAATATTCCCATTCATGAGCCCGCCGGCCATATGGTGCTTGATGTTGGCGGCGGAACGAGCGAGATCGCGATTATATCGCTCGGCGGTATGGTTATCGCCGATTCCATTCGGGTTGCCGGCGATGAGTTTGACGAAGCAATCATCAAGTATATGAGAACACAGTACAATCTGGTCATCGGCGAGCGTATGGCGGAAGATGTTAAATTCAGAATTGGCAACATCTTTCCCGACAAGAAGGTCGAATCGATGGGGCTCAAGGGCCGGGACGCTATCTCCGGTCTTCCCCGAACGCTCGAGATAGATTCATCGGAGATACGGAAAGCGCTGAAAGAGCCTGTTGATCAGATTCTTGACGCTATCAAACATGCCCTTGAGAAAACGCCACCTGAGCTCGCGGCTGATATCGTTGAGCGCGGTATTGTCATGACCGGCGGCGGCTCTCTTCTGAAGGGACTGGATAAATACATCAGCAAAGAAACAGGGGTACCCGTTATCAGAGCTGAGAATCCTCTCACCTGTGTTGTGCTCGGTGCGGGGAAATTTCTTGAAGAGCTGAAGCATCTCTATCGTGCTAACCTCAAATAGAGGAAAACCGCGCTGCTCCCCGGTGGGGGGAAAGAGACCGGGGATCGTATTCATAAGCCATGCTTGAATTCCTATTTCGAAATAGAACCATTATCGCTTTTATCACCTTTACCCTCTTTTGCATTATCTCTCTTGCCGTTCAGTCCTCGACCTTCAGCGTCTCCTTTGAAGGCATCGGGAGTCTCTTCCTGATGCCCTTCCAGAAGGGATACCATTCGTTGCAGAAGGGCATTCACATGCTCTGGGCCGGTTTCACGGAGTTGAGCGATGTGCGGGACGAGTTGCAGAAGACACAGGCGAAGCTCCGGAAATACGAGGAGATGACCGAGGAGCTCTATGAGATAAAGAATGAGAATAAGCGATTGCGGGCGATTCTCAATCTGAAAGAGTTAATCGTGCACGAATCGGTTTCGGCAAGCATTATATCAAAAGACCCGGACAACTGGTTCAGGACGATTATCATCAACAGAGGTTCCAGTGACGGGCTGAAGGTCAATATGCCGGTTGTCGCCTTCTCTGCCGGGAACAAGGTTATCGTGGGGAAGGTGATCGAAGTCAGATCGAGCATCTCCCGAATCCTCCCGATTATTTCCAGTGACATGAAGCTCGGCGTCATGCTCCAGGAGAGTCGATACCCCGGTCTTCTCAGGGGATATGCGTCAAACTCGCATCTCTGTGTCATGGATTACGTGAGCAAATCGGCGATAATGAAGTTTGGTGACACGATTGTGACCTCCGGACAGGGGGGCATATTTCCGCAGGGGCTTCTGGTGGGGAAGGTCATCAAGGCGCGAATCATGGAATCGAGCGCATTCCAGCGCGCGCTGGTAAAGCCATTTATCGATTACAATCAGATTGAGGAGGTTTTTGTAATCAAGAAAGAGCCCGATGAGGCATTTCTGAAATTACTTGAGGAACAGGAGGAATATCCTTGAATCGTACATTCCTGTTCCGTTTCAGTATAACTGAATACCATCGTATCCTCAGCGGGGGCGGGGGGTGCTGGCACATCCTGAGAAGTGTGGGAAGATCATGATTGTCACCTATGTATTTACCGGCGCAATAGTAATAGCATCTCTGCTCATCCAGGGGCATACCTCTTTCGATGTTCTGCGAATCGGAGGGGTAAAACCCGATCTCCTCTTCATTGCCATCGTATATTTTTCCTATAGCTTTGGATCCTTTTACGGCGAGGTAACAGGATTTATCGGCGGCCTGCTGCATGATGCAATCTCCAACTCTCCGCTCGGATTTCTCACCTTCCCCAAAGTGGTTCTCGGTTTTGCCGTCGGCATGTTCGGGAGGTCGATTCTCAAGGAGCATATTCTGACCATTTCGCTGCTCCTGTTCCTCTCCTCTCTTGCCAAGGGAGTTATTACCCTCTTTCTCGGATACATTTTTCATGAGGCGTCAATCGCTGCCGTCGCGAGTATTATTTTTCCCGAATCCTTCTACAATGCGATACTCGCGCCACCGCTGTTCCTTCTCTTCGACAGAATATTTGAGAAGGAGCTCTCCCGGGAGGGATCGTGACATGCTGACGACATCGCTCCGAACCAAGATGCTGGAGTCCTTCAGGAAGCGCATGTACTTCTTCTTTGCCTGTGTCTCCCTGATTATCTTTATCCTCGTTGTGCAGCTGATCAATCTGCAGCTGGTCAGGGGCAAGGAGTACCAGACAAAATCAAGAATGAACATGGAGAACTATGTTCCCATCCCCGCACCGCGGGGTGAGATGTACGATAGAAATTTCAGAGAGGGGAGCAGAAATGTCGTCATTGTCTCCAACAGGCCATCCTTTAATATCACCACCATTCCGGCAAATTTCAGGAAAAACGGCGATCTCCCGGAAACGCTGAATCTCCTTGCACGGTTTACCGACTTTTCCCCTCAGACGGTGATTGAAGACGTTCGCAAGGGAAATCCCTGGGAACGGATCATTATTCAGGAAGATGTCGATTTTGACTCCATTATCAAGATTGCGACGCATGAGGATAAATTCCCCAATATCGAATGGGAGGATGCGACCGTTCGCGTATACAATTTCAAGGAGATGTTCGCCCATGCCATCGGCTATATAGGAAGTATCAGCAAGGAGGAGTACCGGGAGTTCAAGAAGTTCGGCTACAAGCGCTATCAGAAGATCGGGAAGGCGGGACTTGAGAAGGAGTATGACGCCATACTGAGAGGCGTTGATGGCTTTGTCAGGAGGATAGTCGATGTGCGAAACCGCACCGAAGGGGAGGAGATCGGGCTCCATCCGGTCGCAGGGAGCAATCTCATCCTGACACTCGATTATGAGATACAGAAGGTTGCCCATGAAGCGATGGTTGACAGGAGCGGTGCCGTTATCGTCATAAAGCCTTCGACCGGCGAGATAATCAGCCTGCTGAGCAAACCTGATTTTGATCCGAATCTCATAATCTCGAAGAATAACAGTGAAATCGTTGAGCAGCTCAATTCCGATACGCAGCGCCCCTTTCTGAACAGGGCCATTCAGTCGCGCTACCCTCCCGCCTCGACCTTTAAACTGAATACCGCCATTGCGGCGCTGGAGGAGGAGCGGTGGAGACCGGAGAACACGCTCTACTGTTCGGGCAAGTATGTTCTCAAGGGATATATCGACAAGGAATTCTATGACTATGAAGCCCACGGCTCGCTCAATCTGGAGTGGGCTATTGCAAAATCGTGCTGCGTATACTTTTATCAACTGGGATATAAGATAGGGCCGACCATCATTCTCAAGTATGCGCGGTATTTTGGCCTGGGGGAGAAGATGGGCATCGATCTCCCCGGTGAGATTTCGGGCTTCGTACCTTCAAAGAAGTGGAAGCTCAAGACCTTCGGCCAGTCGTGGTATGACGGTGACACCATCAACCTCTCAATCGGACAGGGATTTATTACGGTTACGCCGATTGGTCTGGCGTGTTTTCTCTGCGGTATTGTCAATAATGGGGTCATCTATAAGCCTCATCTCGTCAAGGAGATACGCACCCGGGACAACAAGCTCATTCGAACGGTCGAGCCGGAGAAGATCAAGGAGATTCCGCTCTCGCCGCTCACCCTGGACACGGTGAAGAACGGCATGCGGCTTATGGTGAAGGGGGGAACCGGTGGCCGGTTAGCCTATTTAAAGGTGCCCATTGCCGGGAAAACCGGAACCGCCCAGACGCGCTCCTCGCGGATGGATAAGTACACCCAGCATGGCTGGTTTATCGGATATGCTCCCTATGAGGGGCCCGTTGAAGACATGATTGCCGTTGCCGTGCTCGTTGAGTACGGTGTTGCCGGAGCGGCAACTGCCGTACCGGTCGCCGAGAGAATATTTGCTCAGTTGCTGAAGCGGGGTTACTTCTGATGTTCGGAAGACATGAAGTCTACAGGATTGACTATCTTCTCGTTGTTACGGCAACCATACTGGTTTTCATCGGCATACTCATGATATACAGCTCCGGATTCGATCCCATTGACAAGATCAACAGCGGTCTCTATAAAAAACAGATCATCTGGTTTATTATCAGTTTCATTGTGATGATTGCCGTCTCTTTTGTAAACTACAAGGTGCTCGGCGACTACTCGCTTCATATCTATCTCTTCATTCTCGTGCTCTTGATCCTGACCACCATTTTCGGCACGCCTATCAGAAACACCCGTGCGTGGATCGACTTCGGATTTTTTTCGATACAGCCATCCGAGTTTATGAAGCTGGCGCTGGTCATTATTATCGCCAAGTATCTCGAGATACGGGAACGGGATGTCAGGAATCTCAGAGAGCTTCTCATCCCCTCGATACTCACCATCGTTCCTGTTCTGGTGATAATCATGCAGCCCGATTTCGGGACGGCCTTTGTCCTCATTCCGGTTCTCTTCACGATGCTCTTTGTCGGCGGTGCGGATGTTTCCCACCTCGTCGCGATTATCAGCATCGCGACCATAGCCCTGGTGGTTCCCATTATTCTGACGTATCGAGAATGGGTCGGCGCCGAGAGCTCGAATATCATCCTTGACTTTTTTCAGGATGCTGATCTCCTGTTGATAGTATCCGGGGTGCTCTTTATCATTGCCATTGCAACCTATGCGCTCCACTTCTTCTTGATAAAAAAAATATATCGGAAGCTGTACATACCCTCAATTGTCCTTTCGCTCGGTCTCTTCTTCTCGATTCTGATACAGAATCTGCTCAAAGAGTATCAGAAGAAGAGGATTCTCGTCTTCCTGAACCCCGATCTCGACCCGCACGGCTCCGGCTATAATGTTATTCAGTCCAAGATTGCCATCGGTTCCGGCGGATTTTTCGGGAAGGGGTTTCTCAAGGGGAGCCAGTCACAGCTGGGATTCCTGCCGGAGAAGAGTTCCGATTTCATCTTCTCGGTTGTGGCGGAGGAGTGGGGATTTATCGGTGCTCTGATAGTGATTGCTTTTCTCTCGATAATTGTTCTGCGCGGCATTCAGATAGCCCTGGAATCGAAGGATAAATTCGGTGCGCTGCTGGCGAGCGGTATCGTTGCCCTTTTCTTCTTTCATATTTTTATCAATATCGGCATGGGCGTTGGTATTATGCCGGTCACCGGCTTGCCCCTTGTTTTCGTTTCATATGGCGGTTCAAATCTGGCTCTCTCGATGATTTCAATCGGCATATTGATTAACATCAGAATGAAAAAATTTATTTACTGATCCATCCTGCAGTGCCGGGAATAATTTATCCTCCTTCAATTTCTTTTTATTGAATTTTGGCGTCTTTTGTTTTATTATTAACGCCGAACCTGCATATGCAGAAATGCCGTTTCACTCCGTGGTTTTTTCGGAGAGACTGTTCCCGTGGGGGCGGACAGATGGGGAAGAGAATCCCCGTTCAGTGGAGGAAGTCATAAATACTGTTCATATCGAGGTGCGACACGTGTAAGTAACACATAATACCTTTTTACCACAGCGAACTGATGATAGTAAAGATACTGTTCCTTGCTCTTCAGATTTCATTTTTTTTCCATATCTTATTTCTGGTTCAATATATTCTGAGAAATGAGAGGAGGGATCTCAGGCGCTTCCTCCTGACTACGGTGAGCAATACCATAGCGGCACTGGGTTTAATTATAATAGCGCTCTCTTGGCCAGCCATGATTCACGATGTAGACCTAAAAGTTGTTTTCTGGATTTTCTCAGGCGTCATTATGATGATTATGCTTGTTATCAAGATATCGATATTTGTCGTCGTTTACCGGCGCTCGAAGGATCCCGCTCATTATCATTTCAACTTCTTCGGTAAGAAGGTGTTGCACACGTCGGTGGTAAAACCGATAGAGGTCGTGCTTTTCATGTTCACCATGCCCTTTTTTCTCATCTCCGGAGCGTACTTCATCGCCCGTCTCATCAATCTTATCCTCTATAAGCATCTGTAGCAGCGCCGTCGCCCCCGACAGGGGAGCCCCCCGTCGGGGAATTCGTTCGGATTGCATCAGAAATTATGCTGGATTTTTTGCTGGCGGGAGGTACAATGGTATAGGTAAGGGGAAATTGCCGGAGGGAGAAGACGTATGCCGCTGATTACCGACGAAATAAGAGAATCGGCTGAAAAGTGCAGACAGTGTGCTTTTCTCAAGCTGAGAAAGATCAATGAGATTCAATTTGACCGACACAGCGTTTTATACGATGAGGCGACCAAAGCGCTGGATATCATCAGCACTGTAACCGAGGGGCTCATATGGACCAGTTGCAATATGTGTAAGCACGGGAAGAATTTTAAGAAAGTATACGGCGTTATGCCCTATGAATTTTTTCCGAAGGGCACCAGAAAAAAAACCGATTAGTCTGCCCGTCGTATTCGTTCTCTCTATATGCACGACATGAAAGCTGTTGTATTATTGAGTGGCGGTATCGATTCCGCAACGACATGTGCGGTCGCGCGTGATGCGGGTTATGACGTATATGCTCTGTCATTTTTCTACAATCAGCGGCACCATATGGAGATACGTGCAGCACGCCGCCTGGCAGACTCCTTTCAGGTCAGCAGACATATCATCATCAATCTCCCTTCGCTCATCTTTTCCTCCTCGGCGCTCATAAAGGGTTCTCCGGAAGAGATACCGCAGAAGGAGATCTCCGACCCGTCGGATATTCCGGTCACCTATGTCCCCGGAAGGAATATACTCTTTCTGTCCTATGCGCTCTCCTATGCTGAAAACATCGCCGCCCGGGATATCTTCATCGGGGCGAATTGTGTTGATTACAGCGGCTATCCCGATTGCAGACCCGCCTTCATCGAGGCTTTTGAGCAGATGGCCAATCTGGGAACGAAATCCGGTGTGACGGGGAACAGGATCCGGATACGGGCGCCGCTCATCATGATGAAGAAGAGCGAGATAATCACGCTCGGCACCGAACTCGGCGTCGATTACGGGATGACGCTCAGCTGCTATAATCCTTCCGGGGAGGGACTCTCCTGCGGGAGATGTGATAGCTGCGTAATACGAAAAGCGGGATTTGCCGAGGCGGGCATCCCCGATCCGACGAGATACCGTGCAGAGTAAGGTGAGCCCGATCGAACCGGGCCCGTCCGGGAAAGGGGGCGGGAGAATGGAGGGGCTTCTCAGGATACTTCTGGATACGCTGTTCCCCTCGCACTGTGTTGTTTGCGGAAAGAGCATATCGTATTTTGATCACTGTCTCTGCTCTTCATGCCTGAGCGGCATCGAAAGGGTTTCCGGGGGGTGTACGTTCTGCTCCGGCGTGCTCGTGGAGGGGAGGTGCACTGTCTGTGCTGATCGGGCGTGGTATCCTGAACGAAATATAATCCTTGCCGAATATTCAGCCGTCATGCGCGAGATCCTCCATAGTTACAAGTTCCATCGGAGGAGGAGGCTGTATCATCACCTGAGCATTCTGGCGGCTGATGAGCTGGGGAAACGGAACCTCCCCTTTGACGTCGTCAGTGCTGTTCCCACGAGTCGCCGGAAGAAGTGGAAGAGGGGATATAATCAGTCGGAGCTCATTGCCCGGTCGATAGCAAGGAGATCGGGCAAACGCTATCGAATTCTCCTGAGAGAGCGACCCGGCGCTCGACCCCAGAGAGAGCTCCGCTATCATGAGCGGTTCTTGAATATACTGGGAAGATATGAGATGCGACGGCCGGTTGCCCCATCGCGCATCCTCCTCGTCGATGATGTATTTACGACCGGCGCCACCATCAATGAATGCGCCAGGATTCTCAGGGCGCACGGGAGCCGGGAGGTGTATACGCTTACTATTGCCCGGGCGCAGGGATTTCATCTTTCCGGAACATCGGGGGGAATCGGCTCTCAAAATAACGGCTGATACAGCCGCTCCGCCCTACGGAGGGAGAATCAGCCCACCGCGAAGGTATCGCACGGTCGTAAGCGCCGTGCGGATACGCCGGTGCCATCAGCAGCGGCGATGCCGGTCGGGCGCTGTGTGCAGAAAAACAGTGCAATGTTCCCTCCATCTTCAAGAAAAAGCTTGAAATTATAGTGTATTCCTGTACTATCTCTTCCAAAGGCCTCCGTATACTCCATTTTTCGCGATTTCTGCGATATACTATCGGATTTCTTAATCCGCGTGGTATCGGTATCCCGGAGTCTGCGGTGTAAGCCCGCCGGGAAGGCGAGGGGCGCTTATGAAAACTTCGTTTTTATTGTGCTCTGTGGCCGGCGTTCTTCTGCACATCCCGTGCACGCCGGCAGGCACGGCATCGTGTCGCTCCGGGCGGGCAATACAGTAAAAACAGTGTTATTTTATCGGTTTTACAGGGAAGAGAAGGTTTTTCGTATGCCCAAAAAATAAAATGAGGACATGAAGAGCAATGAAAGTAATATCAGATGATACTATTGATATAATCGTGCTGAAGGGGAAAATTGATCAGGAAGCCTCTGAAGAGCTGGAATCGACACTGGAGGGGCTCATTAAGAACGAGAGGCGGAACATCTGCATTGATCTGATCAATGTTAAACATCTGTGCAGTTCCGCCCTGGGGGTAATGGTTGCCATAAAGCGGAAGATAAAGGATAAAGACGGTGACATAAAGCTGGTGATCATGAATGAGAATTTGTTGAAACTTTTTCAAACAACAATGCTTGACAAGGTTTTTGAGATATTCGAGTCTCAGAGAGAGTGTTTAACGACCTTTGATTGAGCGGCAATTAATCGGATGGTATAGAGAGAACGGCTTTTCATGATTGAGCAGGAGAAAACCGGAGTTGCGCTGAAAGATATTTTACGGCCGATAGATTCATATCTCAAAGCTGTTGACGGGATCATTGCGGAGAAGCTCAAGACGGGGATTCCCCTTATTGACAAATGTGCAGCACATCTCTTCGCTCGCGGCGGCAAGAAGATCCGGGCATCGCTGATAATTCTCTGCAGCGGTTTGAAATCGGAAGTCCCCGATGATATCCCTGAGATCGCTGCGGCTGCCGAGATAGTGCATGCAGCAACGCTCGTCCATGATGATATCATTGATCACTCGTTCCTCCGGAGAGGCGAGGTTACCCTGTCGCGGAAGTGGGGGAATAAGATTGCCGTTCTCATGGGCGATTACATGTATACGAAAGCGTTGCAGGTGGCTGTCGGTCAGGAGAGAATGGATCTCTTTCCGGAGCTGATTGCAGCGACCTGTGAGATGGTCAAAGGAGAGCTCTATCAGATTCAGTATTCCGGTATCGATGCCATCAATAAAGATCACTATTTTACCATTATCAATTTAAAAACGGCCCGTTTCTTCTCGGCCTGTGCCAGGATAGCCGGCGTGAAGGCCAAGCTGCCGGATGATGAGTGTGAAATACTCTCACAGTTCGGCTTGAATCTCGGCTATGCCTTTCAGATCATCGACGATACGCTTGATATCGTTGATGATCGGGAGACCATCGGCAAGGAGGGGGGGAACGATTTCCTTGACGGCAAGATAACGCTCCCCTTCCTGCACCTGCTCGAGCTTTCCGGGGAGAAGGAGCGTGAAATGTACCGTGCCCATGCCCGAAAGCCGGATCGGGAGAAGTGGGAAACAATTCGGCAACAGATAATCGATTCGGGCTCGCTGGAGTACTGTGTTGACGTTGCACGGGAGTATATGGAGCGGTCGATGTCGTATCTCGATTATTTCCCCGCTTCTCCGTTCAAGAACATAATTCTGGACTTATCGCATTTCTTGATTGCGCGGACCTATTGAATCTGTGGAAGGAGCTGTTCTCGGAATGTTCCCTCCCGTGCCGGAAATAGATGAAATTGCTAGATGAGTGGAGGCGTTATGATTACCAAGGAGAAAGAGGAGCTTCTCAAGTACTATAATCTCGGGCTCGCTGCCTACAAGCAGCGGAAATGGGATGAGGCTATGCAGGCGTTTGAGAAGGCTCTGAAAATCGATCCTGACGATGGCCCGTCCAATGTTTACCTGGAACGGGCGAAACTGTACAGGGAGACTCCGCCACCCGATGATTGGGACGGGGTCTTTATTATGACGACGAAGTAAAGGCTATGGATGAGAATTCTATGACGAAGAAAATAATTCAGGTTAATAAGAATCCGGTATATGAATTTGGGATGATATCGACGGTTTTCGGGAAGGATACGGAGTTCCACGGAGATCTGGTTTTCAAGAAATCACTGCAGATTGACGGTTCTTTTGAGGGCGAGATATCGTCAGCGGGATATCTCGTGGTTGGCGAGGAGGCGACGGTCAAGGCGAATATCCGCGCGCATACCGTTATCATAAAAGGGGTTGTTCGCGGAAATGTCGAAGCCGTAAGCAGGCTGGAGATACACACCGGTGGAAAACTGTACGGCAATATCCGCACGGCAAAGTTGAAGATAGCGGATGGAGTCGTTTTTGAGGGCAACTGCGAGATGATAAAACCCGATGAAGCAGTGTCACGCGAGGAGACGGCTGTAGCTGAAACCGTTTCCTGATTGTATCTCACCATGGATGTAGAGGCAAAATACTATCGCGTCATCGATGACCGGCAGGTGCAGTGTCTGCTCTGTCCCCATGCCTGTATCATTCGCGAGGGAAAACCGGGGCAGTGCGGCGTTCGTGTGCATAAGGACGGGAAGCTCGTCTCAACCATCTACGGCGAGGTAACTGCCGTTTCAATGGATCCCATAGAGAAGAAGCCGCTCTACCACTTCTATCCGGGGAGCAGCATCCTCTCCATCGGCACGAAGGGCTGCAATTTCCAATGCCTGTACTGCCAGAACTGGCATATCTCCCAGGAACTGTCGGTAAGCACCTCGTACTACGCACCCGAGGATATTGTACAGACCGCCTCCCGAAAGGGATCGGTGGGTATTGCCTATACCTATTCCGAGCCGATGATCTGGTTCGAGTACGTGTATGACTGCTGCCGGCTCGCCCGGGACAGGGGCATGAAGAATGTGTTCGTGACGAACGGCTTCATCAATCAGGAGCCGCTCGCCGAGCTTCTCGAATATGCCGATGCGATGAATATCGATCTCAAGTCCTTCCGGGATGATACCTATAAGCGGTTTCAGAAAGGTGCCCTCGAACCGGTACTGAAAACCATCGAGGAAGTCCACCGGAGGGGATGTCACCTCGAGCTGACCACCCTCATCGTGACCGGTATGAATGACGACATGGCGGAGATGCGGGATATCATCAACTGGATCGCTTCTCTTGACGTCAATATTCCCTGGCATATCTCACGGTACTACCCGAGCTACCGGTACGATGCACCTGCCACTGATGTCGATTTCATGCTGCAGGTATATGATGAAGCGATTAAGAAGCTCAACTATGTTTACTGCGGGAACATATCGGGCAGTTACGGAAGGAGCGATACCATCTGTCCCGAATGCAAAACGGTAGTCATATCGAGAAGCGGTTATCAGATCCGCATCAGGCAGCTTGAGAAGGGGATCTGCGGCACCTGCGGACATGACCTGAAGATCGTTCAGTAGAGAGCATACTCCTGAAGCTGCCGGGCCGCGGGTTCTCTCCCGGCGCACGGTGCGGCACTCCCGTTACCCCTTTCACCTCTGAATCTCCGCGACCCGTGAATACGGTTCTGCATCACCGATGCCGGTGCTCATCTTCTCCAGAAGGCCGGTGTGAAGATGACGAGAACCGTATAGAGTTCGAGCCGCCCTGCCAGGCTCCATCATATCTTGACAAATGGGACGCTCTTGATTATCTTGATAAGTCACGGGTATTTGCCAATGCAACTGAAAGAAGTGAAGAAAATACATGACTATCTCTATGAGGTCCCGAAGGAGTATAAGCGGGGGATGCTGGTTCCTGCACGCATTTATGCGACGCGGCCGCTGCTGGAGAAGATGGATGATGCGGTCTTCGATCAGATAACCAATGTTGCAATGCTCCCCGGCATTCAGCGATATGCGCTCTGCATGCCGGATGGACATTCCGGATATGGATTCCCCATCGGGGGGGTCGCTGCTATCAATCCGGAGAAGGGTGTCATTTCGCCGGGAGGTATCGGTTTCGACATTAACTGCGGTATTCGCCTCGTCTCGACCGCGCTCACGCTTGACGAGATCAGGCCGCATCTCCAGGAACTGATTGATGCGCTGTTCAGCAGGGTGCCTGCTGGCGTCGGGTCCGGAGGGATGTTGAAGCTGAGCCGGAACAAAATGGATGAGGCCATGGTGAAGGGGGCGCGATGGGCTGTTGAAAACGGCTACGGGGTGAAGGAGGATCTCGAGTGCATCGAGGAGTTTGGCTGCATCTCCGGGGCGGATCCCCGCTCCGTGTCCGAGAAGGCGCGTGAACGGGGGAAGAATCAGATCGGAACGCTCGGCTCGGGCAATCACTTCCTCGAGATACAGGTTGCGCGACGGGAAAACATCTTTGACGAGAAGCGCGCCCGCGCCTTCGGTATTCATCTGGACGATCAGATCGTGGTGATGATTCATACCGGAAGCCGGGGCTTCGGTCATCAGATAGCAACGGATTACCTGAATCGCTTCCTCTCGGTTATGCAGCCGAAGTATGGCTTGAGCATGCCTGACCGGGAGCTCGCCTGCGCGCCCTTCTATTCCGATGACGGCCGGGCCTATTTCGAGGCGATGAACTGTGCGATCAATATTGCCTTTCTCAATCGGCAGCTCATCATGCATCGGGTCAGAGAGGTTTTTTCATCCCTCTTCAGGCGGAGCCCTGAGGATCTCGGCATCAGGCTCGTATACGATGTCTGTCACAATACGGCGAAGCTCGAGCGGCATCTCCTTGGCGGGAGGGAGCAGGAGCTTCTCATTCACCGGAAGGGAGCGACGCGGGCCTTTTGCCCGGGCATGCGTGATCTGCCGGAACGGTATCGCGATACCGGTCAGCCGGTTATTATCGGTGGGAGCATGGAATCGGGATCCTATCTGCTTGCCGGCGTACCCTCGGGCGAGGAAGCCTTTTATACCACTGCCCATGGCAGCGGGCGGGCACTCTCGAGAAAGCAGGCCAGGAAGCGGTTTCACGGCAGGGAGCTTCAGAGCCGGCTTGCAGAACGCGGAATCTATGTGCGGACAGCATCGTATTCCGGCCTCGCCGAGGAGGCGGGAGCTGCCTACAAGGATATCGATGAGGTGGTGCATGCAACGCAGCGGGCAGGATTGAGCACTCCCGTTGCCCGGTTGGAGCCTCTGGGGAACATCAAGGGATGAGCGCCCTGTACGCCGGAGGTCTTCATCGTACCTCGGTTGTATTGGACATATCGATATGGCAATCAGCTATGAGATAGTCGATGATATCACCCATGCGGATATCGCTTTTCGGGCGTACGGTGATACCCTGAACGAGCTCTTTATCTCCGCTGCCCTGGCACTGCTTTCGGTGATGCTGGAAAATCCCGAGAGCGTTCAGCCTGCGGTCAGAAAAACCATCATCCTCGAACACGCAGAGCGGGATCTCCTGCTCTATCACTTTTTGCAGGAGTTGATCTTTTACAAGGATTCTGAATTTCTCCTGTTGAAGCCGGCCTCCCTGATTATTGTCGAGGGGGAGCCCTGTCAGCTCCACGGGACGCTCGCCGGAGAGCGGATCGATCGCGAGCGACACGCTTTCAGCGTTGATGTCAAGGCGGTTACCATGCACCGATTGAGTGTCGAACGGACCGGAAGGAAGTGGCGGGCGCTGGTTGTGCTCGATGTGTGAAGGGAAGTGAATTTAAGGCCGTCCCTGGTGAGGGGGCGGCCTTTTTAATTATTTATGATGCTTCTGACGAAGTCTCCTCATCCTTTTTGAGATTCGGGAATATAGGAAGATACTTCACGCAGAACATATACGCCAGCGCCATACAGACGGGAATGCCGAAGAAAACGAAGAATTCCTGTATGGTCGGGAGATACCCGATGAACTCGTCCCAGGGGAAATTGGGTACCGCGAAGCCGCGCACGGTTTCGTTGAATCGGTTCATGATCACCGCGACAACGGCGGCCCCCACGCCGATAACGAGCGTTTTCTCCTGCTCCCGGAATTTTCTCACCACGAAGAGGAGCGTGGGAATAAGGCAGAGGATGAGCTCAACTCCCAGTGTCCAGAGCCCGTAATATCCCCCCCAGAAATCCCAGTAATTTCTGTCGTAGGAAGGAGCGTACCTCGTTGCAACGACGTAGATGTCAATAACGCGGAAGAGGAAATAGATGATGAACATGAATCCCGAAACACGCGCCAGGCTCGACAGCGTCTTGAAGGGAACCACCTCCTTCTTCATCACCTTCCCGGTGAACCAGGTGACGAGCACGGTGAGCGCCGGACCCGATGCCAGCGCCGAGGCGACGAAGAGGAAGAAGAGATGCGGTCGGTACCAGACCGGCTTCGCATACATCATCCCGTAAATGCCGCCCAGCGATCCCTGATGGAAGAAGGAGAGGAAGGTGCCGATGGCGGCGAAAATCCACATGAGCTTGTGCATATAGTGCGCAGTCCACTTTATCGGTGCGTATTTTATGATGAGCGGATGCTCGAGGACCGTAGGAGTGAATTCGATAACGAGAATGATAAAATAAAAGGTGATGCAGAAGAAAACCTCGGTCATCATCGAATAGGGCAGGAGATGAGGCCCCCAGTTGGGGTAGATATAGCCAAACCAGAACCTGAGCGGCTGTCCGATGTCGAGCGCAAGAAAGATAAACGTAAAGAGGTAACAGAGCAGGCCGATGAGCGTCGCATTATAGATAATGGGCTTGAATTCGTCCCTTCTGAATATATAGAAGAGAAAGCCGGTGAAGAAAGCACCGCCACCGAGAACGATGAGGCTGAAGTCCCCGATAATCCATGCCGCCCAGACCATCCTGTTGTTCATGTCGGTGTAGCCGAGACCGAATAAAAATATCCAGAGGGCGCTCGCCGCAAAGCAGAGCGCGATGGCGAGCATTATGATGATGGCAGTTCTGACATTCTTCGAGTAGCTGTAAAATTCGCTTTTAATGAATTCAATGATCTTCTTAATCACGGTATTTCTCCTTTTACCACCGGCGTTTAGGTAAACCGCATCAGATCGCGGATCCAGCTCTGGCTGGTGAGATAGTATACCTTCGGATTGGGGAATCGACCATACCGGTGCATATCTTTCTTCCGGCTTTCATCCTTATCGTCGATGGGGTGCATCAGTCTGAAGGCACGCGGATCCTTTGCGAGCTGTGACACTTCCGAAAGGGGATCGTTGAGATCGCCGAAGACGATGGCGCCGGTCGGGCATGCGGCAACACAGGCCGGGGTGTACTCAACGGCATTGATGTCGGTAATCCCCTGTGCGATGAGCCGATCCCGCTCCCGCTTCCAGATATGGCTGCAGAAGGTGCACTTGACAACCGTTCCCCGGGATGCAATCGAGACATCCGGATTAAGCCCCTGCTTGAAATCACCCTCAAAGCGCGGTTTCCACCAGTTGAAGACGCGAGCCTGATAGGGGCATGCTGCCATGCAGTACCGGCAGCCGATGCAGCGGGACCATATCTGGCTCACGACGCCGTCGTCACCGACATCGGTTGCTGCAACGAGGCATACGGATACACAGGGAGGACGCGGCTCGGCCGGATCACCCTCGCACTGCTGGCACATCTTCGGGATGTAGGCGACTTTTACCTCGCCGTACTTCGCGTCCGCATCGGTATCGTTGGTAACGGTCATGAGTTCCAGAAAGGTCACCCGTTTGAGTATATCGGAGTCATCTTCAAAAATGGGCAGGTTGTTCTCCTGCATACATGCAATCTGACAGGCACCGCATCCGGTACACTTATCCAGATCGATAGCCATTCCCCATTTTCTCTTCATCATGTTCTCTAACTCCTTAGCTGATTTGTATCCTGGTCAACCACCAGTCGGCAGTTCCAGATATCGGATCGATGTCGGCGGTCATTATCTCCTTTGGATTCACTCCCTTATCACTGCCGTATTTGGTGTAACTGGTATGGCCGAATCCGAGGGGGACTGCCACCACGCCGGGGGCAACGAGCTTCGTCAGGTGAACTCTCACCGAGCCGATCTCTCCACGCTTTGAGATGAGATCGATCTTTGAACCCTCGGAGAGACCATCCTTCTCCGCCGTTTCCGGATGCATATGGACCCAGAGCTTATCGTATGAGAATATCTTGCCGTCGATGCTCTTGAGCACATAGGGAAACGCGAGGCCGACGCCGTCACCGATGGCTGGCACCTCAAAGGGTATCAGGGCGAGCGGATACTCTTTCTGTTCCTGCTGAGCTGATATCTGTTTGAGATGTTCTTTAAAGATATCTGCGGAGTAGGCTCTTGTTCGCGGTGTGATGAGCTCTTCTTCGGGGAAGTCGATTTCCGCGCGGCTGCTCCACGGAAAAGCATCAGCGACTCCCTCGATTCCCCTTGCTATTTTCAGGATGATTTCCCCCGCGCAGAGCGATTGAGAGCGCGTTACCGGTGCGCTTTCACCGATTCGCTCGAGAGCGGTAAGGGTCGGAAGTATGTAGTCTGAATAGTGAGCGGTATCATTGATGAGCGTTGAAAGAGATATCACCAGCGGGGTGCGCTGCATCTTCTCGACGAGTTTTTTGCCGTGCGTGCTCCGGTGCACCGGGTTTGCTTCATTTATGATGAGAATGCCCGGGTCGATTTCGCTCGCAATAAAGTCATCGAGTCCTTTCGATCGGGTGGCCTTTTCAAGCGATGCCCGCGCGATATCATCGGCGGGCGGATCACCCAGGGTGGAAAACAGCTTGATGGAAACGCCGCCCGTTTTCCCGGTGCTCTCAACGAGATCATTGAGGGTCTGGATGGCGATTATTTCAGCCGCAGATGATGAAATGCCCGTTCCGCCGCGACCCGCAACGGCAAGCGGTCTCTTTGCCTCCGCGAACTCGCCTGCGATTCTGCTGATGGTTTCGATGGGGACGCCGGTTATCTTCGAGACATTGTCGGGCGTGTAATAGTTAAATACCATCTGAGACCAGTCAGCAAAGCCGGTTCCCCGTGAGGTTTTCCCCTTGCGGAGGAGATGATAGGCGATGCCGAGCGCCAGCGTTAACTCGGTTCCCGGCTTGAGCGGTATCCACTCGTTTGCCAGAGAGGCCGTTCGGGAACAGAGCGTGTCAACCTGAACCAGCTTTGCATCTGTTTTCTTCCAGTTGAGAAATGCTTTGTGCATGCTGTATGGCTGTCCCCATCCTTCGAGGAGCCGTGCGCTGAAGCTGAGAATATAATCTGCATTCTCGAGATCGTAGCACAGGGCCCCGTCCAGATTATAGAGATGCTTCACGGCAGCACGCGAAAGGTTGCACATGCACGATTCGGTGTAGAGGTGCGGGCTTCCGGCAGCCCTGAGCAATCTTTCAAGGAGGAGGGTGCTCCTCATCGTGTGCGGATTCGTTATGGCTGCGAGCGAGTCGGCTTTCCCCTCTTTTCTGAGCTTATTGAAAGAGGTGGTGATATCCTGTATGGCTTCGTCCCATTTGACGGGAGCGAATTTTCCCGATCCCTTCTTCCCGACACGCTTGAGCGGGTATTTTACTCTCTCGGGATGATAGAACCATTGCACGAGAGCCTGCCCCATGGAACACCCTTTATTCTCGGTTTCGATCTTGACAGCTCTATCATCAATCATCCTGACGCGGATGGCGCATTTATTCGGGCAGGCATGGCAGATACCGGTGATGAAGCGCTCCTCGCCGGGGGAGGGAACAACTTGATCCTGCGTCCATTCAACGACCCACTGAAACGCATCAAAGGGAGCCCCAGAGAGAACAAACCCTGCACCGCCACCAACAACTGCGCCGCCGGCAACCTTCAGGAAATCTCTTCTGTCAATCTTCTTCATGGATTCCTCAACTCCTCTTTTAATTTTTCTCGTGTGTGAATTATTAATCGTGACAAACAGCGCATTTATTGCTTATCTTCAAAGCCGTATGGCAGTCCATGCAGACGCCCATGAGCATCTTCCCCTTGATCTTTCTCCCGTCCACGGCGTTTTCCTTGTCTCCGTGGCAGGAGCTGCACCGCGCCTCTTTGTTGTTTTTTGTAACAGCGATATGGCTGAAATAGACCAGATCGGGCTGCCGTGCGTAGGATTCCCAGGGGACATCGCTGTCCTTGTAGCCTTTAAAGATGGGTTTATCGTGGCATGCTCTGCACTGACCCACCGTGGGGATTCCCTTGAATCTCCCGTTTTCGTCGTAGCCGTGGCAATCTTCACAGCCGGAAATGCCATAGCCCTGCGTGAGATGCGTTTTATGGCTGAAGGGGATAGGCTTTTCCGCTTGATTGCTCATGGCGTAATCACAGCCTTTCTGGAAAACGAAGAATGAAAGGAAGGCAAATAGGATAAATGGTAAGAAGATGAGTAGTAATGACCGTTTCACCTACAGTCTCCTCTTTATCGTGGGATATGATAATGTGTATTGATATACGGGGACTTAAAAAGCATCACTCTGCTGTCCCCCCGACCAGCGTTTTTTCCGCACATCCTGTGGGCGCTGGCATGCGCAAGCTTCCCTCAATCATTTTTGTGTGATTATTTATGTCAACAAAAAATAAAAAAATTAATGATGCTTGCCCGTAAGATCGATGCTGATGGCGGGCACGATAATGGTGTGGATAATCCCCTGAACGCTCTCTATAAGATATTCCCTTCGATATGCAGTTTCGGGATGCGCTGCATGGGATATGTTCCGGCGAGGCATCTCCTGCTACAGCCTGACGCCGACGAGGCAGTAATATCGCAGGCTTTTAAGATCTTCATCCTGGTATCTGACGAGATAGTAGTCGACACCCCCATCCAGAAAATACGAATGGAAGGGACTGAATTCGAGGGAGAGCCCCACCTTGTAGTATGGATCCCGGGAGGTGAGCACGGCTGTTTTGCCGCTTCCGTCAAGCTTCTCGTATTCCTGCTGGGTGTAGACAATTCCGGTGCCGACGTGTATGAGCAGGTTTACGGGGAGCTGCAGATTGGTCATGAAATATATGTTACCACCGGTGAAAGTGCTGCTGAGATCTGATTGTATTCTGTTCGGATCATCTTTTCCCGGAAAGGTAACGCGATTTGTTTCTATCTCCAGTCCCGTATATCTCAGAACGCCGATTGAGCTGAAGGGGGGGAGATGTCCCAGCGGGTATGCAACATTCACGGCGATGCCTGCTGACGAATTCTGATAAACAGCGTTCCATTCCGGTTGGAGCTGGAAATAGGATATGCCGGCTGAAAGCTTGATTCCGAGACCGAGGAGGTCCCTTCCCCGTGAAAACCGATCATAGTATACGCTCTCCGCAACGGTAATATCCTCCCAGGCCGACCAGCTTCCCACCTTTTGGAATTTGTTGATGGCGCCTATCCGTATTCGATACTTCCCCGGCGTAATGGCAAATGTGGCGCTGTTCGAGTCAACCTGTTTGTCCAGGACGATCGTTCCCCTGTCCTCGATCTGAATCTGATAGCGAATCGCCCCTTCAATCTCATTCCAGTTGAGGCGATATGTTTTTTTCCCCTTCGGTTCCTGATTGGCAGTGAGCTCCGCCGTGAGAAGAGCGATGATCGCCGCAATGTAAAAAAGCTTTTTCATATATCCTACTCGGGGTAGATGGTATCGGGAAGCTTCAGCTTGAACTTCATCGATGTACCCAGGGTAATTTCGAAATCGGATCGCACAACAGGGCTTTTGTTGACAACACGGTTTGTTCTCCCCTCCATCACCTGCGCCTGAAGGGTCCAGTAGAATTTTCCCTCATCGAGCTTGCTCAGATCCCTGAGGGCGAAATCCGTTCTGGTCGTAATCTCATCCAGAATCCGGTATGACTGTCCTCCCTTCACCTGATGCAGCGTTATCCGGTACCGCGTTGCCTCCTCGATCGCTCTCCATTTGAGGGAGAGCGTATCTCTCTCGCTCATGTTGACAATACTTCCGTCCTGCGGTTCAACCATCATCGGGAGTGGTAATTTCTTCTGAACCTGTATGCTCTGAACCGGGCTTTTCATGAGCACGGCTCCTGATCCATCACGGAGCGAAACCTGCCAGTAATAGGTTCCCGGCTCAATTCCGGGGATGCTGGTTGAATACTCCTCGCCCCGGTATTCTCTGTAGGCGGTTGACAGGTTGTTTTCCCGGGAGAGGCGGAGATAAAACTCTCCTCTGAGGGGGGTTCTCTGCCAGGCGAAGCGAACGGTGGGGAAGCGCTCGCTTTCTCCCGCAGCGAGAATCGCGTTGTTCACCGGCAGAGTCAGGGTGATGTCGCCGGTCCTGATGACATTGAGCTTCCGCGGTGCCGACGGTTTGGTCATGGTGCCGGCACTGAGCTCGCCGGCAACGCGCCAGTAATAGCTGCCCTCCGGCAGGCTCTGATCGAATTTAATAAAATTAACCCTGCTCTTCCCCCTGAAGAGAATATTCTTGAAGCTCTTATCCTCTGCGAGGAAGAAGTGTGTTGCGGGGATCTCGGGATTCTTCTTCCAGGTGAAGGTGACATGATGTTGCTCGAGGACGATCCTGCTTATGCTCTCGTTATCAGAGGGGAAAACCGGTTCCGGCGCTTCGAAGGTGCTCCTGTTCTCTATCGTCAGGCGAAACACCCTGCTCGATGGGGCTTGCGAGAGTGTACTGATGCCGTACTGATGATCGACCTTCCAGAAGTAGACCCCGCTTGTAAGTGTATCGACGGCGATGCGGTTCAGAGGGGTCCGCACCTTCGTCACAACATTCGTGAACTCCCGGTCTCGTGCGATGATGAGCTGATATCCCGATGCGGTATCGCTTGTCGTCCAGGTGAATGGTATAATGGGAGGCATGCTGACAAAGGGAAAGGTCGCACCATTTTTCGGCGAGAGGAGTTGCGCCGGTTCATCTCTGACAACGCTGATCCGCCTCGTCTGACTCTGCGCGACCTTTCCCGTTCTATCGCGAGCCTGCAAACGCCAGTAATAGATGCCGGCTCCCAGTGAGAGGGAGAGTGACGTACCCGGAACCTGCCTCCGCACAACAGGCTGGCTGAAGGAGTTATCACGTGCAAGCTCAAAAGAGACGACCCCTTTCTCGGGGAGCGGCTCCCAGGAGAAGGAGATCCGCTCTGTTCGGGATGTCGTTACCACGTGGCTGTTGGGGTCCGGCGCGATGAGGTTCAGATTGAGCGGCACGACGGTTATATTCTTCGAATCCTTTGCGACGACGGCATTCTGATCCTTTTTGACGAGCTGTTCCTTCTCTCCGGTGATTATCTTTGCAAGCCCCCTGGTGACGGTCAGATTGAGATCCTCCTGTGCCTGAATGAGATTCAGTCCACCCTTTTCGAGCAGTACCGTTGTCCCCATGGCGGTGATGTTCAGATTCCTGGCACCCTCGTCACCTGTCTCGTCCCGCTTCGCCGTTATCGCGCCGCGGGTGAACTGGAGGTCGATCTCCTCCTGCGTGAGGGAGAGGAATATCATGCTGTTTTCATTGAGCGCGATCTCGGTGCCATCCTTGAGGTGTATGACCGCTTCGGAGAGTTCGGCGGTTCGAATGGAATCGTTGTTGAAGACCGGTGCATTCTGTTCAACCGTTTCCCAGACGACCTGCGAGCCGTACTTACGGTGCGCGATCTCCCGTTTGAAGGTGATGGTGCCGATCTGTTCTGTCCGGGAGATGTCCACCTTCCGCGAGAGGTCTGCGTAGAAGAGGAGGGCGAAGGTGATGATAACAGCAGATCCGATGCCTGCAGCGATGACGTTAGTGCTCAAGAATTTCATACTTGCGGTCTTCGTCCTCAAAATCATCCATCCGGTGGACAGATTCGTGGAGGTCGACTCCCCAGAGTTCCTTGAGATCATCCAGTGACTTCGGTCGCTCCGGATCGTCGAGCCTTCCCAGCACTGCGAATATCTTCTGCGGCTTCTCCTTCCCCTTCACCCGTATCGACGGCATCTCCTCAACGGTGTAGATGTCCCGAACCAGCTCGTAGCTGTCCTCGTTGATCAGGATATCGGTGCCGAAGGGCTTGTTCAGCGCCTCGATACGTGATGCCAGGTTCACCGTATCACCGATGACGGTGTATTCCATTCTGTTCTCGGTGCCAATCTGTCCCACCAGCACGGGGCCGGTGTTGATGCCGATGCCGAACTTGAGCTTCGGCCGGTTGGGGCTGCCCCTGGTGGTATTGTATTCGATCATGACCTTTCTCATCAGAAGGGCGCCGTCGATGGCTCGCTCGCTGTCATTATCCGTGGAGATGGGCGCGCCCCAGATCGCCATGATGGCATCCCCGATGAACTTGTCGACCACGCCGCCCGCCCTGTCGATGCAGTCCACCATGCGCGACATGTAGGCGTTGAGCATCCCGACAACCTCTTCCGGCTGCATCCTCTCCGAGAGCTCGGTGAAGGATCTGATATCGGAGAAGAGCACCGCGACATTCTTCCGCTCGCCGCCGAGCTTCACCTCGTCCCTGAGCACCGCTTCGGCCAGGTTCGGATTGACGAACTTGCCGAAGGCGGTTTTTATCTTCTCGCGCTCCTCGAGCCCTTTTCCCATCTCGATGAAGGAGCTGGTGAGATCGCCGATCTCATCCCTGGAGCTGGGCTGAATGTCCACCCGGTACTGTCCCTCCTTGATCCGCTTCGTTGCGCCGACGAGCCTGATGATGGGATTGGTAATGGTCTGGCCGAAGAAGAAGACCACCAGAACCGCCGCCGTGAGCATGATTGCCATCAGGTAGAGGTTCCGCCGCTGAATGTTGTATACCTCCTGAAAGGCCTTCTCCTCCTCGACCGTCGCGATGACGCCGCCTCCGAAGAGGCCCAGCTTCTTGAAGGAGCCGAGATGGGGGATTCCGTTCTCGTCAAGGTACCGTGTCTGGCCGTTGTCTATCTTGCTCTTCATCATCATCTTCACGATGGGGACGGTGATGTAGTTTCCCCCTGAAACGACGAGGGTGCTGTCAGGATGGGCGATGATATCACCCGCATCATTGATGAGAAATACCGTGGTAATGCCCGAGGACTTGAAGGCCTTGAGCATCGAGTCGAGCTTATAGTAGCTTATGATAACTGATCTGACATTCCCCGCAGCATCACGCTGAAAGGGTATACCGATGCCGACAATCGGGATCTTGAATGCCTGGGAGACGTTGTGGATGATCCGCTCTCCGTTCAGTGAACGGCTGAAAGTGGTGGAATAGCCGCGCAGAGAATCGGCGATGTCGCTCTCCGCTATCCCGTTCTCCCGCATGAGGGGAGTGTTGTAGAAGGTTCTGGTCAGAGCGAAGGCATCCCCCCGCCGGCTGCCGATGCCGATGAATATAAAATCGGTGGCCTCTTTAAATATGGAGGAGATCGACGCCTTTCCGGCTGCGCCCCCGAGGGACTCGGCGACAATCCGTGAATCCTTGATGATCGAGTCAAAATCCGATCGGACCTTGAGCGCCGTCACCTCGGAGAGCTTGAGGTTGTTCTCCTGAACGCGGATCTCATTGTCCTGCTTGAAGAAATAGGTTGCGACGAATATCATTCCGGAGATTGAGAGCACGATAATCAGTGAAATAATCGAGATGAGCTTGAAGCGGATTGACGAGAAGGGAGTTTTTCTTCCGGCGATTTTCTTCTCAACTGATTCTTCCGGTTCTCTGCTGTACGCTGCCGCATCTTCTTTCGCGGGAATTTTCACCGGTTGCTCTTCTTCGAGCGGTTCGGTTTCCGGCTCATCTCCCTTCAGCGCTTCTTTCTCGGAGAGGGTTTCTTCCTGTAGCGTTACTTTCTCCGGTAAAGTCTCTTCGGCTATAACCGGCTCCTCTTTCCCCTCTGGCTCCGATGGTACTTCCGGTGCCGCTTCGATAACCGGACGCTCCTCTTCGGTTACAACCGGTGCCCCCTCGACAGGATTTTCCTCTTCTTCGCCGAGCTCCTTCTCGACGACAGGCTCAAAACGCTCTTCAGGCTGCTCTTCTGCCCGCTCTTCCGTCGGAAGCACAATCTCGACCTCTTCCTCCTCTTCCAGAACGAACGGCACAAATTTCTCTTCGGTCTGCTCCGCTCTCCGCTCCTCCGGCTCGGGCAGGCTCTCGGCCTCTTCTTCCTCTGCTATAACAACCGGTGCGGCTTCGGAGCTCTCTTCTTCCCTCTCGGGAGCTTTTTCCCGGGCGGCAGGCGCCGGAACTGGAATTTCCTCCATTGCCGCCGGGCGTTCAACCGCTGCGGCCCGCCTGGTCGGTTCCACAGGGGGTATCTCCTCAATCGCTTTCGGGCGTTCATGCCTTGACGGGCCTTTTTCTGCTGATGCCCGAATCACGGGTTCCGCCGGGACCTTCGGTATGGCATCCTTGATCCCGGTTGTGTCGGGATCCGTGGAGAAGAGCGCTCCGTTGTAGGAGATGAAGAGATTCCCGAGGTTTTCAGTTTCGGAAAGAGCGCCGTGATGTGATCTCAGAAAACCCTGGAGATCGTAGAGAAATGAGATCTCGCCGTTTTCGGAGAGAAGGCGCCTGTCCATCTCCCGCACAAAATCGATGGCATCTTCCGCGCTCCTGCCCTTCATGATCAGGAGACCCGCGGTGATGATGTCGCTTATCGATTTCCCGTAGGGGATGATGATGCAGTTGCCCCGCTGAAGGGACTGCACAATCTCCAGGAGGGAGCTCCTGAGGGCGGGGAGGGAATCTTCCAGCCGCTCGAGGTGTATGCTCTTTACGGTGAATCCGCCGTTCTGATAGCCGTGGACGATATCCAGATAGCGATCTATCTCCACTGCGGCAGTACTGACGATAAAGACTGTCGAGATATGATTCTCTCGAAGCTCTGCTGTTCTCCTCTCGGAGAGCGCCGGGGCGGCGTCATCTGCCGCGAGAGCATTCTTCCGTTCTATAATTATCCGGTGACGGGCGGTAACCGTTTTCATGGCCTACAAATTGAATGATACTGTTGAGTATTGAATATAGTGTATTTCGCAGCACCTGTATACAGAAATAAATATACTTGTCGATCGAGAAAAAATCAATTTTATCGGATAAGCGTCTACATAGAGAATGTGTCCTGTTACTATTATCGTTCTCCGATACCCCGAAATTGAATTTCAACGGTGCATTTATCGTAAAGTGTGCCGGATTATGAGACATCAGGTGATTTTTTGCTAAAAAAACAGAAAAGCGGCAATCGAAATGCCGCCTGCCATATACATTCATCTTCCCCTTTCCGAAACTCCTTCAGCAGAACATTCTTTAATTGCTTGCGCGGTACACCCTGAGCTCGTTGCCGTCCTTACCGCAGAGGACCCAGAGATAATGAGTTCCGTTATCCTCTATGCTGAGCGCATGGTATATTGTTGTTACATCGGAGCCCTGTCCGAATCCGTTGTTGGTGATCACGCTGAAATCCGCTGCCACCAGGGGATTCGCAGCGTTCGTTCTGAATATCTGCAGGCCGTTGTTGCTGTTGTCAAATCCCACGTAGAGCCATGTATCGTTTGCAATGAGCATGGTGATAGAAGCGTTATCGGAGTATCCGGCGCCCAATTCCGATATGTTGTCGGCATCGTCATCGGCGATGAGCGTCCAGGTCGCAACCCCGTCGTGCTTCCAGAGCTGCGGCCCCTTTTCGGTGTTCCGCGCGATATAGAGGTTGCCGTTGAATGCAGCCATCGCGGGGAAGGCGCGGTCGGCGGGTATCAACTTGTACTGCGTCCCGAGCTCGATGGAAAAGAAGTCATCTGAGGGGGAATTGTACCATGAGGCAAGTCCGGTTGGGGTGATATCGGTCCAGTCGCCGGAGCTCCAGTCATCCGGGTTGTTGTTGATAGACCTGACGATGCCGCCGTCCTGATTGACTGCGTTATGTCCGCCGTTCGCGATATAGAGAACGTTGTTGAAGGGATATATGATATCAATACCGACAGTACCGGCGGTATTGGGGTGAAATGTGGCAGCACCTCCGATGCGGGTGAAGTAGGGTGCTTCCATTCCCAAGATATCGACGTCGGTTACCGGATTGTTGACCAGATTGATCAGCTTTGGTAAAATGGGGTTTAACGGCCCCTGATCGGAGAGACCGATGAAGAGCATGTCGTTGAATACCGCCATGGAGTTGATGCTTCTCGTCGGTCCCGAGGTATAGGCGTTGACATCAATGTAGGTGAAGTCTATCTGCGATCCGGTGTCGCTCGTGTAGTAGATGTAGTTCAAATTTCCGCTGTCTTTCTGTGGTCCGAAGAAGAGATGCTCCTCGCCGCCGATGAGGCCGCTGGCGATGTAATCGATGCCACTCTCTCCATTGGGGCCCGGATCGAGCGTTGTTGAATCGCCTGTTTCGCCATGGAAGTAGAAGGTCACCACCTCGGCGTCGGAGCCGTCTGGCTTCAGCCTGAATATGGCGTTGTCGCTGTTGGAAGGACCGATGTACACCCTGCCGCGGTACTTGGCGAGGAGGCTGAAGCTGTTGCTCGACTCATCCATCGGATCGACGATAACCGGCCCGTCGCTGAAGTCGTCGGGCATACTTCCCTCACCGGCAAAGGATGCCCTGTTCTTGGGCGAATTCTGTAAAGGGTTGCCGTTCAGGTCGGTCAGGCTCGTGCTGACCGTCAGGGCGTAGAGATGTGATGTAAAGTTACCTGCTATATCGAGGCGCACCCGCGAGGCGTCAACCTGGGTGCTGGCGGTGGTAACGCCGATAATGGTGCCGTCGGAATCCCTGATGGTGTAATTCCCCGGCACATTGGCCGTGGCGGCGTTCATCGGCTCGGAGAAAAAGACCTCGACCGTGTTGCTGTCAAAGAGCTCCGCGAAGAGGACCACCGGATCGGTTGTATCACCGCCGCCGGATCCCTGTCCGGTGAAGTACTCGTAGTTCGGGGAGGCAATCGTGTTGCCCGTCAGGTCCTCGACATTGTTTATGGTGAGCTTATAGCTCTGTCCATCGGTCTGGGAGACGGTGTTCAGGGTAACCCTGGTAGAGTCGGCTGGATATTGCTGTGCGCTGCTTATGGTCAGCGCAGGAGCTGTGGTGTAGTTTAATCTATTCTCAGCGGTCGCAACATCGACCGGCTCGGTGAAGTAGATCATTACGGTCGTGTTGCCGGTTGAGCTGACCCTCCGTATCATGGGTGCCACATCGCCGGCAAACTGCAGGGAGTTGGGGCTCCCGATAAGGTTGAACGATGTGTCCGTCACGCCGGTAACCGTGAGGGTGTAGTTGATATCATCATGGGTGCTCGTGGTGAGATTGATCACGGTATGGTCGGCACCGTCTCTCACCGCACCGGTAATGGTCAGCCCGGGGATAGAGTAGTTGGCGGCATTCTGCCCGCTCGTTATATCCACATCCTGGTTGAAGGTAACCCTGACGGTATTGGTTGACGATGCGGCTACCGACAGGAGATGAAAGTCGTTCGCTCCCGTCCCGGTGAAGTTTTTGAAGATCGGTGGATCGAGCGGATTGCCGTTCAGATCGGTTACGCTGTTGATGGTGAGCTGGTAGACCTGTGCCGCGGTCTGGGAGCTGGTGGTCAGGGTGACCTTGCTAAAATCGATCGAGTCCCGCTCTGCACTGCTTATGGTCAGAGCGGGAACGGTGATGTAGTTTAAGCTGTTTTCAGCGCTCGCCTCATCAACGGGCTCGCTGAAGGAGACCACAACGGTTGTGTTGTTGATTGAGCTGACGCTGTCTATAATGGGTGGAACATCGCCGGCAAACTGCAGGGAGTTGGGAGTCCCGATGAGATTGTCCGATGTGTCAATAACGCCGGTTACCGTGAGCGTATAGATGTCATCGGAATGGAGAGTCGTGGTGAGGTTGACAACGGTATAGTCGATACCGTCTCTCGCCGCACCGGTAACGGTCAGGCCGGGAATCGAGTAGTTGGCGATATTCTCCCCGCTCGCAATATCCACATCACGGGAGAAGGTAACTCTGACGGTGCCGGTTGATGTTGCGTCTGCCGAAACTAAATGAAAGATTGAAGCGCCGGATTGGCTGATCTGTCTGTTTGCGTTCTTCCATACCTCATCAGCGTTGCATGCAAACATGAGGGATACGGTTAATAATATGATAAAAGAGACAGATCTTTTCATTGCATTATAAGAAATTCGTAAAGACATCATACTTTATATATTAATATATCAACCTTTCTCAGTTTTTGTGCAAAAAATTGCACTTTACTGCACTGACAGCATTCCTGCTTTTATTTTAACTATTTAAAATACCTATATTGAGAGGGATTTTCAAATTAATTGATAAATGCAAGTTAAGGAAATTCTGCAAAATATGGAGATATTTTGGCCATTTATACGAGAGTAGTGAATATTTTGTTGATTTAGTTGATTTCGCGCAGTTCTTTCAAAAAAGGAGCCGCTATATAATCATATCATCAAGAACGCTTCTCACCTCGTCGGCTTCGAGCCTTTCCACGGTATCGACGAATTCCTTCCACTGAAGGGCTTCCTCTTCCAGCAGCACCTTGATTTTCCCCGACGCAATCTCCTCCTTGAGCTCCTCAAGCTCATCGATGCCGGTGCTGAGGAGGAATCGGGCGTTCTCCTCTTCGCCCTTCGTGCAGAATTCGTAGGCCCGGTAGAGGAGGGCGAAGAAAGCCTGCGCCCGCGCGAGCCCGCCGGCGAAGATGCCGGGGAAGGGATCGATATCGTCCTTCACCCCCATAAGGGAGACCAGATGCTCGAAGATGATAAGCCGGTACATATCGCCCAGGAGCCTCGTTGCTGCCGTCTTCCGCTCCGAGGTGGCCACGGTGGACTTGTAGTGGGCGATGCGGAGATCGGGATGGAAGATGCCTCGCAGACCCTTCGTGAGGCCGTAGAAGTAGAACTGCTGATCCTCGGCGCGCCCCACCTCGGAGAGGGTGAAGGGAGTGAATCTCCTGAGGGCATCGTTGCTGATGCCGTATCCTCCCCCCTTGACGAGGGGATGGGAGATGTGATCGTCCAGGCGGTCGAAGCGGTTGTAGAGCTCGGTGCCGCGCGCCTGTGCGAAGGGTTTGTTGAAGAATATCGAGGATGATATGAATGAAGGAGGATACTTCACCTCGGGCATTCTGAGCGATGCTGCATAGCCGAACTCGTCGATATCGGTTCCCTTGATGTACTCACCCTCGTTGATGCCCAGCTCAACCTCCCGCCCGTGGCAGTCGACGCCGGTCCCTCCCCAGAGATCGTGGCAGAGGATCTGGAACCAGGTCCTCCCCCGGGCGTGGTGAAGGTCCTCCGAGCGGATACCCTCGTCGGTGTCGAGCTTGAAGCCGGCCCTGATGCCGTATCCCTTTTCCAGGATGAGCTGCGTGTACTTCAGGGCATTGAAGTGCTTCGCGTACTTGCCGAAGACGCTGAAAACGGGAATGTCCTTCTTCAGGAGCTTTTTCTTTATATTGTTGATGGCAGCCTCCGAGAGGAGGAGGTAACTGAGATGCCCGAAGCGCTTCTCCCTGAGGAGCCATTCGATCCAGTGCGTGGCCAGGGTGTCGAGCCTGTCGTGGGTGACCGAGATGGAGATGAGAACGAGGAGCTTGTGATCCTTCGGAAGGACGCCCCGCTCTTTCTCGAAGGCGATATCCCGGTCAAGCTCCGTGAGGCAGGTGATGAGCTCATGAGAGGCGTCATCGGCAAAGATGGAGACCGGGTGATCGTAATCGGCAATTCGATTCAGATTTGATTTTATACCCTCCCACTCTTCCGCGAGATGCTTTGGCAGGGATGCCGGCAGCTCCTCGGGCATCGTGTAGAGGGCGTTGAGCTGAATGGTCACCTCGTCGGGGCGTATCGGATGAGGATTCGCTTCGACCTGCGAGAGCCGCCACCGCTTCAGAATGGCATCATCTTCAAGGGTAATTTCGGGGAGCCATATCTCGGTCAGAATCCTCGCCCGCGATTCGTCGTCACGGGCTGTCTCGAACTCCTGCCACTTCTGCCGGAGGAGGGTATAGTTTTCCGGCGAGGAGTAGAAGGAGAGGAAGCACTGCTCGGCCTCTTCGGCAAGCTGTTTCAGCCGTGCGAGTATATCCTTTTCGATGAAATCGACCTCCTCTTCTTCTTCCAGAAGTGATAAGAGGAGATGAGCGATACTGTTTTTGAGTATGCTGCTGGAATCCTTCTCAACCGGAATCCCGCCCAGGGGCGGTGCATTGAAACCGATTATCTGCTCAATACTCTTGAGAAAATATGTTCGAATGAGATGCTCTTCCGCCATGCTATTCCCCTCCTTCCCCCTCTCCTGAGAGTAGAAGAAGCTTTTCTCCCGTGCAAGGACTTTTTAACAGCCCTTCATTCGTGGTGCGCAGGCATATTCACCCAGAGAGTATTGGACAGATAGCAATATGTCTTGCAATTTCACCGTAGTTACGGTATAGTCAACTATGGTGCCGTGAAAATGATTCATGCTGCATCTCAAATAATATAACCGGGGGTTAGCAATTATGGGAAATGGATTCTTCCAGTCCTATTTTCTGGCATCCTTCCGGGATGCTCCCTATGTCCTGCAGAGAAAATCATCTGCACTGATGAGCATCATGCTGGTTATACTCCCCTTCTTCGTTCTGGTCTTCTTCGTCTTCCTCTTCCTGTTGCCGGAAATACTCCTTCAGGCCAGCTTTGCTATCGTGTTGACCTTCATCGCGGCAATTCTGTCACTGGTTTTATTGCGGAAGGGTAATTACGATACGGCGGCGAACCTCTTCATCATTATTGTAACGATTATAGTCGCTGCAGCGCTCTTTGCAAAGATCAACCGCGATGCCTATGCGGGATACACGACGTATATTTACCATATGATTGCTATTATTGTCATGACCGCCCTCTTCTGCAGGGGGCGTATGCTTGTCGGTGTGTCAATCTTCTTTGTACTGAGCGATGTGCTCTTTTTCGTTCTGGTCCGCGATCGGCTCGACGAGATAAGCCTCAAGGCGGCAAAGGTGGGTCTTGTCAACAGCTCCATATCGATCGTGCTCGTCTTCGCAGTTGCACGGCTCATCATACGGATCACCGAAGACGCGATGAGCCGATCCGAGGATGAAGCGAGAAAGAGCAGGGAGCAGTACGAGGAGATAGAACAGATCCACTATTCAGTGGGCGATTCATCGGAGAAGCTTGCTTCGTCTTCGGAAGTGCTGGCAAAAACGGCAGTCACCTTTTCGGAGAACTCGCAGAATCAGGCCGCTTCGGCGGAGGAGATAACCTCGACTATTGAGGAGGTATCGGCGGGGATTGAGAGCATCGCGCGGGGAGCGGATGAACAGGCGAACAGGATAACGGGATTATCCGAAGAGCTCTCGGAGCTCTCCGGGAAGGTGACAGCAATGAATGAGCAGTTGAACGTGGCGGTGGGGGAAACAACCGAGATATCGACTCTTGCCCACTCCGGCGAAGAATCCTTGAAGTCGATGGATCAGAGCATGAGCGCCATCAGCAGGGGATCCAACGAGATGTCGGGTATCGTCGAGATTATCAACACCATCTCAGATCAGATTAATCTCCTCTCGCTGAACGCGACCATCGAAGCTGCCCGGGCCGGTGAGGAGGGGAGGGGATTTGCCGTCGTGGCAGAGGAGATATCGAAGCTCGCCGAGAAGACCGCCGTCAGCATGAAGGAGATAGAAAAGCTCATCAGCCAGAACAACGATGAGATAATCAAGGGCGCGTCGACGATGAGCACCACGGCGCATACCATCAGGAGAATAATCGAAGGGGTCGCATCCGTATCCGGCATGGTGGAAGATATCGCCGGACTGATGTCCGAGCAGCGCGCTATCAGTGATCGAATACTGAGCGTTGGTGATGAGGTACAGGTGCGCTCTCAGGAGATACGCGTTGCCACCGAGGAGCAGAAAGCGGCAATTTCCGAGATTGCGAAATCGATCTCTTCGGTCAACGATATCACTCAGCTCAACGCCAGCGAGGCGGAGAATCTCCTCGCCCACGTGCGAGGCGTTGAGCGTATGGCCGATCAGCTCAGCGGTATGGTGAAGGGCGCCGCGGAGGAGTATTCCTCTACAGCTGAAAGCGTAGCCCCACGGTGAAACCCGCCACCTCGTCGAAGTTCCAGATACCCTCGGCGACGATATGGAACATGAATATATTAATCTCGCCACCGCCGAAGATATAGGAGGTGTTTTCCGCTTTCTCCTTTCCGGTGTAGTCGATCAGGAGATTTGCACGGGCTGGATCGCTCACATGGGTTGCAGTAACCGTTCCTCTCGCTTTATACCCCACTTCGGTTTCGCCGTAGGCGAGGGCATAGCCGAGGCCGACGTGCAGGTTGAGCACCCAGAGGAGGTTTATTCCCGTCTGTACCTGCAGGGGTATCATGCTGTTGGTGGCCTCGAATCCGACGGTCTGCTTATTTTTCCAGGTTGCATTGCTAGAGAACCCTGCATAATCGGTTACATCGAAGCTGTCTTTTGTATCACGTGAGAGCTTGAAGTCGACGTTCTGATAGGCGTAGCCGGCTCCCACGGAGAGGCCCAGGAACTTCACCACGAGGAGGCTTATCGGATTGATGACGTGATAGCGGAGCAGAATACCGCCGCGATAGCTGCTCCCGCTTATCTCGTAGTCGTCGAACTTCCAGCCGAAGCTCCCGCCACCACCGTGAAGGATGATGTCGACGTTCGGTAAGCCCAGGCCCCAGAGCCCGAGGTTCAGACCGCCGTAGAGGTTGAATCCCACCACGCCGGCTACGAGAGGGAACTCGATGGTTTCATCAGCCAGGGTGAAGCGTACATCGTCTGAGAGCCCCGCGGCGACACCGGCACAGCCGCCTATCATGAAGCCGGGGAGGACACCGCTCTTGATGGTGGGATCGCTCGTCGGATGACCCATGAGGCCGCCGATGATGTTGGTCTTGGAGAGGTTCTCCGCCTCGGGATCGAGGAATCGCCGCACGAAGCTGTCGCCGAAATCATTGGTTGTTACAAGCAAATCGTTCAGTGCAGCCGCTAATGCGTTGTCTGCCGTAGTTCCTGTTTTAGATGTGGCCGTAATTCCTGCGAAGAGCGACGGAGCAGTGGCAAGCAAGAATGCTAAAATGAATATGATAGTTATCGGTTTCTTCATCTCATAAACCTCCGGAGTTCTTGTATATCAGGATTATAATCTCATATCAGACGTTTCATCGCATGTCAAACGGAATTTATAAGAACAGCAGGGAGGGATTTACGGGTATTCCCCAGTATATCTGCCAACATATTGCTCCATCGAGGATTTTATGGGTGAATATATAGTTTCTAAAACGATAGTTATCGGTATTATCACCTTTTATTAGTATTTTCATAATTTCGTTTAAATATTTTTGAGCTGCATAAGCGATGATAAAGGAAACAGACATTTTATAAAATTTCCTTATATCCAGACAGTATTCGTATTCACATTCATTGAAGGAGATGTGCAGACGATGCCAGTTCTTTTCCGGATCCCTTTTCTGGTATCTTAACCTGGAATAGGATTTGATCATTCTTCTGCTTTGACTCATGACCCGTTTCATCAGGAGCTTAATTATTACCGTCCTGGATTTTCCTGTTATCGCTGCTCCCCTGTTAAGCATTTCAAGAATGTTTCTGTGCACATATACCGTTGATTCAATATGCATAATAACCTCCTTACCGATAACTATCTGTATTGAATACGATTTATGTTGCTTTATTGTGAAAAATTTAGGAACAGGAGTGAAGATACGTAGAATATTGACGTCAGTGATACCAAAATTCAATTGACTTTCCTGTTTGCTGATGTATCAGTGAGAATGCATTATATGCAATGAAACGGTACCTGTACAACATCTCCTATTCATTAAATCGTGGTGCTCTGCTTGGCATCACTCTTATCGTACTTATTATGTCAGTTCCCCCGCTTTTCGCGCAGCAGCCGAAAGCGCTGACCCGGGAGCTCAACAGGTGGATTGCCGCGGTCGAGGATGGAAATGCCGAAACTATCGCCGCTCTGCTCGGAGATGACGGGATTATCCTCATACGCTTCCATGGCCATCCAGTGTTAAAATCAGTACAATTGAACCGTGAAGATCTCGTGGCGAGGCTTGAAAGAGGAGAGGCTAATATACTCGGGCTCTCGAAGCGCCTTCTCCTGCCCAGGCTGGCAGACATGCGGCAGCTGGGTGGGGGGCGATATTCCTTCACCGATTCGCGCTGCCCCGAGGTCACCTGGATATTCGTCCTGACGAGGGGGAGATGGCGGCTCATTGAGATTATCAGGCGATTTTTGGAGTGCTGAGGGGGTATATGCGTGTAACCCAATTATCTTTCTTGACATTTGCCTGCCAGCGGTTACAGTGAGCTAAGATTTTATACCTGCCAAGCGCCCTCTGGACTGACAGGGGAATCGCGGTAGTCGTATCGAATTGGCAAAATTCATTACAGGGATAGAATAATGCTACTCGGTCTCGATGTGGGCGGCACACATACCGATGTCGTGATAGTGGGGAAGGGGGGAATTGTTGCTTCGTCGAAAGTCACAACGCATCACGACGATCTCCTCAGCTCCATCAATGCTGCCTTTGAGAATGTCTTGAAGGATGTTGCTATCGAAGAGATTAAGAGGATAAATCTCAGCACCACCCTCTCGACCAATGCAATTGTCGAGGAGAAGGTCGACAAGGTGGGAGTGCTCGTCTCCGCGGGGCCGGGCATCGATTCATCCAATTACGCGATCGGCAGTAACTTTCACATCATCGATGGATCGATCGATCACCGGGGGACGGAAATACAGCCGCTGGACAGGAAGCAGCTGGCGAAAGTGATAGACCAATGTGTCAGTAATGGCATCAGGTTGTTCTCCGGAGTGACGAAGTTCTCCACCAGGAATCCCGCGCATGAGAATCTGATAAAGGACCAGCTTGATGATCGTGCCGATTTTGTAACCGTCGGCCACCTGCTCGCCGGGCAGCTCAACTATCCGAGACGAATTGCAACCGCCTATTACAACTCGGCGGTCTGGCGCCTCTATAACGACTTTGCCAATGCCATCGAGAAGAGCATATTGGGAAACGGTGTCAAAGCGAGGATTAACATACTGAAGGCCGACGGCGGGACCATGCCACTTGCGGTTTCACGCCTCTTTCCCGTGGAGACCATTCTCTCGGGGCCCGCTGCGAGCGTAATGGGAATCATCGCCCTGTGCGATATCTCCGAGGACTCAATAATCCTCGATATCGGCGGCACCACCACCGATATTGCCATCTTCGCTTCGGGAGCGCCACTCATCGAGAGCGAGGGAATATCACTCACCCATCATCTCACCCTGGTGCGTGCTCTCAAGACGAAATCGATCGGCATCGGCGGTGATTCTGTCATTCGGATCACGAACGGAAAAGTTGCCGTTGGCCCCGAGCGACGGGGGCCGGCTATGGCTGACGGCGGACAGGAGCCCACCCTGGTCGACGCGCTCAATTTTCGGACGATCGACTATGGCAAAAGGGAGGCATCGATCTCCGGTATCGTCGAGCTGGCGAGGAAGCACAGTATCAAGCCTGAGCAGCTGGCTGAGGAGTCTGTCACCTATGCCGTCAGGAAGATACGGGAGGAGGTTGAGGAGATCGTCAGGGAGATAAACGAGAAGCCGGTGTACACCGTTCATGAGATACTCGAGGGGAAGACAATTGAACCGACAAAGCTCTATGTCATGGGAGGACCGGCTGAGGCGCTTTCCGATCTGCTGAGACAGGAGTTTAACCGCGAGGTCGTGGTGCCGAAGAACTTCTCCATCGCCAATGCTATTGGCGCCGCGCTGACCAAGACAACCATCGATGTGGAGCTCTTTGCCGATTCCGAGAAGCGGGTTCTCCTGATACCGAATCTCAATATAGAAGAGGAGATACCGGGGAGCTACACGCTCGAGGATGCAAAGGTGGATGCCCAGAAGCATCTCTCAGCATTCATGGAGCGGCTCGGATATGATGTGAGTGAAAACACCTCCGAGATCATCGAGGCGGTATCCTTCAATATGGTTGGCGGTTTCATGACATCGGGGAGGAATATACGGGTGAAGTGTCAGATAAAGCCCGGCATCTCAAAAGACTACCCGGTCCGTTGAATGAGAAGCGTCTTGAGCACTGATTATTTTTTTTACCGTGCATTTTTATGTAAGGGGGAACCATGTTAAAAGCGAAGAACAGCGTGGGGGTCATTTTCTTTCCTGCCTTTGACTGGGCTATCAGCCCCTCGCATCCCGAACGCGAAGAGCGCCTCCTCTACACGCAGGATCAGCTCAGGGAGGAGGGCATTTTCGATATAGAGGACGTCGTTGAATACAAGCCCGATATCGCAACACGCGAAGATGTTGAACGGACGCATTTCTGCATTCCCGATGTTGAGCGGGTTATTACCGAATCCCATCTCATCTCCGCCGGCGGCGCCATCAAGGCGGGAAAGCTGGTGTTCGAAAAGGCGGAGAAGAAAGCCTTTGCCCTGGTCAGGCCGCCCGGCCACCATGCGATGAAGGTGGTTCACGGGAACCGCGGGTTCTGCAATATCAACATCGAGGCTATGATGAATGAATATCTCAGGGAGCATCACGGGCAGATGCGGATAGCCATTGTCGATACCGATTGCCATCACGGTGACGGGACGCAGGATATCTACTGGCATGATCCTTCCACGCTCTATATCTCCATTCATCAGGACGGGAGGACGCTCTATCCCGGTTCCGGTTTCACCGATGAGGCCGGGGGGCCCAATGCGCTGGGGAGGACCATCAATATCCCCCTCCCGCCGCAAACGTCCGATGAAGGATTCCTCTATGCCATAGATAATATCGTCCTTCCCATCCTGGAGGATTTCAAACCCGATCTGGTGGTGAACTCAGCAGGTCAGGACAATCATTATACCGATCCGATCACCAATATGAGCTTCTCGGCGCAGGGGTATGCGAAGCTCAATGAGAAGCTCAACCCGGATATCGCCGTGCTCGAGGGAGGATATTCGATACAGGGTGCGCTCCCCTATGTGAACCTGGGCATCGTTCTCGCCATGGCAGGTCTCGACTACGGCAAGGTGCGGGAACCGGACTACGATCCGCGGGCAATTGCCCAGGATAAGCGGACAACGGAGTATATCAATCGGCTTGCCGATGAGGTTCGTGATGTCTATTTCAATCCGCCGCCCAGGAAGGGGAAGGTCGGTGAGTATGAGGTGCGGCGAAAGAATATCTTCTACGATACGGATATGATCCGGGAGAATCAGATCGAAACGATCATGGTTTGCGATGATTGCGCCGGCGTGCTCAAGATTGAAACGGCGTCGTCGATCAATGATCCCTCTCTCTGCGTTGAGATTCCCCTTGATGCATGTGACCGCTGCAGGAGCGAGGGGTACCGCATCTTTGAAACGGGTAAGCGAAATGCGACGTTTAAGCGGTGTATCCTGATGAACCGGAGGGATAAGGAGTATCTCCGGACCTAGCACCGGCATCAATTGTTAAATGATAAAGAGTATCTCCCAGAGTTTCGGGATCTGCCAGAGCTCGTCGTCAATCATGACCTCGAGCTGGTCTATCTTCTCCCGGGTGCTCTCCATGAGCTTCTTCACATGAGAGCAGTAATAATCGGCCTGCTCCTGCTCGTCCTCGATTTTCATTGCACCGTTCCTTCGGGCGAGCAGCTCCGAGAGGGATTTTTGAATGTCATTGATGAGCGTGGCGACAGTCTTCAGATGCTCCTTCTGGGGTTTCATATCGAACTTATCACCAAGCACCTCAATGGTCTCATCGATTGATGCGGCGACCATCTGCTGGTATTCGATGGCGGGGGGGAGTATCTGGCTTGAGGCAATATTGTAGAGGCACATCGCTTCAATGTCGATCTCCTTGGTATACCGTTCGAGCCTGATGGTATAGCGCGATCGCAGCTCTACTGCCGAGAGGACACCGTATTTCTCGAAGAGGCTGATGGCTTTATCGTTTAGCAGATCCTTGAGCGCTTCCGGTGTCGTTTTCTTGTTTGGGAGCCCTCTCCGCCCGGCTTCCTTCTCCCATTCCGGTGAGTAGTTATCTCCCATGAAGAGCACCGGCCGGATGTTCCTGATCTCCTCCCGGAGAACATCGATAGCAGCCTGTTTAACATTGCCCCCTCGTCCCTCGATAAGATCGGCCAGATCATCGAGACTCTCGGCAACGATGAGATTGAGCACTGTTGCGGGGAAGGAGATGGACTGCGAGGAGCCCACCGCTCTGAACTCGAACTTATTCCCGGTAAAGGCGAAGGGGGAGGTTCGGTTTCGGTCCGTGTTGTCTCTGCTGAGCACCGGGAGCGAGGAGATGCCGAGATCGATGATTGCCTCGTCGGTTGCCCGGCTTGCCGCTCCCTGCTCGATGTTTTCCAGTATCTCGGAGAGCTGTTCGCCGAGGAAGACCGAGATGATCGCCGGGGGAGCCTCATTGGCACCGAGCCGGTGATCGTTCCCCGATGAGGCGACGGATGCCCTGAGAATATCGGCATGTTTGTAGACCGCCCGAATGGTCGCGACGAGAAAGAGGAGAAACTGAATGTTGTCCTGCGGCGTCTCGCCCGGATTGAGGAGATTGCTGCCGATGTCATCGGTCAGTGACCAGTTGAGATGCTTCCCCGATCCGTTAATTCCCGCAAAGGGCTTCTCGTGGAGAAGTGCGGTCAGATTGTGCTGACGGGAAACCCGATGCAGCATGTCCATGACCAGCTGATTGTGATCGACGGCAAGATTTGCCTCCTCAAAGATGGGGGCGAACTCGAACTGGCTGGGCGCCACCTCGTTGTGCCGCGTTTTCGCCGGAATGCCGAGCTTGTAGAACTCCTCTTCAACGTCGTGCATAAAGGAGAGGATGCGCTCTTTGATGCTCCCGAAATAGTGATCCTCGAGCTGCTGCCCTTTCGCGGGAGGGGCGCCGAAAATTGTTCTGCCGGTGAGAAGGAGATCCTGCCGCTTATAGAAGTAGTCCTTGTCGATGAGGAAGTATTCCTGTTCGGCGCCGAGCGTCGCGTAGACCCGCTTCGATTCGTTATTCCCGAGAAGGCGCATGACCCGCAGGGCGCATCTGTTCACTGCTCCCATTGAGCGGAGAAGCGGCGTCTTCTTGTCGAGCGCCTCTCCCGTGTACGATATGAAAACAGTCGGTATACAGAGGGTGGTTCCCAGGCCGCTCCTGATGATGAAGGCGGGGCTTGAGATGTCCCATGCGGTGTACCCGCGCGCTTCGAAGGTGGATCGGATGCCCCCGCTGGGGAAGCTCGACGCATCCGGCTCTCCCTGTACCAGCTGCTTTCCCGAGAATCGCTCGATCACCTTTCCGCTTCCGATCATCTCGATGAAGGATTCATGCTTTTCAGCCGTCGAACCGGTCATAGGCTGGAACCAGTGGCAGTAATGCGTCGCGCCCTGTTCAATCGCCCATTCCTTCATGGCGTGGGCAACGGCATTGGCGGTATCGATATCCAGTTTGCTCCCCTTGTCGATGATATCCTTGAGCTTGCGGTGTATCTCCTTCGGGAGGTTTTCCTGCATGACTTTTTCGTTGAAGGTGTCTTCGCCGAAATAGGATGATACCGGGATCTGCTTCTCCTTGCAGATCTCGTACTCGCGCTCTGATGCAATATTTGGTTCCGACCTTTTCATGATTCCTCCGGTATTGTTTACAGAGAGATGAATTTGATACTATTAAGACATTCCCTCTCAAAATTGTCAAATTCTAAGTGAAGCGTTTAGCCCCGCTATTGCTCTTTTTAACATGGCTGTAATAATTATTCGAATTATGATTGCTTTATCATCTTTGAAGAATTATCTGAGTAATTTTTGAGTTGAATCTTTTGTGATAGGGTTGCAAGAATATATTTAACCCGCGGGCATTTCATATCCTCGCTCGCTCTGCCGCAAATATCACGTCATGTGATTGCGGCTCCGGCGGTTTCGAGCGACCGCCTGCTCGCTGAGGATATAAAATGGCATGCATGTTTTTGTAAAAGAGTAGATTTTTCATGGTACGAACGCTGTCTTCGTTCGTAGGGGAATATCATTCCCGCAATACCGAAAGCATCTTGATTAAGTATTATGTCATTACGAGGAGCGTTAGCGACGAAGTAATCTCTTTTCAAAATAGAATAATTGTTAACATACTGATGAAATAATGAACGCAAGCTGATCATGAATAGAGATCGCTTCGCTGCGCCCGCGATGACAGATTGTTTACCAACAAAGTATTCGATGTAAAGAAAATATCAATATTCAATTGTTCATTATATACCTGTAAATATTTTACGATGAAAAAGAGAGAGATAAGAGCACTCTGCAGCTCCCTGGGCATTCATCCGAATAAGAAGCTCGGTCAGAACTTTTTGTATCATGCCGGCGTCGTTGAGCGGATTATCGATACCTGCGCGATTGACTCAACAGACAGGGTGCTCGAAATTGGTCCGGGACTCGGTGTCCTCACCGGCAGGCTCGTAGAGCGAGCATCGGCGGTGACAGCCGTGGAGATAGATTCAGGCATGGTGCGGTATCTGCGAGAAGCGTTCAGGGATGTACAGAACCTTGAGATTGTTCATGCCGATTTTTTGAAGTACACCGGCACCGCTGATTTTACAATGTGTATATCCAATCTTCCCTACTACTGTTCCTCTGAGATTCTCTTTCGGCTCGCGACCGTATACACGATTCCACGGGTATTTGTCATGCTTCAGAAGGAGATGGCCGAGCGAATAGTTGCCCGGCCGGGTTCACGAAGCTACGGAGCCCTCTCGCTGAATCTCGCCCTCTATTTTGATACCTCGATACTCTTTCACATAGACCGGAGCTCCTTCTATCCTGCACCCGATGTCGTATCGTCCTTTATCAGCATGCAGCGTAAGCCTCCCCCCCTCGGCGACCGCGAGGTGGAGCTCTTTCACCGCCTTGTAAAGTCGGCATTCTGGGGGAGGAGGAAGAAACTCATCAACGCACTCAGCGAGTCGCCACATCTCAACGTGTCGAGGGAAGTTATCGAAACCGCCTTGCAGGAGCTCGGTATCGATGCGCAATTGCGGGGAGAGCATCTTGATTACCATCAGTATATCCGTTTGACCGGCGTGCTCTTTCGTCTCGTGAAGTGAGCACTCCGCAGCGGAACGGGCATCACCATCCACCTTTTCGGCTCTGCTGTTTTTACTTGCTATTTATTGTTCGTAATACTATGAAGGTGGCGGGTGCTTATGAGAAACGAATTGAACAGTGGAGCATTCCCGTTCAGTAGTTCTGTACAGAGAGAGATTGAAAAATCTTATAGTGCACCATCTATCCGGAGGGGAGCCGTGGAGAAGATAACCCGTCGTCGATTTATCTTTGGTATGTCTGCTGCCGCCGCGCTGCTGCTTGCAGGTGGCATGCTGTCGGGCACTATACAGCGGATCGCAACCGTTCTTGCGGTTCTCATCCCGCGGAAGCCGCGTCTCCTTGATCCCGATGAGCACCGGCGGGTGATGGAGGCTGCCGGCTCCGATGAATGCGACGGCATGCCGGTGCTGTATCTTGCCGGCACACACTACGCCATCGGGTATCAGCACGGTGTTCTCGCCCGTGAGCGGATACATCTCTTTCGTCTCGATGCCTACCGGTATATGGCTGATCTCATTCGGCAGGTGATGAAACTGCCGGGATGGCTCGCCGGACTCATCACCCGTCCGCTCCTCTACTGGCAGACCGCCGCGTACTGGGATACTATTCCGGTCGAGTATCTCGAGGAGGCGCGGGGAGTTGCCGATGGCGCAGGAGTGCATCCGCTGGAGGTGGTGCTGGTCACGGCCATCTGGGAGATGTACCTGGTGGGAGGCTGCTCGGAGTTTGTGGTAACCGGAAAGATGACTGCCGACCGGAGCATGATCCACGGCTACAACTATGATCTCATGGCACCGGAACATGCTCTCATCAATCCTTACCTGGCTATGATTTTCTATCGACCGAAGGACAAGATTCCCTTCAGCACGCTGAATACGGTGGGCTCTATTGGCGTCAACGCCGGCATGAGCGATGAGGGGCTTTCGATTGCGTGGGACAACACACATACGCGTGACAGAGCCCTTTACCATGGGGTGAAATTGCCGGTGGTGCCCTTCATCATCACCCTGCGCCGGGTGCTGGAGCGGTGCCGGAATGTTGATGAGGGGATACGGCTCGTGGTGGATACGCTCCCGAGGCCCCTTGCTGATATCATTATCATCGGGAGCGCGCGGGAGAATAAAGCCAGCGCCCTCGAGACCGCCGGGAGCCTTTTTGCAACCCGCTCCCTTGAAGATGATGCGATCTGGAGCACCAATTACTTCCGCAGCGAGAAGCTCGCGCCGCATGACCACCGCGGCGACTGGCGTACCATGGATGAGGATAAGTACGCGAAGACATTCCCCCGCTACTGGACCTATGCAAAGCTGTTCAAAAAGCATCGCGGCCGCGTCGATCCGCGCCGCGCCGTGGAGATCATCCGCGATCCCTATCCCCGCGAGAAGTCGGGTGAGCTGTATCATCACATCGCCCATCGTTCCACCATCTGCCGCGAGGCGACCGGATTCAGCCTGATAATGCAGCCGGGGCGAGGGCTCATCTGGTCGAGCGATGGAAAGCTGCCCGCACCGCAGGGGAAGCTCTTCGCCTTCGATCAGCGGAGCTGGAAGCGGCGGCCGGAGCTTGATATTGCAATGAGCGGTTTCAGGGATGCGCTCGCCTGTGCCGATGCCTATCTTCAGGGTGATATTGAAAGTGCCCGGCAGGCGCTTGCGCGGGCACTGGCGATAGACGGAGAGACCGCGCCGCTTCTGTTGATGCGCTCGGTGCTTCTGCGGGCCCGGGGTGATAGCGCTCAGGAAACCCGGGTCCTCAAGCGGGTTGCTGCACGCTGGGGGAATACCCCCATCGGAGCAATAGCAGGTGCATGGCTTTCGAATAAAGATTCTGAGATTCCGCCCATTCCCTTTCCCGGTGCGATTGCGCCCCGGCTCTCCTTCCATGCCGTTTCTGATGCCGGCAGGAGAGTTCAGAAGGCGGAGATGCTGAAGAAATGAACTCCCTGTGACGCCGTACCGCTCTATGATAAAAAATCCCTGTCAACTTCCGGAAGCTATCCACCGAAGAGCGCTTTCGGATTCCCCACAACGATGGTGTTTATCTGCTCGTCGGTCACACCGCCCTTCTTCAGCACGGGAATGATGTTCTTGAACAGGTGTGTGGGATGCCAGTTGCCGATGAGCGGCTTCGATATCTCTTCGGGAATGTCGAGCGGCCTGCCCAGCCAGTGAATGACATAGTCGTGAGAGATCATAATCCGATCTGCATAACCGCCTCCGATGAGACCGATGATAACCGGGTACTTCTCCGAATCATAGGGACATCCGGCGATAACCTGAATGCCCATCCGGTCGAAGGAGATAAACACGCCGTGCTTCATCGTGTTCAGATGGTAACGTATGTCGGTATTGTCACTCATGTGTCCGATCATGATATTCTTCGGATTGACTCCCTCGGAAACGAGAAGCTCTGCCTGTTCAGGTCCCATGGTTCCATGTTGTGTGTGCGTGATGATGGGAACGCCTGTCTCCTTGTGCGCCCGGGCAGCGGCGAGAAAGAACATCTTCTCGTAATCGGTAATGCAATTCTCGCTCGAAGCGAGCTTGATGACACCCGCCTTGATGCCGGTCGTACCGATCCCCTCGGTTATCTCCTTCATGAACATCTCGTAAATCTCGCTGCCGGCATCGACCAGTTGGCTCCTGAACTTGAAGTACGCCGGTGCTCCCTCCCCCTCAAAGTAGTAGCCGGAGGAACAGATGATATTTATACCGGATTTTTCCGCAACTTCCTTCAGGAGCTCCGGATCCCGGCCGCACTCATTGGGCGTTGCATCGACGAAGGTTGTCACGCCGAATTCCTGTATCTCTTTCATAACTGCCACTGCTTCTTCGACGACCGCCTTGCGATCGAAGGGAGCCATGGTCATATCACCGTACCAGCCGGGATAGCCGAAGATGATGTGCTCGTGAATCAGGGTTTTCCCCAGCTTGTCAGCTGATACGGGTCCTGTAACAGTGTTTACCTTTGCAGCCATTGATTTACCTCCATATTGTTTTTTTTTGGTTTTTAATACTTTATATATCTTACTTATCCCCTTGACATACCGTATTGGCTGTTAAGATGCATACCAGACTGGAAGTTAGATTTAATCGTGCCACCATGTCATTCCGTGCCCCTCGAATTTTCTCGGGGTAAACTCCGTGAGGATTCTCCCTCTCTCGCAAGCTCCTTTTTGTATGCGGAATATTCAGGATTGTCAATGGACAATTTTCCCAGAGTGGTTTTTTTCAGATGGTTGATGAGATCGGTATCAGAATAATCGATTGATCCGTCGCGGATTTTCCGGCATAACAGCGAGTTCAGTTCATCCGGATGGCCGTCCTGCTTTAACAGGCGAGAGAGCCGTTTATGCTCTTCGGTGCTCAGGTCATTTCCCAGCTCCATTTCCCGCTTCACAATTCCCAGCGTATTGATGGCCACACGGGCGTGAAATGCCGTGTAGGAATCAACCTTCGGAATAATTTTATTTTCCAGAAATTCGCACACAGCTTCAATCAAGTCAAATGATGTCGGCCTGTTTCCAGCCATTGAAGTGCTCCTTCATTGCAGCAGGTTAAGAAGATCAATTTCAGTTTCAGAGACCCGGCGGCCGATTGCGGCAAGCTCCACCGAGCGCTTGGCTCCCATGAGATGCGTAAAGGCCTGCATGATGCAGGCGAAGCCCCATTTCAGCGTTCCGAATACCTCCCAGAAATGGACGACTTTCGGATCCACTTTTTTCCCGCCGGCAGCCTCGTAACCGGCAAAGAGCTGCTCCCTGGTGCCAAAACCTCCCACGGGAAGGTCAATATTCCCGAATCGCCATGAGTTTACGCAGATCCATCCGAGGTCTTCCATGGGATTGCCCAGATGTGCCAGCTCCCAGTCAAGAACAGCGCGAATTCCTTCCGGACCGACGATAAAATTGCCATTTCTGAAGTCGCCGTGCACCAGCCGCAGGGTTTTGTTTTCGGGGATATGGTCCAAGAGCCATCGAAAGGCAAATTCAAAAACCGGATGATCCTGTTCAAAAGCGGTGTAGAGAGATCGCATTGTTTTCAGTAACTTTTCTGCCGGAAGCGCTTGCAGTGAAGAGGGCAGGGTGCCGGTTTCGATTGAATGAATACGGGCCAGGATCTCACCGCACTGCTGTGCCAGCTGTGTACGGGCTTTCGCATATTCCTCATTGCTCAATATCTTTCGTGCAATGGTTTCCCCCTCAATTCGCTCCATGGCATAGCCCATGCCGAGGCCGTCCTCTTCATCGAGCACAAACAGAACGGGGGCAACGGGCACCTCTGCTTTTATGGCGAGCTGCTGGAGCTGGGCTTCGGTCTTTCGGTCAATACGTATCGGATCTCTTCCTCCCGGCGGTGCAAGACGGAGAATGAGCTCCTTTCTCTCTTTTCCGAGCAGCGCGTCGAAACGCCAGGTATCGGCGGACGCTCCGCCTGAAAGGGGACGCAGGTTCTCGACGATAACAGGGCACTGCAGGTGCCGAACAGATGCTGCGGTGAGCAGCTCTGCCAGATCATCCGGGTGTTCGGTCATTATATGTCCGCTCCGACCGGCTTTCCATCCACTATCTGGTCGAGATATTCGGACATCCCGTATCCCACCTTCCCGTCACAGGTATACTCGGTCATTCCCTCCGCAATTCGGGTCAGGAGGTACTCTCCGTCGGGTTTTGCGCGCCTGTTTCTGAGGGGGACGAGAGAGAGCACCCGGCCCGAAATCTCATAATCCCTCTCTTTTGTTCTAATCCAGGCCTTTAACCCTGTCTGATTGTAGAACTTGTCCCATTCCGACTCAATCCGCGCTTCCTCGATAAAGACGTATTCATTGTCGCGGAGCACCATGCCGATAGAGCTCCGGCTGCCATCCTGCATCCCCACCTGCATTATCATAATGCCGAAGTCTTTGTCGAAATTCATCGGCAGCCAGCGATAATAGTGTACGGCCTGCCAGTACCGCGGCCCCCAGGAGTGATCCCGTATGCCGAGTCCGTCGACTTTCCATTCAGTATCACCGACCCTGATAAGACCCTTTCCGCTCACATGCTGCTCGTAATGGGCACGGCCGAAGGAATTCTCGGCGTCGAGGGTGATAGGTGTACCGTCGTCATTGAGGATCTCGCCACCGTAGAGTGGCGCAATCCCGTCGAAGCTCAGATCGACTTCGCATTCGATTATCGGGTTCTCGGTAAAGGCTTTACGGGGATTTGCCATGGCCAGCGGATTTTTCATAAAGCAGAGCTTTCCCGAATAGGAGAGGTGGAGATTTTTAAAGGGCTCGATGACTTTGATATTCATGCCACCGGCGGCAAAGGCGTCGTTGCCGGTAATGGCGGGGCGATCGAACATGAATCCGGCGCTGCCATCCGGCTGATAGAGGCATATCGACATTTCTGCATGCCCCTCATTGGGGCGATTCCCTATCCTGAACCATCCGCCGAAGAGGGTTTCGTGGTCGAAAACATTGAAGTACATGCTTTCGTTGAAGTTTTTCTCTTCCCCGACAGGATGTGTGTACTCGTCTTCGGGTGACAGACGGACATTTTCTGATTGTAGTCGATGCATCATGGAGAGCCTCCGTTTTTTGAAATTACAATCCTTTCTGTTTTTTAATGAAATTGTCCCGCAGTAAATGCTTCTTCACCTTGCCGCCCTCGAAGGTTCGCGGCAGCTCGCTTATGAAATATATCCTCCTCGTTCGCCTTCGGATTGTTGTATAAACCAGTCGATCATCCGGCGCGCGATGCTCACTCTTCCGGGTATTCGGGGAAGGCTGTCCGTGCTGAACCAGCTGGCATCGACAATTTCTCTCCCGTCAATTCTGATGATGCCATCGGCATAGTCGGCGATAAAGGCGACCATCAGAGAATGGGGGAATGGCCAGGGGAGGCTCCCGAAATAGCGGATATTTTTCACGGAGATATCAACCTCTTCCTTTATCTCCCGTCTGGCCGCTTCCTCGAGCGTTTCTCCGGGCTCGACGAATCCTGCTAAGACGCTGTAGAAATTATCAGGAAAATGCTGAGCACGGGCGAGGAGTATCTCATTTCCTCTTGTCACCATGACGATAATGGCGGGTGATATGCGAGGGTAGATTACGAGGCTGCAGTGAGGGCAGATTTTTGCCATTTCATCCGATTTCTGAGTGAGCGGAGTGCCGCAGAGGCTGCAGAACCGACAGGTCCGGTCGAAGTGCACGATCTGAAAGGCACGGCCGGCAGCCCAGAAGAGATTCTCGCTGAGGAGCGGATAGAGCAGCAGCAGTCCCCGAAATGCCATCCCCTCGGGCGCTTCATCGTCATCGGGCAGATCGGCTGTGTAGCAGGGGCGCCCGTTGAATGCACCGAAGTAGCGGGTGTGGAGAGGATGCAGATTCAGTGATTCGGGCTCATCGGAGGGAATCGAAACCGAATCATTCGAAGGAATGACCAGCATCTCATTTCCCCTGAAGTGAAACCAGAGGGATTTTGCGATTGTTCTGGGTGGCGTTATGCCGGAGATAAAGTGAGCGGTCATGCTGTCAGTTTATTACTGCCCCTGAAAATAATTCAATCCCTTTATGCCGAATCGCTCTGACCCCTTCAAGGAGCAGGAGCACGTATCTGCCGAGGGGAACGTATAGGGGGAACTTTCATATGAAGCATAACTCATAATCTGCTTGATGAAATATAGGCATGTGCATCAATATGCTCCGTGCTTGAAAGGATTATGATACCGGCACATACACGGCATATGCTATTATCGGGATTGTGAGTATGGGGCATGGTTGAATTAAAGAATGTTTCTCTCCGCTTTGCGGGACAGTGCACGAATGTTCTGAACAATATCTCCTGGCATATCAGGGCGAACGAAAACTGGGTGCTCTTCGGGCGGAATGGGTCCGGCAAGACGAAGCTCCTCGAGATTATCACCGGCTACCTCTTCCCGAGCGAGGGCGAGGTAATCCGATTTGGACGCGGTCAGAGCGGTAGCGATATCCGTGAGGTGAGAAAGCGAATCGGTTACATCAGCACCGCACTGAAGGATGCCTTTTCAAAGAATGAGCGTATCATCGACATCGTTCTCAGCGGCCTCTTCGCGTCAATTGGACTGTATCAGGAGCCCGATGAGGGCGACAGGGCCGCTGTCCGTGAACTGCTTGCGGCTGTCGGACTCGAAGAGCGTTCATCTGAGCGGTTCGGAACGCTCTCTGATGGCGAGCGGCAGATGGTTTTGATACTGCGTGCATTTATCAACAGTCCGGATCTGCTCATCTTTGACGAACCCACCGTCAGCCTGGACCTGTCGGCCAGGGAGCAGCTCCTTGAATCAATAGAAATTCTCAGGGCCCGGAAGGAGATCTCGCTGATATATGTCACCCACCATATCGAGGAGATCACCCCCCTCTTCGATAAGATATACGTTATCGATGAGGGGAGATGCTGCTTCAATGGTCTCATTGCAAGCGGTCTCAGCGATTCGCTCCTCAGCGGAATCTTCAATCGGAAGATCCGGGTCCGGCGATTTGACGGTCGATACTATGCGCTGCTCGACAGTGAAGGGTGAATGTTATTCTTCAGCCCGGCGATCCGGAATCTCCAGTGACCGCGCAATCTTCTCGCGGGCGTCTTTTCGGCTCTCAGACATATTCCCATCAAGTGGTGGTATTGATTAACTGGTAAATATATTGAATTCGGGTGGATCGAGCATGAGCTTCTTGACGCTGCACATATTTGCCACTCTGACGACCGGTTTCCGATACTTTTCCGGGAAATCGGCCGGTAATTTTATCTCTATCGTGATTGTATCAGTCGGCTTTTGTCCTGAGCTCTCTTCGGTATTCAGATACAGCTCAATTCCTTCGGTGGGAATATCACGCTCCTGGCAGAAGCGGTAGACATAGATTCCAGTGCAGGTGCCGATGGATGCGATCATGAGAGCGAAGGGCTCCGGATATTTCCCTTCACCACCGGATTCGATTGACTGGTCGGTTTTTATCGTGAGGCCGTTGTAGCTGGCGAATACCTGCATTCCCCCTTCGTGATAAATACGCATTTCCATTGAAAATTTCCTCCGCCTCGTACAGTATCGTTTACTCCTCTTGAGCTGGCTGTTTAACCGGCCCCGGATGATGCACGATTGGCATATTCTCCAATTGAGGATCTCTTATCAATGAAAAAAATAATCGAGAGAACACGATACTGCTCGCCGTGACTGATCGATTCATGTGCGCAGGAGCTCGGTGCCGGTCACCCGTGAGTTGCACGAAAACGCTCTCGACACTTTTCGCAAAATGCCGGAGAGAAGCGGCATCAGTTTTTTAAGTCGCTCAGGAGCTCTTTCGATGCGAGATATTTGTCAACGAAGGAGACGACAAAGGACTCACGGTATCTCGGTGGCACAGGAGTCAGTGGCCACATGTGTTTTATGATGATATCCCGCTCGATGGCATTGATAGAAAAATTTTTCTCTGCGTTTTGCAATGCAACCTTTGGATGCGCGAAGCCGTGGAACTTCTCCCTTGCCAATCCGGGACTATCGTGATTTCGCCAGTCATACTGGAAAAAATCGTGCAGCAGTCCACCTCTCCCTGCCGAGACGAAGTCGAGATTGAGATATTTGCAGATCTTGTAGGAGAGATATGAAACCGCTTTCGAATGTTCATAGATGGTTGTCGTGTTGTGATGCCGGTAGCTCTTTAATTTTTCGAACTCTTCATTCTCGAGTATCTCTCTTACGATACCGTCGTATTCGTCCGCGTCGGGTCGTCTCTCGTCGATTCTACCCTTTATGCGGTTGATGGTTTTAACGAGTGATGAGACGCTGTTCTGCAGAACGGTATTGATTCTGTCAGAGAGGAATCTGTTCAGATCGGGGAATGCGCCGAGCAGCCTCTTCCATGAGTGACGAAGGATCTCTGTATCGAAATTGTCTTGTGCGATCGACTCGAAGAGAGATGAAACCATCCTTGTGAATGACTTCAGCGTACACACCGAGAGGGTAAAGTCGATAACAAGGTAGACTGACAGGAGCATCGCTGACAACCGGATAATCTCTCTATCGATGCTGTGTACCAGTGAATGGACCGCCGGATGAATATAGACGATAAAGAGCAAAGCGAACAGGGTCCATGCTGCCGAGAATGAAAGGCAGACCCTTCCATGCAGGTTATACCTGTTTTCAGTATAATCCCACAGTTTTATTCCGAAGAGCTTTTCGGTGAGCGCACCGGCTGCATATTCCATGGCGCTAAGGGTCACCCCGTAGGCGATAATCTCTATAATGAACGGAGCATCATGGAGGAGGTGGTGTATTAATAGAAGCAAGAGCGCGCCGATGCCGTAAATGGGCACAAAGGGGCCATAGAGGAAACCTGCATTAACGAACTGTTTCCGGGTTGCTGATCGATAGAGTATCTCGGCAATCCAGCCAAGGAAGGAATAGATTGCAAAGAGTATGATACAGTATTGTATTTCGAATAGATAATGATGCAGCATTGCCACTGTCGCTCCTCACCCGTACATATAAAAGCGGGAATATCACTTCTTTAAAATAGCATATTTCCGTTCGCCGAAAATATCTCGATACGGTTTTAAATCAGTTATCGATATTCTCACGGTTATGAGTGAGCCGAGGAGGTGATATGTTACAGAAATGTGGATCTCGAGCCAATGAGGCAATGCAGCGCTCCCGCAGAGGGGCGGGCATTGGTTATCTCTCATCTTCTGGCATGATCACTGTGCCGTTCTGATCCAGTATGCCCAGATCAACGAGAAGGGGTGGTATTTCCACAATACCCGATACCTGATAACAGTGCATGCCCGCTGCGTTGCCTGCCTCGACATTAATTATGTTATCGTCGAAGAAGAGGATTCGATCCGGCGGTTTGTTGAGATGCCCGATAACGTGATTAAATGCTTCCCGGTCCGGCTTGAGCAGACCGATTTCGTGCGAGGCGAAGGCGTGGTGAAAGAGTTCAGAGATCTCCCGCATCTCGGTTATGAATCTCCCCCAGTGTATTTCATTGGTATTGGAAAAGACAGCCAGCTGATAGTATGCACGGAGCTTTTTGAGAAGGGGTTCTGCCTCCGGATAGGGCTTGCGGGGCCAGTAGGTAAACTCCTGCAGAAATTTTTCGGGGGAAACGGTGAGCCTGAATTCATCTATCAGCGCTGCGGCGAACTCTTCGGGGGAAGCGTTTCCTGATTCGAATCGCCTGACGCTCGGAGAAGAGAGCCACCGACTCCAGAGCTCACTCTCCGACAAGTTGAGCGGTGACCACTCCAGCATGATTTGAACACCGATGAGCTGTACGATGACGCCGCCCAGATCAAAGAGAATGACATCGAATTCGGATTTTTTCATGTATCACCTGCCTGTAGTTACGTATCGTGCCGTGGATAAAAGGAAATCTGAGAAAAAAGCTGTTATACTATCACTGTTGGCAAATTGCCGTTGGTCAGCTCATTTCGATATACTCACTCGCTCCGCCGCAAATATCACATCATGTGATTGCGGCTCCGGCGGTCTTCCTGACCGCCTGCTCGTTGAGCATATCGAAATGAGCTGACCCTTGCATTTCAATATACTGTTTCACATAAGTATTATATCTTTCATTAAGATTCGATCAATTATTCCCGAATCGGTATCGGGAGAATGCTGAGCGGATCGACCTGTACCCCGTTGATGATAAGCGAGACGTGCAGATGCGCCGCAGTTGAGATGCCGGTGCTCCCCACGGAGCCGATGAGTTCGCCACCATGGACTTTCTGGCCAAGCCTGACCGCAATTGAGTCCTGATGCATGTAATATGAAAATACCCTGTTCCCGTGATCTATTACAGTGAAATTTCCCTCATAAAAGAGCTCTTCGGCGAGCACCACTCTCCCGCTCGCAATTGCGAATACCGGTTCGCCCCGCTTCCCCCGCAGATCGAGACCGCGATGGATGTTCACCTTTGGCTTCACCGGTATGCGTTTCCCGTGCTTTATCTTAAAGCGGTAATATAACCGCTTGGCCCAGAAGGGTGAAGTTATATAGTGACGGTTTCGCGGATGGGCCAGGGAGCTGTCCAGCATGTCGGGGCCAAGCTGACTGAATGCTTTTTTCTTCTTAGCTGTGGATCTCCTGATGAATGATATAACCTCAGGTTTCTTCAGATAGGTCAGGTTTGAGTACTTCCCCAGCTTCAGTCGCCGCCGGTATACGGGAAACCTGGTATCCCCGATGCTGAAATGAAAGTAATTGAACGCCGTTCTCTCTTCGGATTCGATTTTTACCGTGATCTTCTTTCCGCCGGGCTTCTCTTCGGGTGGAATGCCGAAGAGTCCGCGAAAGCCCCAGTCGGTTGGGGTGATAAATATCTTCCTGTTTTCATACCAGCATGATATTTTCTCATTCGTTATGGATTTCTCGGGAATTATCTCAATGCAGGCGGCATTTCCCTGCCTGAATTTCCGCGCATGGAGAATGACACGAATCTCTCCATAGCTCCATTCCCTCCTCTCCGCCTTTTCGACCATGTATCCGGGGGGCACTTTGGGCTTTGTGCTATGGGCCTCATCGGCGAGAAGCGGAATACCGGCGGCAAATGAGAATACGATGACTGTGGCGAGGATGGCTCTTCTCATGTTTTCACTCCGTCTCTGTTCCTGTGCATAATATTTCGCTCATGAGGAGGAAGCGCCTGTCGCTTTCCGTTGAATGCTTTCACTATTAATTATCGTATCCTTTCACTATTTTTTAACTGTTGACGGCGTGCTCTTTTTTACACGAAAAAGTTATTCTCCACAATAATCTTATTGTAAAATACATTTGTGAAGAAAAAATAGTATTCTGAAATTACTTGCAAAGAGTATTTCGGACAGAGTTTTTTTCTGAGAGAATTACTATGCCGGCAATCCCGAGAGAAGACATTGAAAGGCTCCTCTGCACGCTTCAGAGACCCGCCCGCTACATCGGCGGGGAGCCGAATCAGATAGTGAAGAAGAGCGCCTTCCTGCGCATGGCCATCAGCTATCCCGATCTCTACGAGGTGGGCATGTCCAATCAGGGCATCATGCTCCTCTACGAGCGGGCGAATAGTATCGATGAAGTTGCCTGCGAGCGGGTCTTCGCGGTGCCGGAGGATTGCGAGCAGCGGCTCAGGGAGCTGCAATTGCCGCTCTATAGCCTTGAGACGTTCACTCCGCTCAGCGAGCTGGATTGCATCGGCTTCAACCTCTCCCATGAGCTCCTCTACACCAATGTTCTGCAGATACTCGATCTGGGAGGGGTCCCTCTGCTGCGTCGTGAACGCGATGAGCGGCACCCGATAGTCATAGCAGGCGGCGAAGCGGTTTCGAATCCTCTTCCGATGATCGATTTCATCGATGCCTTTTTTATCGGCGAGGGTGAGGATGGCATCGTTGAGATCCTCCGGCTCCTCATGGAAGGGAAACGGAGTTCTTCGGAGAGAGGGAAGATACTGGACGATCTGAGTGCTCTGGAGGGGGTATTCGTTCCCTCCCTGGATTATGAGGATAGTCATTCGGGAGCAACCAGGAAAATTCAAAAGCGAGTGTACCGTGGGCAGCCGGTTTTCCCCCTGAAGCCGATTGTTTCGAATATTCGCATTGCACATGAGCGGGTTGTCGTTGAGGTGACGCGCGGGTGCGGAAATCTCTGCAAGTTCTGCCACGCCGGGTACTTCAATCTTCCCTACCGCAGCTATGATCCCGGATACTTCACGGAGCGGGTTCTCACCCTTCTGCGCAATACCGGCTATGATGAGATATCGCTCTCGTCGCTCTCGCTGAGCGATTACCGGTATCTCGTCCCTCTCCTGAATGTCCTGCTGCCCGATCTCATCGCTCGCGGGGTATCGATGTCGCTCCCTTCACTTCGGGTCGATCGGGATACCATTCATATCCTCGAGCACCTGTCCGATATTCGAAAGAGCACGCTCACCTTCGCCGTCGAGTCTGCCTGCGAGGATATACGCCGATCGGCCAACAAGCATCTTGCCGTTGATGACCTGATCGAGATTACCGAGTACGTGTTCAAAAACGGCTGGCGGTCCATCAAGCTCTATTTCATGATAGGGTTGCCGGGCTGTCAGGAGCATGACGAGGCGAATGCAATTATCGATCTCCTGAAGGAGGTGTATCGTGTCGCGAGAGGTGCTCGGAGGAGGGTGGAGATTAATGTTACCATATCTCCCTTTGTTCCGAAGCCGCATACCCCCTTTCAGTGGGAGCAGCAGATGGGAAGGGAGTACCATGAGGATGTTATCCAGCACATCAAGCAATCGCTTCCTCGCGCAATCAGCATCAAGAACCACGATGTGCGCATGTCAGAGCTGGAGGGTGTGTTCTCCCGGGGTGACAGCGCCTTGGGAGAGGTCATACTCGAATCGTATCGAGCTGGCTGTCGACTGGATTCCTGGCGGGAGTATTTCCGTTATGATATATGGATGAACAGCCTCAATCGATTGTTGCCTGAATGGCGGAGCGCCCTTGCGTCACGGGAAGGTGGCCTCCCGTGGGATTTTATCGAAAGCGGCTATGAGAAGCTCATTCGGTTCAAACGGGATCATTTCGCTGCTGGTTCAAGCAGAAAAGGGGTGCGTGGAGATCTTGATATTATCTCGCTGAAGAATGCCTTTGAGAACTTCAAACAGAAGTACACGCATTATCGGAGGATACGAGTGCAGCTTGCAAAGCGGGGGAGCAGCCGGTATATTCCGCATATCGATTTCATGGAGATTATCAAGCGGGGGTTGCGTATGATTGACGCGCCGGTGGCATATACGCAGGGATACACGAAGCGGATGCGGATTGCCATGGGATACCCGGTGCCGCTGGGAATTGAGAGCCTCTCCGAGCTCTGCGATCTGGAGCTTCACGATTCGGCCGATCCCGAGCAGATGAGGGATTCGCTGAATGGGGTGCTGCCTCCCGGCATTACCGTTATCAGCGCACGATTCTGCGAGGGAAAGGAATCTCTCATGGGAATCACCGATGCTGTGGACTTTCTGGTGAGCATTGCGAAGGAGCACTATCTCAATGCTCTTCTGGCGCATTTGAGAAGCGGGAACCCTCTCGAGAAGAGGACGAAAGGGGGATTGAAGAGCATTCCGCTCGAGGATGCGATTATGGAATACCGGGTTGTTGCGGATACCGAGAAGCTGTACTGCGATACCTTTCATGAGGAACGAGCTGCTGCGAATGCGCTGTACCTTCGTCTCCCGGTGGGGACTGAAGACTCGCTGCGCGTTGATGAAATGATAGTAACTCTTGCCGGAATCGATCGTGATGATCTCTGTGATATAGGTATTGTGAAGCTGGCCCAGTATCGCGCTGACGGAGAGGGCTTTATCAGGATTAAATGACCTGGTTATCTATTCCCTTTTTCAAGAGCTTCCTGTTTCCGGGCATACCTTAAAAAAATTTAGACATGATAACAGGATAAAGGGGAGACGAAATACTGTGAATACATTTTAATCGTTCGGTGATTTCTTGAAACTAACAGGGTTGCTAGGGTCTTCCGCTCTATTCGTTTTCTTTGAGGAAATGAGCTTGCCCGGTGAAACATGCCTTCGGGCTATCTCGGATTTGAACCCTGTCCATGATGGTATACTAACGAACATATAATTACCGATGCATTTCTGCTTGAAAAGCGCATCGGTCTATAAAAATCCTATACTATTGAGTTTATCTGAGTTGAGTGATTTCACAATATTTTGTAGTATTAAAATACTATAGCGGGTTATGGTGCTTATCTCGTGGTTTTGTTGGCTTAACGAGAGGTCATTGCGAGAAGCACTGGAGACGAGAAGTATCCTGTTTATAAAAGAATGATTGTTACTATAACGCCAGGATGATAAACTCTGACGTATAATCAATGGAGATCGTGTCGCTGCCTGCCTGCTATCGGACAGGCGCTCGCGATGACATGTGGCACGTTACTGCACATGAGGCGGGGCAGGAATCTGTTTCATCACATTTAAGTAATAAGATACGTTTATTATGCATCACGCGATTTTGAATTGATAAACAGTTAAAATGTCAATTCATAATACACGTAATTTCGTCGCGGATCATTAATTGAGGTAAGAGGAGTGTTCTATGGGAGAAATATCGTATAATCTCGAAGACAGAGTGGTAGTCATTACCGGTGGGAGCAGGGGTATCGGGCTTGCCCTGGGGAAAAGCCTGCTTGAACAGAAGGCAAAGATTGTCATCTGTGGTAGAAAGCAGGAAAATCTTGACCAGGCACAGGCCGAGCTCGGCGACCCGGACAATAGTGTTGCTGTCAAGGCGCATATCGCTTTGGAAGAGGATGTCGAAAAACTCTTCGAAACAGCACTCAAGCAGTTCGGTACGGTGGATATTCTCATCAACAATGTGGGGATGAATCTGATTACCGGTTCTTTCGTCGAAACCGATCTTCCGGTATGGCAGAAAATTATCGATTCCAATTTAACGGGAGCTTTTCTCTGTTCGCGGAGGGCTTCACGGATAATGTCCGAAAAGAAGAGAGGCAAGATTGTGAGCATTTCATCCGTTGCCGGCAGAAGAGCAGCCCCTGCCATGGGGATTTATGGAATTGCGAAGGCCGGTATTGAGATGATGACCAAGGTGCTGGCAATGGAACTTGCACCGTTGAATATTCAGGTCAATGCGGTGGCGCCGGGCATGGTTCGGACCGATTTCAGCAAGCCCTTCTGGTCGAATGACGAGATACATGCGCAGATAATTGCGTCCATTCCCCTTGGGAGGATAGCGGAGCCCCGCGACGTGATCCATCCGGTGCTCTTCCTCTGCTCCGATGGTTCCGATTATATCACCGGACACACGATAGTGGTTGACGGGGGATCAACAGCAGTATAGTTGAAGGTGCACAATAGCCGGCGGCTATCCGGCTTCTCCGCTCAGTCGTATGATTCATTTCCGAGATAGGTAACCGGAGGAACGTCCATAAGCCACCGAAGGGTGTTCTTGAGCTTCATCAGCTGAATGAAGAGGTCATGCTCAGGTTCGATGTTCTTCTCATGCATGGGGCTCTTCCAGTAGAAGGAGAGCCACTCCTGATTCCCGTACATGGATGCCCGCTGTGCGAGGTCCAGAAAGAGCACCAGATCGAGCACGATCGGCGCTGCCAGAATTGAATCCCGGCAGAGGAAGTCGATTTTAATCTGCATCGGATAACCGAGCCAGCCAAAGATATCTATATTGTCCCACCCTTCTTTGTTGTCTCCCCGGGGCGGGTAGTAGTTTATCCTCACCTTGTGATAGTACCCCTTGTAGAGCTCAGGATAGAGCTCGGGTTGAAAAACCTGATCCAGGACAGAGAGCTTGCTCACCTCCTTGGTCTTGAATGATTCAGGGTCGTCGAGAACCTCGCCATCCCTGTTTCCGAGGATGTTGGTGGAGAACCAGCCCTTTACGCCAATCATCAGCGCTTTCAGTCCGGGAGAGATAATGGTTTTCATGAGTGTCTGTCCCGTTTTAAAGTCCTTGCCGCTCATGGGAACCCGATTCTTTTCTGCAAGCTCCCAGAGTGCCGGTATGTCATTGCAGAGATTCGGAGCCCCGTTGGCATATGGTATTCCGAGGTCGAGTGCCGCATAGGCGTATATCATGCTCGGGGCGATGTGTGTGTTGTTTTCTTTGAGAGCCTTTTCAAAGTTTTCCAGGCTGTCGTGAATTCCCGGTATAATCTCCTGATAGATCTCGGTGCTTCCGCACCAGATCATGATCATGCGATCCAGTTTTTTTTCTTCTTTAAAGGCACGAATATCATCCTTCACCATCTGAGCGAGATCCCAGTGAGAGGAAGCCTTCTTAACCCAGCTCCCATTGAGTTTTTTAACAAAGTTCTTATTAAAGACGGCCTTCCACGGTTTTATGGCCGATAATTCCTCCTTTATCGGATCGATGTCGGAGTTTTTAAGAACCCCTGCTTTCAGGGCAGCATCATAGCAGTTATCTTCAAAGATGTCCCAGCCGCCAAACTCAAGATCATTGAGCTCGGCAAGCGGTACAAAATCCTTTATTTTGATATATTCCGCATCTTTCCCCTTGCCAACCTTGATCTTGCCCATCTGGGTGAGGGAACCGATTGGTATGTTTAAACCCTTTTTGGTGATGAGCACTCCTGAGATAAATGTTGTGCTGACAGCCCCGAGTCCCGGAATCAGTACTCCCATCTTACCTTCGGGCTTTTTAATTTCAGTGTTTTTTCGTATCACTTCACTCTCCTGTACCTTGTCCCCTTTATCCCCGCCCCTTTGAAGGATTATTATATGCCGTTCAAATGCTGAGGGATGAATGCTTTAGAATCAAGATTCTACACCGGCAATGACAATTAAGCAATTAAATAGTAAGGGGCTATTAATAGTCAAGGAAAAATATAGAGAAAA
>Ga0180432_10000346_pt1 | contig 74642 bp, 65 predicted proteins | sample SS_ome_10_FD_132414 | JGI IMG/M metagenome (GOLD analysis project Ga0180432, IMG submission 132414) | Hypersaline lake sediment archaeal communities from the Salton Sea, California, USA - SS_1_MS_2 metaG | ecosystem: Environmental > Aquatic > Non-marine Saline and Alkaline > Hypersaline >...
CAGCTTCACCGCTTCCTGCCGAAACTCCCTCGTGTACCTTCCTTGCGGAATCCCTTTCAACTTGACACCTCCGTCTCTCTATTCTACCTGACTTCGGTGTCCGTTTTATCCATCCTACCTCACTTGACACCCCCGACACTTGACTTGTACACTTACTGCAACCGATATTCGTTCGCGCGTCAAGCGTACTCTTGGGGGGGAGCTACGAATGTCGTCCGCCGGCCACATCGAACAGCAACCAGGAGAACAAGTCGTCCGTACCGTCTGCCCTCTGGGCTGTGGCATCGGCTGCGGAATCCTTGCCCATGTCAAGGACGGTGTCCTGGTCAAAGTTGAGCCCAGTGACCACCCGGGCACCAGTCATATTTGCGCCCGCGGCCTGTCCGCAACAAAGCTGGTATACCATCCAGACCGGCTGAAATACCCGCTGAAGCGTAAGGGAGCCAGGGGTGAGGGCAAATGGCAGCGGTTGTCCTGGGACGAAGCCCTGGACGCCATAGCCGCCAGCCTCAAGAAAACCGGGGACAAGTATGGTACCAGCTCTCTGGCCTTTGTATCAGCGGGTGTGGGGGCTTTTGGCAATCTCCTCACCGTTGGATTCGCCGGCGCCTGCCAAGGCACCTACATCATGCCAGCGGGATTCGGCGATGCTGCTGGTCCCTGCGCTGATATGGTGTGCTACGGCGCTTACATGTGGTTTGGAGAAGACTACACCAACCGCTTTGACAATCCCGCCTTGTGCCTCATGTGGGGAAACAACTCCGCCGAGACCGAGCCCTTCAAGTGGCAGCGCATAAGGGATGCCAAGGAGAAGGGCGCCAGGTTGATTGTCATCGATCCCAGGTTCACCACTTCGGCATCCAAGGCGGACGAGTTCGTTGCCATCAGCCCCGGAACCGACGCCGCCCTGGCCCTGGGTATGATGCACGTCATCCTGGAACGGGGTCTTCACGATATCTCTTTCCTCACCCGGTACACGGCTGCGCCTCTCTTGGTACGCGGCGACGACGGCATGTACGTGAGAGAGAAAGACCTGACCGGCGGCGATTCCGAGAAACACCTGGTTTGGGACAGCCAGACCAATGCGCCATCGGTCCACGATGCGGCTCAGACAGCACGGGACTTGACCGGCACCTACACGGTGAACGGCATAACATGCAAGCCGGTATTTCAACTCCTCACGGAGTTGGTCCAACAATACCCACCCGATAAGGCCGCGGAGATAACGGAGGTGCCGCCGGAAACCATCACCAGGCTGGCCGTGGAGTTCGCTACCAGGAGACCCGCTGCCTCCTACAGAGGCATGGGCTGTACCAGGGGATCCTTCTACGGAGACCTCAGCTTCAGGGCCATCAACACCCTGGCTGCGATAACGGGGAACATAAGCTTGCAGATTCCCCCGGTCCCCCAATACAATCAGGCCACCTTCTTGTCCCACGGTTTCCCCAGTTTCATCACTCTGCTCCAGATGTATGACACCATCGTTACGGAGCAGCCCTTCCCTGTAAAGGCGCTGTGGATGACGAGACACAATCTGGTGAACCAGGACCCTAACTTGAACCTCATGACACGGGACCTCTTCCCGCGCCTGGAGCTTGTTGTGGTGGCTGACATGTTCATGAGCACCAGTGCCCAATATGCCGACTTCGTCCTCCCTGTCTGCTCCTCCTTCGAGGCTGCTGACCTGGTCGCGCCTCTGGGCAACGGTTCGCACAGCTATCTCCAGTTGCAGCGGAAGGTCATAGAGCCGCTCTACGAGTCCAGGTCGGACCTCGAGGTCTTCGCGTCACTGGCTGGCAAAATGGGAATGGACGGCTTCTTGGATGGGTCCGTCGACGAGTATCTTGAAGCCATGCTTGCCTCGGGACACCCCTCCATGGAAGGAGTAACCCTGGACCGGCTCAGCGAGGGACCTGTGCTCCCCACGCCATACGACGCGCCGGTCTTTGCCACTCCTTCGGGTAGGATGGAGTTCTACTCTGAGCAGCTCAAGGCGTTCGGCCAGGAGCTTCCCGTCTATCTGCAGCCGCTGGAAAACCAGCCCACGCCACGGGCTGACAAATACCCGCTCTCTCTATCCACCACTCACCCCAAGTACCGGCTTCATTCCATGTTCGCCAACGTATCCTGGATTCGTGAATTTGATGCAGAACCAGCCCTGGATATCAATCCTGCTGATGCTGAAACGAGACATATCGAGGACGGAGACCCGGTCCGCGTCTTCAACGATAGAGGCCAGGTCAAGGTGAAGGCCAGGGTGCATCAGGGAATTAGGCCCGGAACGGTCAACATCTGCCAGGGATGGTCCCCCTGGGACTACGTCGACGGCACCCACCAATCATTGACGCATGAGACCCTGAACCCTGCTCAGGCTGCCATCTTCCAGCCGAACGCCGCCTTCTACGACACCGTCGTCGAGGTCGAGTTGGTCAGAGAGGAATAGCCAGGTGGCGAAGCGATACGGTCTGGTCATAGACCTGGAGAGATGCACAGGCTGCAATGCCTGCACCGTCGCCTGCAAGGTCGAGCACGGCATCGAATTCGGTTCAGGGATCAGGGTCGATACGGTCGGGGGACCTCATCGGGACAGCCCGGCAGGCATCTACCCCAACCTGAGCATGTACTTCCTGCCGGTGCCGTGCATGCAATGTGAGGAGCCGCCATGCCGCGACGCCTGTCCCAGCGGGGCCATCTATCAGCGACCTGACGGGGTCGTTCTGGTGGACGAGGTGAAATGCACAGGCTGCCAGGACTGTCTGGACGCGTGTCCCTATGACGCTCTGATATACGACTCCCAGCGCGAAGTGGTGCGCAAGTGCAACCTCTGCGTCGATCGAATCGATCAGGGCTATGAACCTTTCTGCGTTGTGTGCTGTGGGTACGAAGCCATGTTCTTTGGGGACCTTGGGGACCCCGAGAGCGCAGTTGCCCAACTGGCAGCCCGGAGAAGCGACTTTGCCCTCAAGCCGGAACTGGCGGCCGGTCCTGCCGTTCAATACTGCCCGCCCATGAGCCGCAGGCCGGGTTAGGGTGGACGACCCCTCTCCCGGCCCAGGTGGGGGAGTTAGGAGCCCCTTTGCGGCAGCATAGAACCGGAAAGGCGTCCAGTCCCATGACGAGAATCGTGTCTTTCGTCGACCGGACTATAGAACCTCGGACCTGAGCCCAGTCGTCCGTTTCGGGACATGAAGCTCCGTACTCCGGGGCCTGACTATTTGAAGGGAGGTCTATCATGCTGACCAAGTACGACGAGTTCCTGTGCCACCAGATTGTCTCTACTTTTGACCACGTTGAGACCAGCGCCCGCGAATGGACCGAGCGGATATGGTTCTGTGCCCATGACACAAAGGGAGACTTCATACTGGTAGTCGGCTTTGGCTACTACCCAAACCGCAATGTGATCGACGCGTTCGTATGCCTGGCTGTCGAGGGGAAGACCCAACACGTGGTCAGGGCGTCCCGAGAACTCCGTCCCCGGATAGACGAAGTCACAGTCGGTCCCTTCTCGTGGGAGGTCATTGAGCCCATGAAGAGGGTCAAAGCAGCGCTGGCCGACAACGAGTACGGCGTGAGCTATGACATACTGTTTGATGGAACCATGCCACCCACCGAGGAGGGCCAGTTCTACCGGAGTCGCGGGAGAGTGGTGGAAAACATCGACCGGTACTGGCAGGTAGGCAAGCCAAGCGGCTGGATCAAGGTCGGCGGCCAGACCCACAAGATCGATCCGGGGTCGTGGCGGACGGAGAGGGACCATTCATGGGGTATCAGACGCGGTGCACTGGACTATCAGGAGACAGGCGTGCAACCCGGTGATATCCCTGTCGGGTTCTTCTACAGCGGAGCGAGCATGCAATTCGACGACTGGGGCGCTATGTACCACGTCCGGCAGAATTGGGATGGAGAAGTCACCAGCTTCAGCGGCGGGATCTTCTACCCCTTCGGAAGCGGCAAGGAGGAACTGCGGCTCGCCAGCGTCGACCACGATTTCACGTTCCGCACGGACATCCCGGGAACCCGGCAGGCCAGCGGCGGAAGCGTTACCCTGAACGCCGTGGATGGGCTCACCAGGAAAGTATCCATCAGGCCGCTCGGCGTGATCTACATCGGTACAGGGGGGTACAGCTACGCCAACTACCGGGGGTTCACGCATGGACTCTGGATGGGCCCATCGTGGATGGACGGATTCACTCTGGACATCTCCAACCCGGAAGTGATCAGGGAAATCACACAGCTCGACGAACTGATATGCCAAGTCGAATGTGACGGACAGGTCGGGTACGGCATGGTAGAGGTGATGCTGATCGGCAAGTATCCGAAGTACGGATACCAGGGGTACTAGCAGAAAACGGCTTTAGTCGCAGATTCTCAGATATCCTAGACAGGGAGGGAAGACATATGACCCAGGATACATCCAACCTACAGGCCAAGCTCGCATCTTGGATACGAACGAAGATGCCGGACGCCAAGAGCGTCTCCCTATCTAATTTCCAGAAGCCTGGCATGGGCCTTTCCAGCGAGACGCACCTCTTCGACATCAACTGGGAGGAGGCTGGGAAGCCAAAGTCAATGCCAGTAGTCCTCCGCTCGGCACCCCGGGGGCGTGGGGTGTTCCCCGAGTATGACCTGGGGCTGCAGTTCCGGGTCATGAAGACGCTGGGAGAGAGCACCGACGTGCCTGTCGCCGAGATGCTTTGGCTGGAGGAAGACCCGTCTGTCATCGGCGTGCCGTTCTTCTTGATGAAGAGACTCGATGGCGAAGTTCCCCAGGACTATCCCTCGTATCACGGGACAGGGATGTACTTCGAGGCAACACCCGCAACCCGCAGGAAGATGTGGTGGGGTGCCCAGGACGCCATGGTGAAACTGCACAAGGTCGATTGGCAGGCCTTGGGGCTTGACTTCGTTGGGGTACCCGGGGGGGGCACGGACCCCGTGGACCGTCAGTTGGCCTACTGGGAGCGATTCCTCAACTGGATGAAGGACCACCCTGAAGAGGAACACCCCACCATGGAAGCCGCTCTGGCCTGGCTGAAGGAGAACCACTACGCGCCAGAGCGCGTCGCATTGTGCTGGGGGGATGCGCGCATCGGCAATACGCTCTTTGGCAGGCCAGAGCGCGAAGTGCTGGCGGTTATGGACTGGGAGATGACCTTCATTGGTGATCCGGAGTGGGACCTGGCCTGGTTCTTTACACTGGACAAGCAGTTCACTCAAGGCTACGGCCTTCCCCCACTTGAAGGCACACCCACCGCCGAAGAGGTCGTCGCCCGCTACGAGGAACTCACCGGCTGGAAAGCCAGGAACCTGTTCTACAACGAGGTTGTGACCACTCTCCGCTTCGGACTCACAGTAATCAGCAGCATGAAGAGAATGCGCGACCAGGGAATACCCATCCAGGATGACATGCTGTTGAACAACTTCCCCACCCAGCACCTGGCCAGGCTTCTGGGCCTTCCCTCGCCCGGGCCGGACCCGTACGCGGAGGCCAAGGTGGACATCAACCAGCTCACGGTAACCGTACAGTTCCACTTCACCGGCCCTGACGGGTACGACTGGTACCTGCTATCCGACAAGGGCAAAGCATCGCGGCATGAGGGCTGCACGGAGAACCCAGGCTGCACCATCAAGGTCTCGATTGCAGATTGGAAGGCGATTCAGAGCGGCGAGCTCAATCAGTTGGAGGCATGGTCATCGGGAAGGCTGGTGACCGAAGGTGACATAGGGCTGTTGTCCCTCCTGGGAGAAGCGATTGCCAAGTATGGCGCTCAAGAATAGGGGCTCAAGGCGGGCAGGATAGCGGTGCGGCGAAGCCCCAAAGGGAGGGACCTGGAAAGATAACGCTGCTACGGGGGCCCGAACACTACGTCAAGGAACTGCTTGAGTATCCTGGCGGTGGCCCCCCAGATCACCTTATCGCCATACTGGTAGTAGTACTGCTGCACCGGGATGCCGTCAATCGATACCGGTTCCTCCCTGAAGTTGGCTTTGTCCAGCAGCACCTCCAGCGGGACGGAGATCAACTCCTCCACTTCATCAGGGTTGACTACGAACTTATAGGGGTAGGGGATACACGCCACGAAGGGCGAGATCACAAAGCCGCTTGTATACGTTGCAGCGTCATCCAACTCGCCGAGAATCTCCACCTGTTCAGGATCGAGCCCAATCTCTTCCCAGGCCTCCCTCAGAGCAGTGTCATGGAGGCCGCTGTCTTCCCACTGGCGCCCCCCCCCAGGAAAGGATATCTGCCCCTTGTGGTGGTCAACCGTCTCAGTCCTCTTGGTGAAAAGGATGTGACACCTGCCGCCGCTGTCAAACAGCGGTATCAGCACAGCAGCAGGAGTGCGGCCTTCCGGGGGACATGCTATCTTCTTCCGCCGGCTCAATGCAGTCCTGATACCCTCCTTCGTCAACTCCCCCAGGCACAGCCGGTTCCAGAGTTGCAGTACTCGGCTTCTCACCTCTTCAAGTGTTCCATCGGTACTGACTACCTGATCGGCGTACTTCAGCCTCTCCGACATAGGAAGCTGAGATGCTATCCTGGCCCTCGCCTGGGCTTCAGACAGATCGGACCTGCTGGAGCACCGCCTTATGACCTCCTGCTCACCAGCCGTGACCACCCACACACGGTCCACCAGGTCCAGCCAGTTGGCCTCGATCAGCAACGGTGCCTCCAGCACTATCACCCCTGACCCCTTCCGCTTCAACTCCTCGATGCGGTCTTGGGCAATCTGGTGCATAACCGGATGCATGATCTGGTTAAGTCTGGCCCTTGCCTCCGGATCGTGGAACACGATCTCCCCCAGCTTCTGGCGGTCGATCTGGCCATCCTCCCTGACTATATCGTCACCGAAGGCGTCCACTACCATCCGCCACGCGGCCTGGGACGGTTCATATGCCTGGTGACCGATCTCGTCAGCGCTGAGGATATCAGCGCCAAGATCAGCCAGAAAACCGCATACAGTGCTCTTGCCGCTGCAAATGCCGCCGGTGAGGCCAATAACGATCGCAGTCATCCAATGACTATTGTCCCAGCTACGGCACTCCAATATCAAGCGCAGGCGGACGCCCATCTCAAGGCCCGGGAGGTTGAACGAGCTGTAGCCGGACGGATATCATAGAATCAGGGCCTTTGCCACCGTCCCAGTGTCGGCGCGTTGCAGGAGACTACCGAGGAGCCGCCCGGCCAGGCATGACCGGGCTTGGAGAGGACTGCTGGTATGACAAGCCTTTATACACACCTGGAGAGAGACGAGCATGTCGGCGATGAAGGCCGGCGCTACAGTGCCACGGAGAACACGCTGGAGTTCCGGGGCCGCAGCGTGCTGTATCAATACGTGGATTCGTTCGGGGTGACCTTCTGCACCGGTGACTACGTCCCCTACGTTGGCACCATCAATGTGAAGGGGTACGTGATCCGATGGAAGTTCGCAACCAACGAAGAAGGCCAGCCTCTCACAGAGGTAGAGCCGATCACCGACAGGCAGGAGCAGGAGGAGTTGACCTCCCTCCTGTGGCCGGGTCGGTCGCCCAGGGTGAGTTTCCTGTGACGAAGGAGAACCACCAAACGGAGTACGGCAGGCTGGACGAGCTCCCCAGGGAAACGCTGATCGAACTGGCCAGGATGTATGCACGGAACTGGCAGACCCTGGATGGTCTGTGGTTCGGCGGCGTCGAGGCTGAGTTCGGGTTGGACGCCGCGGTGAAGATCGACCTGCACAACTGGGAGAGACAGGCGGCTATAGAAGCCAGAAGGATACAGGAGGTGCTGGGGCCCGGCCGTGGCGGGCTGTCCTCAGTCCTGAAGGCGCTCAGCTTCATGAGCTGGCAACTCGTCTCTCCTCTATTCGAGATCGAGGAAGACTCCCCGCAGAGGGTAGTGTTCTGCTATCCCCGGTGCCCCATCCAGGAAAGCCGCGCCAGGCAGAGCAAGCCTGAGTTCCCATGCAAGACCATGAAGACCACCCTGCTGTCGAACCTGGCCCGTGTGGTCGAGCCAAGGGCAGTCCTTCGCTGCATCACCTGCCCCCCCGACCCCCACCCCCACGGCTACTGGTGCAAGTGGGAACTGACCCTGGACAATGGCCAGCTAAGCGAACCTCAAACCAACTAGCTGCCTCACTGCCTGGGTGTCGTTGAAGCGTCCGGCAGGCTGTCGCAGCCTGTCCAGTCCGGTGGCTTGCCGCAGCAACTCGCACGCGCCTTCGCACGCTCGCTCTCAGTCCATGTCGAAAGCCATCGCCGGCCAACCCGAGACGGCTGCTGGTATTCTCCCAGACTCCTTGGACTATCGATGGCGTTGGACCGTGTTCACTCCATGACCAAGGGCAGCCAATCGCTGACCCTGCGGATGTTCTGTTCCGCGGCGCTCCATTCATAGATGGCCACGTCGTGCATCAGATTGCGTTCCGTATCGGTGTAGTACCATCTAGGGAAGCCCTCCAACTGCACCTCGTAGTTGATTGCGGTGTCGTAGTATGCCTGCCCACTGAACCCCTCCACACCCACCGCTTCGATTGTTTCACGCAAGATGTCAAAGACTGGGTAGAAGCTGGCCATGGAGCCCACATAAGCCTGGCCCGTCCAGATAATCTCCTTGGCCTCACTTGGGCGGTACTTCTCAAGCAGCTCTTCGGCCAGCTTGACAGTCGGGTTGTCTTCACCCCACCACCTGGTTACGAGGGCAGACACCGTCCCATCGAGAGCCTTCCAGCCAGCCATATCCACAAAGAAGCCCCGATACGAGGCGGCGCTGGTATCAGTGAAGAAGGTGGCGTCGTACCCCTTGGCCCGATACTCCCGGACGAAGAAACCCATGGGGTAGGCGAACACGGTTATGTAGTCACAGTCCTTCAGCCCCTCGACCTCACTAGGGAAACTCATTACGTTGACAGGGACCAGATAGCTATTGACCAACGTATACTGCTCCGGGTGGGCCTGGCAGTATTCCCTGACGGCCTTCTCCTGGCTTACGCCGGCTGGATCAGCCCAGGCCAGGAAGCCTACCTTGGCCGGCCCCTTCGTTTGCCAGTCCCACCGTTCCTCGCCGATCCAGTTCATCACAGTCTTCACCTGTGGCCCATATCCACAGGACGTGGCAAAGACCCAGCCGGGGGGGTCTACCGCCTCAGGGGTAGACGACGAGCAAGGTATGGGGATTTTGTCCTGTCCGGCAAAGGGTTTCAGCATTTCTGCAGCGTGAGCGAAGATGGCCACGATGACCTCTGCCCCACGTTCTCTGCACCACTCATAGCCCGGTATGGCACGGGCGGGATTAAACTGGTCGTCATAGGGGAGCACCTCAATCTCCACCCCGGGGATGAAGTCCTGGTCGTTGAAGTGTCTGGCCAGGTCCACGATGGCAGCATGAACCGAGATGGTGGCCGGTGAAGCCGGGCCTGTGAGGTCGGTGATCTCACCGATCACGATCTTAACCCTTCCGCCTTCACCATCTCCTCCACAGCCAACGCAAAGCCCGGCTACCATAACAGCGACGAGCAGTGAAGCCAGCATTCCTCTACAGAACTGATGCATCTCTCGCTCCTTTCCCCCCGTGGCCGGGGGAAGATCAACTGGAAGACCCTGGCTCGTGCGGCGATGGTTCTTCTCTGTGGCCATATGATGAAAGCACGAAATCCAGATTATGTCAACGTCCTCTCGATGTGACATTATGCTAATTAGAGCATATCCTGTAGGTTCACAGATACCTGTTGCCTTCCAGGTGTACGTCTGCCGCTCTGCACGGAACTGCCACAGCCATGGCAGCAGCACCACCGGCGCAGTGTTTCAACAACAGCTTTGGAACGACCTGCGTTTTCCAGGATGGCATCCAGTGCCTGATTCAGCAGTGCACCATGTGTCATGACGTTCCGATGCAGTCGGGACCACGAAGGATGGAAATGGCCTGCTCCCCACCAACGCCAGCTCCCGCAGGCGGGGCCCCAGCCCCTACCGCCTCTGGACGTCTATGTCGCAGCAATCGCCCATGTCTCTTCCCGGAGACACCACGATGTATGAAGACGGGTACCGGCGGAGCGGCAGCGCGCCTACCCTCGGGCGCATCTACCCGGCGATGTGAATGGGGGACGTACAGGGCAGACGATGACGGCCTGTGGCGACCGGCCCATTCTCGCAACAACGACACAGGGCTCCACGCACTGGGGCAAACAAGACCGTTACCGGCACGCAGCGTTGCCTGGTCTACGGTCTCTCAAGCAAGTCAAGCCTGGCCTTGGCATAGGCCGCGCCGACAGCCAGCGCTCTGACAGGGATATCCATGTCAAAGAACGTCGGGAACCCCAATGCCTCCAGACGTCGGCCGGATTCCTGCATTTCGGCCTGGTCAACCCCGTACCCGAACAGGAGCACCGGCTTGGCGATACGCGACAGGCGCGACGCCAGCCGCTCGAACACATCTACCACCGGTGGGTTCGCATGGCACACTACGATGGCACAGTCCACATTGGGGTCGGCAAGCACCGGCGGCATCACGTCTTCATAGATGGAGAAGGGATTGTCCCTGAGAACCATGTCAGGGCCTGTATCCACCGGGTTCCGGGCCAGCTTCGGAGACAGCGCCTCCAGTTCCTGCAACGTGGCCGATGTGAAGGATGCAGGCACCAGCCCAGCTTCTGTTACAGCATCGACAAGAAGGACCCCACCACCACCGGTTGCGGAGACAATGGCAACCCGGTTCCCGGCAGGGACGGGCTGCAAGGCCAGGGCTCTGGGTACCTCCCAGAAGTCCCGCCAGTTGCTGATCCTGATGATCCCCGCTTGCCTGAAAACGGTATCCCACACCTGATCATCTCCGGCCAGAGAGCCAGTGTGAGATGCAACGGCCCTGGCTGCCGCTTCGGTCCGACCTGGCTTGAGAATCAGCACCGGTTTGCGCACCGCCGCTTGCTGCGCCACCTGGATGAACCTATGGCCATCCTTCACCTCCTCCAGGTGCATGACGATCACCCTGGTCTTCGGGTCGTTCGTCAGGTAAGGCAAGACGTCAGCCTCGTGAACATCACACTTGTTGCCGAACTCGAATACCTTGCTGATCGGGTAGGCCCTGTCGATGATGGGATGCGATGCGAATGTCAGGAACCCTGTCTGGCTGCAATAGGCCACACCTCCGCTCAGGGGCCTTTTGCTCCCGCAGAAATAGGGCCCGGTGACCAGTCCGTTGTCGGTGTTAAGCACGCCCTGGGTATTCGGCCCCAGGACGCGAATGCCAGCGCGGTGGGCTATGTCAACCACCTGCCGCTGGAACCCGGCTCCTTCCTGGCCGGCCTCAGCAAAACCCTCCGAGACAATGATTACAGCCCGCACACCTTTATCGGCACACTGTCCCACGAGTCCAGGCACCGTCGGGGGAGGCGTCACCATGACGGCAAGATCGACACGGGCATCTACCTCGTTGAGCGCAGCATACGCTCTCATGCCCAGGACCTCATCACATGACCGGCTGATGGGATAGATTCGGCCGGAATAGCCGAACCGAAGCATGTTCTGGATCATCACGTAGCCTTCACCCTGCGGTTCTCTCATTGACCCGATCACGGCTACGCTCTCGGGCTCGAGAAACGCCCTGAGATCATTGCCTGCCTGCGATTCCATGAAGCCTACCTCCTACGATTCCCGTGGTGCCGCCCGGAGCTCTCTAGAAGGCAGAAGCCCTGCCCCGGGCTGAGCAGTCCTTAGTACGCCACAATCAAGCACTGGATACTCAGTCTCGTGTCAGCGAAACTGGGAGGGGCTGCGCGCAACAGTGCAACAGGGGATTACGCCCTTCTGACTTCCACCAGCGTGGTGTTGGTGGCCCACGCACCTCCAGGAGAGTGCTCACAACTCGTCAACGTGTTGGCACATCCACCGCGGTCCACACCATCCTCCCCGAGGTCAAACCAACCGCCCTCCGCGATGTCAACCACCCCCGGCATGATCCGCTCCGTCACCCTGGCCCGCATCAATACAGTGCCACGGTCGTTGAAGACCAGAACACGATCGCCGTCCAAGATACCGCGCTCCACTGCGTCCTGGGTACTGACCGATACCATCCTCGGTTCCAGCTCCTCCAGCCACGGTATACCTTCCAGACTGCTGTGCGTAGCCCTCTTGTAGTGGCTGGTGACAAGCTGTAACGGGTATCTCTCGACCAGCGGATCATCGGGGCTCTCGGGCGATGGGAGGTACTTGGCGATCGGTGGTATCCGCGGGTTGTCCATCTCCGCCAGGTGGTCACAGAAGATCTCGATCTTGCCGGACAGCGTGGGAAAGGGGTTGTTGTCCGGATCGTCGATCTGCTGCTTGAACGCCACAAAAGGCGGGTCTTCCTCGATCTTCACCACCGCCTTCTCCCGGAACTCGTCAAAGGACGGTATGTCTCCCGTGCCCGCCGTCACCATCCGCAGCAATTCCTCGTCCTTATGGACTCCCGCAGGGCCGTCTACTCCCAAACGCGCACCAAGTTCAGCACATATCTCGCGGTCGGATTTCGACTCATCCATTGAGTCTATGGCCCTGTTCATATACAGATAATACGGTGAGCCCAGCCAAGGTGTTACGATGTCCTCTCTTTCCATGAATGTGTTGACCGGCAGAAGGATATCGGCAAACCTCGCAGTGGGCGTCATGCGCTGCTCGTGGACAACGATGAACTCCAGGTTCTTGAACGCCTCTATCCCCAGATTGACGTCCGGCATAGAGCAGAGTGGGTTCATGCATATGACATAGGCAAGTCTGGGATGGCAGGGGTAGCCTCCCGCCTTCCCCCGCAGAATAGCATCATAGACCTTGGTGAAATGGATACGGGCGCTGGTGGCGCTCCCGGCCCCACGCAGCTTGTGCAGGCTGTCGGGACGCGGTGGTGCCCCACGCTCCACGGGGTTGCGCTCGCCGCGGGGCATGCCCACTAGCCGGCTCTGGTATGCGCGCATGAAGCCACCAGCGTATCCCCCGCTCCTGCCGACGTTGCCGGTCATGGCGATCACTGTATTGGCGGCCCGGGCGAACTGCTCCCCCTGAACACCACGGGCCGGAGCCCAGCCCGGCATCAGTGCTGCTGGCTTCGTAGTAGCGTATTCCACGGCCAATCGCTCAATGGCAGACCCAGGGACACCGGTTATCTCCTCCGCCCAGCCTGGGGTCTTCGCGACGCCGTCCTCCCATCCCATGACATAGCTCTGGAACTTCTCAAAGCCCAACGTATAGGTGTCGATGAAGCCCTGATCATGGAGGCCGTCACGGATGATTACGTGGGCCATGGCGATGAGCATGGCCGGATCTGTTCCGGGCCTGATAGGCACCCACTCGGCAGCCAGAGCCACAGCAGAGTCAGTGAAACGCGGGTCAACTGAGACGATCCTGATGCCCGTCTCCTTCGCCTCCATCAGCGCAAGGGTAGTGTTGGTGTCCCAGATGGATTCCGCCGGATTCCAGCCCCACAAGATGATCATGCCAGAGTTGAGAAGCTCCTTCCGCGAGCTTCCCGTCATCAGCGTGCCATACGTGGCCATGGAAGCGAAGGAGGTCCCTTCGAACGACGGATATCCCCATGTCCTGGTGTACCCGCCAAAAGGTGTCAACACCTCACCAACAGAGGCGGGGCCATGCAGGACTGACTGATTTCCCCCACTCGCAAGCAGCAGGATGCTGGCATTGCCGTGCGTGTTCTTCACCCGGCCCAGTTCGGCAGCTACCGTGTCCAGCGCCTCGTCCCACGAAATCCTCTGGAAGCGGCCCTCACCACGCGGGCCAACCCGCTTCATAGGATACTTCAGCCGGTCGGGCGCATACACTCGCTGCCGGTAGGCCCGACCCCTCAGGCAAGCCCTGAGCTGTGGCTCCCCACCATCGTCCGTCTCGATCCGAACGATCCTCCCCCCAGCCACGTGTGCCTTGAGCACGCACCTTCCACCACAATCATGGCTGCAACTCGTCAGAACCGTCCATGTTTCACCCAATGCGCTGCCTCCTGGAAGAATACCTGCCGGCGCTCCCGACAGCAGGCCGAAGACTCAACTGAGGTGCCTACTTCAACTCTATCTGACCCACTATGGGCCCCACGCCGCATGTCTGGGCCGGGTTGAGCATGTACTCCTTGTACTTCTTGAACCGACCCTGGAGATACTTATCTATCTCCTCCTGGCTGTAGTCAGCAATCATGGCCAGAACACCTATGCCCATCTGCTCCGCGGTCGCCTTGCACTCATCCACATCATCCACGTTGAAAACCACACCCATGATACCCTCGCCGCGCGTCTCGATGAGCTTCTTGATCGGGCTGTCCCGGTCCGGCAGAGGGCACGCCAGCTCTATGCCAGCGTCCCAGGACATGGCAACCTTCACACCATGGGCCGCCGCATCTTCGGGATTGGCCTCATGGAATGTAGCCCCCAGAAGCCTGGAGTACAGGGCAACAGCCCTGTCCAAGTCCTTCACCGCTATGACCACTCTGTTCACACCCATTGCTCTCATGATCCCCTCCTGTCTTGCTAGACACGCAATACGCCGCTCCGGGCGACCCCACCAGAGCTAGGACGCCCGCCGCCCTCTCCAGTCCCAATAGTCCATGCAACGGCTTATCGCCCTGGCCGCTCTCAGCACCGATGGATAGAAAGCCACCCCCTCGTCCGCGCATTTCGCCCTTATGGCATCGAGCTCCCGCAGTCCGAACATCGTCTCAACAGCGTGGACGACAACCACTTTGGGCTTCCGCAGCGCCTTGTACTCCTCCAGCATCTGAGTTCTCACCTCAATGATTAGCTGGCTGAATATGTCTTCCCGGAACGGCGGCATCTCTGGACATACCTGCCACAGAAACATGTCCGCTCCCTCCCAGCAGTCGAGAGCTGCGAGTATGGATATCCACGAGGGTATGCCGCCATGTGCTTCCACCAGCACATCCATGGGATTCGTCAACATACTGCCAGCCAGCGGAATGTGCCGGTTGACCTCCTCTCTCAAGTCATCAGGAAGAGGAGGAAGCCTCAGTCCACCGGCTTCGCACTGGTCTGCGGCCCGGACGCTTGCACCACCACCCCCACCGACCAACACCACCTTCCGCCCTCGAGGCAGCGGAAAGAAGAGAAAGGTCACCATCATGTCAACCAGCTCTTCAACATCTTCCACACGGATTACCCCAGCCTGCCTGAAAGCCACATCCCACATCATATCGTCGCCAGCCAGCGCACCGGTATGGGACCTTGCTCCCCTTCGGCCCCCCTCCGTATGGCCCCTCTTGATGACAACCACAGGCTTCCTTGCCGTGGCCTCTGCAAGAACTCTGAGATGTCGCTGCCCGTCCCTGGTCCCCTCAATGTACACGCAGATGACGTCAGTGCCCGGATCGTTTGCCAGATACTCCAGCAGTTCGATCTCATTTATGTCGCTGGCATTTCCATAGCTTACCATCTTGCTGAAGCGGACACCCCGGGCTGCGGCTATTCTAGCGGTGAGGTAGGTGTAGCCGCCGCTCTGAGCGATGAAGCCTACCCTCCCCACCTCCTTGGGAAAGTCAGACGCATAGCTCATACGAGACTCAGGGCAGTATATTCCGACACAGTTCGGGCCCAAGAGCCGAACGCCCCCGCGCCGCGCCATCGCAGCCAGGTCTTCCTGAAGCCGTGTCCGGTCCTGCTCCCCAGTCTCATCAAAGCCGGCAGTGAACAGTTGGACAGCCCTCACCCCTTTGGCCACGCATTCCCGCATCAACTGCGGAGTGGCCGAAGCCGGTATCAACGATATGGCATAGTCCACCGGCCCGGGCACATCCAGTACCGTGGGGTAAGTCTTCAAGCCCATCACGGAATCGGCTTTGGGATTGACAGGGTATATCGGGCCCTCAAATCTGAAGTCAAGAAGCGACTTGAGAAACATCTGGGTGTATATGTTGTCGGGGCCAGCGGTGGCCCCGACAATGGCAATTGAACGCGGGTGGAATATTGCGTCCAGCCCGGCATTGCTCTTGATGCTCATCCTGTAGCACCTCCATCCGCGTATCGACAGTCAGAAGGACGTCCCCAGGAAGCCAACAGTGACTACCCAGCTTGTGAGGCACCGTCGCGCACCAGCTCCGCCACCCTGTCGGGTTTCACATCACCTCGCTCCATATCCCAGCCTCGAGCCCTGTAGTAGTTGGACACCAGCCGGTCCAGCGCTTCGGCCTCGTAGGGCGGCCTGTCCTCGCCATGCACCCGCAGCGGCTCCGACAAGAACCTGGCCGGCATGCCGTCGTCGTTCCTGGAGAAGCCTTCACGCACACTGAAGGCCTTCTTCATGTCTATACCCCGGGCCGCCGCATCCAGCATACCCTGATCATCCATGTCGATGCCCGTGGCTGCCGAATAGACCTCAGCCCAACGGTTGACGCCAAAGGCCTGGTTGAAGGGGAAAGTGCATACCCCCAGGCACTCCACGGCGAACACGTGGTCTTCAGTCCACCTAGTCAAAGGACCGTAGTCCAACTGCGCTGCGCTGTCCACTATGCCCCTTATCTGCTCCTCGGGAGCACCCATGCGCCTGAGAACACGTTCCACTTTCTCCAGGGGCTTGCCCTCCAACTCCAGGACACCCGGGGCATGGCCGATGACATTGGTTATGAGGCTGCTGAGCCAGCTCGTGACCCCGGGGCGCGGGTCTCCCACGCTGTTGCCGATACCCTTGTAGTGCATCGCATAGTAGTCCGCACCGCGCCCGATGCGCCTGGGAGCCTCAAGCAGCCCATCTCCCAGCACGTCACCGAACCCCTCTCTGAGGGCGATCTTTGTGATCAGCTCATGTACTACGTCGGCTCTCCAGTCGAGTTCCATACCACCGGTGTCGCTGCTGGTGATAATGCCCCTCTGATACATCTCTATCGCCATGGAGACCAGGCAACTGGCAGAGCCATAGTCGATGCCCAGGCGATTGCACAGTTCGGCACACCTGTACATGGGGCCCCACCCCGACACGGCGGTGTTGCCGCCAAAGCAGACCACCGGCGCTGCTGCGCAGGACATGGACATCGACTGGCCGTCCCGCAGCAACATGAAATGCTTGCAACCCACGGGACAGCCCAGACAGCTCAAGTTGCCGTGACGGACTGTCTCAGCATCTAAGTGTTCCAGATCGAAGCCGTACATCAGCTCTTCGTCCGCCATCTGCTGGCAGTTCTGCCAGGGCACCGACCCGTAGGCTTTGGCAGCGATCATGTCACTCAGCGTCGACAGGGTGCCGCGGTGGCGGAACTCCGCTATGCCGGGAGCGTTCAGCACCTCGGCAGCCATATCGTTGACCAGCTTCATGAACCGCTTCGGCTCTGCCACACCTATTCCCCTGCTTCCATAGGCAGCAATGGCCTTCAGGTTCTTTGAACCCATTACCGCGCCCATTCCGGTCTTGCCGAAGGCCGAGTACTTGTTGGCCACGATGTTGGCATCCCTGTTCAGGTTCTCACCTGCCTGTCCGATGCTGGCCACCGCCCACTGTCTGCCCAACTCGCTCCAGACAAGATCGGTCGTCTCCCAGGTGTCTTTGCCCCACAGGTGCTGTGCATCCCGAAGCCTGACCTCATCGCCCACCTCCAGGTACACGGGGCTGCTCGCCTTCCCCGTGATCAGCAAATGGTCATAGCCGGCATACTTGACGAAGCCCAAATGACCACTCCCCGACGTGCCGAAGTAGCCAGTCAGCGGCGACTTCGAGGAGAAGTTCGTCTTCCCTGCACCCGGGGCCAGTGTCCCCACCAGCGGTCCGGCCCCAAAGAACAGGACGTTCTCCGCGGCAAACGGCGAAATCCCTACAGGTATGGCGTCATAGGCCAGCCGCGCGTTGAGCCCCGCTCCACCGATGAACCTTCGTGCCATCTCCCGAGGCAGAGGTTTAACCGACACGGTACCGGCGGTGAGGTCCACCTCCAGCATCCTTCCGGCAAAGCCACCGAGGCTATCCACGCTTCTCCTCCTTCACCAGGGTCAGTACGCCGAAGGCGCAGTAGTCAACACAGATGCCGCAACCGTCACAGTCGTCATCCAGCATAACGGTGAAGCAACCTTGTTCAGGGCCCGGCAGCACATGTATCCTCGAAAGTGCAGGATTGAATTGACGCTCACCGGACCGGAAGAAGGAACATGCCAGGGCGCAACGAAGGCAGCCGGAGCATTCTGAGGCATCCGCAAGGACCTGCTTTTTCACAGCCACGCTTGTATCCCCCTTGAGCCATGTGAGGCAGGGTACGCTGCGGGCCGATGGCCCGCAGCAGGTTCGGCCTGCGCTGCGGGAAAGCAGCTTCTGAAGCTTTTTGTGGCAGGCCCCCCATCTCCGATCGCATATTAGCATTTCCAGCTTCGCATCACAAGGAGAGTAACCTCAACAGCCCCGTAGAACGAAGGCCTTTCAACGTCTCCACGCCCCCTGGTATACTTGGGGGTGAACAGCAGGAGACATAGCCATGGAGCGAGTACCCCTGGGCGAAACCGGACTGATGGTCTCACGCGTCGGCTTCGGAGGCATTCCTATCCAGCAGTTGGACAAAGCGGACGCAGTGGCCGTGGTCAACAGATGCCTGGACCTGGACATCAACTTCTTCGATACGGCTAATGCCTACACCACCAGCGAAGGTGTCATCGGCAAGGCAATCGGAGGTCGGCGCGACGGGCTGGTACTGGCTACCAAGTCCACCTCGCGGAGACCCGAAAGGATCATCCATCACATAGACCTCAGCCTGGAGCGGCTGGGGGTGGACAGGATAGACCTGTACCAACTCCACGGTATAGACGACGCTGAGACCTACCAGCAGGCGACAGGCCCCGGCGGTGTCCTCAGTGCTGTCCGCAGGGCCAGGGAGGAGGGCAAGGTAGGACACGTCGGTATTACCTCCCACTCGCTTGACGTGTCCAGGGTGGCTGCGGCCTCAGGCCTTTTCGAAACGCTGCAGTTCCCCCTCAACTTCGTCGACAAGGAAGCCGTGGCGGACCTGCTGCCCCTGTGCCGGCGGAACGGCGTGGGATTCATCGCCATGAAGCCCATGGGGGGAGGCAGGCTGGAGAGCGCCACCCTGGCCCTGAAGTACCTCCTGCAGTTCCCTGGGGTGGTGCCCGTGGTGGGCGTCAACGCCGCCTGGCAGGTTGAGGCAATGGCCGCAGCGGCCAGCGGCGACCTGTCCATATCCGCCAAGGAAGAGCGCCGCATGGCCGAGATAGCTGCGGGACTGGACAAGGAGTACTGCCGACACTGCAACTACTGCCAGCCCTGCCCCCAGGAGATAATGATCAGCACTGCTCTGGACTTCCCTACCTTCGTCAAGCGTTTTCCTGCAGAATTCTGCTTCAGCGGATGGGTGGCCGACGCCATGGCCAGAGTGGACGACTGTACCGACTGCGGCGAATGCGAGGACAGATGCCCCTTCCATCTGCCCATTAGGCAACTGCTGAGGGACAACGCCGCGCACTTCCGCAGGCTGAAGGCCTCCGCCTGTTGAGGTGACAACTCGTTTAGCGACGTAACCGAACCCGGTGAGGGTCAAGTCCCTGAAGAAGCACATCTGAAGACCCCGCCGCTTTCCCTCCCCCTACACGCTGCCAGCAGTACGCGCAACCGGCAGGTTGACAAGCTTCTGGACACTCTTATAGCATTGTGACCACCCTCCGTCTGCTGAATAGCGGGTCGTCATCAATGGACTACCCCAGATTGAGCAGTCGCGAAGTTGGGCGCATCTTGCAGAGTGAATAATGGCAGAAGCGAGCAGTGAGGCAATTGGGCGGGGTATATCGGCAGGCGTCCAGGCGCCAGCCGATGATGCAGAGAGGGTGTACCAGAACCTCCTCGCTCTGAGCCGGGTGTCAGCCGCGGTCAGCGGGCTGTGGGACCTGGATGCCATCTTAGAGGTCGCGCTGGACAACGTGCTCAACATCATGAACGGCAGCGTAGGAGGCATCCTTCTCCTCGATGACAAGACCCAGACGCTGTCATACCGGGTGTACCGCGGTCTATCCGCTGAAATGGCGCAGCAGATACGGTTGAAGCTTGGCGAGGGCATAGCCGGAAGAGTAGCCCAGAGTGGCAAGTCGGTGCAGGTGGAGGACATCTCTGACGACCCCCGCACAGCCTACGCTGATGTGGTCCGCAAGGAGGGTCTGAAGGCGTTCATAAGCGTCCCCTTGAGGTCCAAGGAGTCGGTCCTCGGGGTGATCAATGTGGCCAGTCACCTGCCCCACCGCTTCACCAAGGACGATATGCACCTGCTGCACTCAATTGGAGACCAGGTGGGCGTGGCAATCGAACAGGCGCGACTTCATGAGCATCTTGGGAAAGAGAGGGATAGGTATCGCCAACTGGCCCGTCAGGTGTTGATGGCCCAGGAGGACGCGCGGCGGCGCTTGGCCCGCGAGCTCCACGATGAGACGAGCCAGGCCCTCTCCGGTCTGGCCCTGAGCCTTCAGGCCTTGGTGGACGTCGCTGAGATGTCCACCAAGCATGATGATGAGTTCAAGGCCAGGCTGAGAAAGGCCCATTCTCTGGCCATAGAGATCAGCGTTGAGGTGGGCAGGATCATAAGAGAGCTGCGTCCCACGCTGCTTGATACCCTCGGCCTGGTGCCGTCTATAAGGCAGTACGCGGAGAGCACCCTGAGTCCGCTGGATGTCGATGTATCCCTTGAGACCAGGGGTGGTGTAGATTCCCTGCCCCCCGAAGTGGAAGTCGGTCTCTTCCGTTTTGCCCAGGGTGCGATAGGGAATATCGCTCGTCACGCCAACGCCAAGAGCGTCTACATCTTCATGGAGCGCAAGGGGAATGAGCTCAGCATGCGCATTGCTGACGATGGACGGGGCTTCGATGTTTCTGAGATCACAGGTATAGACGAGCGGGGGCGCGGCAGGGGCCTGTTCAGCATGAAAGAGAGAGTGAGTCTGCTAGGTGGTTCTTGTTCAGTGAAGTCGCAGCCGGGAGAGGGGACAACGGTCTCGGCCAGCGTCCCGGTGGTCCGGAGCGGGATTGATGCCCAAGATAAGAGTCTTGGTCACTGACGATCATACCGTGGTCCGAGACGGCATCAGTGCACTTCTGTCCCTGGCAGCCGATATCGAGGTGGTAGGTGAGGCTGCCAATGGCCGGGAGGCCCTGGAGAAGGTGAAGGAGTTGTCGCCGGACGTAGTGCTCATGGATGTAGCCATGCCCATCATGGGCGGGTTGGAGGCAACACGGCGAATATGCAAGGAGTTTCCCCATACCAAGGTAGTCGCCCTCACGCAATATGCCGATAAAGAGTACGTCTTCCCTGTTATCGAGGCAGGAGCCAGCGGATTCATCAGCAAGACGGCGGCGTCCTCGGAGATAGCCACGGCGATTCGCTCGGTGTATCGAGGGGAGTCTTTCCTTTCGCCGTCGGTGGCCAAACTGCTCGTGGAGGACTACCGGCTGGGAGCCGACCTGCGGGCCAGGCTGGACCCCTATGACCAGTTGACCAACCGGGAACGCGACGTGCTGAAGCTTCTGGCAGAGGGCCATACCACTGCTGAGATAGCAGATATGCTCGTGATAAGCCCAAAGACCGTTGAGGGACACAAGACGAACCTCATGGAGAAACTCGACGTCCACAACCGTGTCGAGTTGGTCAAGTATGCCCTGCGCAAGGGCATCATCGACATCTGAAGCGCCCAGGCCCTGCTGCCTTCCGACGTTGTGTGCCCCGCTCTCCACGACAGCATCCCCAGGACTGTGTTGTCCCCACCTCCATCCAATACCAGCATGCACTCATCAGCGCATGCGCCTGATCTCACCCCAGGACTAGTCCCCCTTCAAATAGGCTGGCAGATGTCCCTTGCCTCTTGAAGGACTAGCCAGCACGGGCCCCCCGGCTAGGAGGTTCACCCCGCCCGGCGGCACCCCCTTGCCCTTCCTGACAAGCTTCTCCCAGCCCCGGGTCACGTCTTCCGAAACCAGGTATTGACCCCCCGGGGATTCAGGGGGTTTCCCCCCGCGAATCCGGACCGCACACCTCTGTTTCCCCACTCCAACAGTACGGTACGCTATACACACCGGGATGCGGATTCACCTCTGCTAAGGAGAGGGTGAAGGAGCGCAGAAGGGAGGCAGAAGATGGAGACGAAGAAAAGGATACTGATTGTAGACGAGGAAGCAGGGTTTGCCAATGATCTGAGGGCTGTGTTGGAATCGACGGAGTGTGAGGTGAACACCGCTCGCAGTCGGGCTGAGGCCCAGGAGATCGCATGGGCAGCGAGGCCAGACCTGGTGATACTGGGGACCGTTGCCCCGCGGGGAGACGCATTCATGCTTCATCAGTGGCTGAGGCAGACCCCCCAGTTCAGTGATGTGTCGCTGATCGTCATCGACGCCCCGCTCGAGAAACAGCTTGTCAAGGGTTGGAGCAAGGCCGAAGGGATGGTGCTGGATGCTGATGACTATCTGGTCAAGCCTTTGGATGCGGCGGCCATAGCACCCCGAGCAGCCAAGCTCCTGGACAAGTCCACGAGGAAGATCAAGGTCTTGGTTGTGGACGACCACGCCATAGTCAGGGAAGGCATTCGCGCCCTGTTGGCGCTGCAGCGGGACATCAATGTGGTTGGTGAGGCAGTGAATGGCCAGGAGGCCTTAGACAAAGTGGTGCAGCTAGCACCGGATGTGGTGCTGATGGACATTGTCATGCCCGTGATGAACGGACTGGAAGCGGCCAAACGGATAGGCGCTTCCGGCGAACCAGCCAAGGTTCTGATGCTGAGCCAGTATGACGATGACGAAAATGTCCTGGCCAGCAGCCAGGCTGGTGCCATGGGCTTCGTCCCCAAGAGAAGCGCCGGGACCGACCTGCTGGATGGCATCAGGACGGTCAGCCAAGGTAAGCGCTTCACACCCTCGACTAAGTAGAAATGGCTGCGTGTCCGGGACCGGAGGCCGGCTCCGGACCGCCAGCCCGGCCCTGCCGAACGCACCTGACGAGGAGGCGACAGCATTCCTCTGAACAACGCGGCTAAGACTCCAAACGCAGATGCGGGAGCCAGCAGTGGCTCCGCTTCTGCGCGCCTTCCGCAGCGCGGTCGGCCTATCAGGCCGGGACGCGCTGACCGCCAGGCGCGACGCCAGCACGCTCACCAGTAGCTCCGCCCCCGGCGGGGGCTGTCGCAAACCAAAGTAAAGGGGGGCAGTGATTTGGAGACGATCACTATCACACTCAACGGGCGCGAAGTCAGCGGGTACCCTGGCACTACAGTCCTGGAGTTGGCCCGAGAGTCGGGCGTCGATATTCCCACGCTGTGCTATGACCCCAGGCTGGCCCCATATGGCGCCTGCCGCGTGTGCATCGTGGAGGACGAACGCAGTGGCACCCTGATGGCCGCATGTGTTACTCCCATTGCCCCGGGAATGGTCATCAATACCGCCTCCCAGCGGGTACTGGAGCGCCGCAAGATCATCGTAGAGCTCATGCTGGCCAGCCATCCTGATTCCTGTCTGGTGTGCGACAAGGGCAATCGCTGTGAACTGAGGCAAATCGCCTCGGACCTGGGCGTTGGCCTGGTCGGCTTCCAGAGATTGCACCAGCCGGCGACCATACAGGATGTGAACCCGTTCATAGAGAGAGACCTGAGCAAGTGCATCCTCTGTGCCAAGTGCATTCGAGTTGACCATGAACTGGTGGTGGAGGGGGTCATTGACTACCTGGACCGGGGATTCAAATCCAAACCAGCGACACTGGGAGACCTGCCCCTGGAGCAGTCCGAATGCACCTTCTGTGGCACGTGTGTGGCAGTCTGCCCTACCGGTGCGCTGATGGAGAAGAACAGGGCCTACAGCGGCAGCACCACAAGCTCAGTGTCGACCGTGTGTCCTCTGTGCGGGTGCGGATGCAGTATCCTCCTCGAGACCAAAGCCGATCGTATAGTGAGGGCAGTGCCCGACAAGAACGGCGGTGTCAGCCGGGGAGCTTTGTGTGTGAGAGGCAGCTACGGTCTCGATTTCGTGCACAGCCCGGACAGGTTGAGCAAGCCGCTGGTCAAGAGGAACGGCACGCTTGAGGAGGCGAGCTGGGAGGAAGTCCTGGAGGTGGTGAGTGCCGGACTGGCAAAGGTGGTAGAGGAGAACGGCCCTGATAGCATGGCGGTGCTCGGCTCCTCCAAGTGCACTAACGAGGAGAACTACCTGCTGCAGAGATTCGCCAGAGGTGTTCTAGGGACCAACAACGTTGACAACGGGAGCCGCCTGTACAGCGCTGGCAGCCGCGTGGGCATCGGCTGGACACTGGGTGTGCCGGGCAGCACGGGCTCTCTGGAAGACCTGGAACAATCCGAGGTGATCCTGGTCATTGGGGCAGATCCCGCCAACTCGGCACCTGCTGTCAGCTACGCCATCAAGCGGGCGGTGAAGTACGGCAGCACCAGGCTGCTGTTGGTAGACCCGCGGAAGACGAAGCTGGCTGCCATGGCGCACTTGTGGCTGAAGCCGAGGGTGGGCAGCGACGTAGCACTGATCAATGGGATGTCCAGGATCATTGTCGACGAAGGCTTGCTGGACGAGGAGTACGTTACCAGGAGGACAGACAACTACGACGCCTTCAAGGAAAGCCTGAAGCCTTTCCTGCCTGAGTACGTGGAGCAGACTACGGGCGTTCTTGCTGAGGAGATGGTTGAGGCGGCCAGGATATTTGCCGGTGCGGGTCAGGCATCGATCGTGTGCGGCAACGGTATCGTACAGCACATCAGCGGCAGCGAGGCTTCCATGGCCGTGGCCAACCTGGCTATGCTGACGGGCAACGTTGGGCGGAACGGAGGAGGGGTCTACGCCTTGCAGAGGGACAACAACGCCCAGGGAGCGGCTGACATGGGTACATTGCCCGGCTTCCTTCCCGGCTACCAGAGCGTCAAAGATGCTGACGTGCGACAGAGCTTCGAAGTGCAGTGGGGTTCAACCTTGCCCGCCGAGATCGGCCTCACGGCACTGGAGATGATCCAACAGGCAAGAGAGAGAAGAATCAGGGGTATGTACGTCGTAGGTGAGAACCCCGTAATGAGCTTCCCCAACGCCGCCCTGGTCAGGGAGGCGCTGTCCTCACTCGATTTCCTGGTCGTGCAGGACCTCTTTCTCACCGAGACGGCCAGACTGGCCACCGTGGTCCTGCCTGCAGCCAGCTTCGCGGAGAAGGATGGCACCTTCACCAACTTCGAGGGAAGGGTGCAGAGGGTTCGGAGAGCCATCCGGCCCTACGGTGAGAGCCTGCCGGACTGGGAGATACTGCTGCACGTAGCACAGAAGATGGGTAAGCCAATGCCCTATGCCTCCGTGGAGGACATCATGGACGAGATTGAGACCCTCGTCCCTCTGTACCACGCCATGGGCTATCCGGATTTGAGCAGCAGGACTCCCCACCGGCGCGAGGCCGCGAATGGCCGTCTCTGGAGCAGGCGTCTGTACAAGGGTCAGTTCCCCAGGGCGTTCGACCGCTTCCATCCCGTTGAGTGGACCCCCGATGGTCACAAGTCGCAGGACGCCTATCCCATGACCCTGGTGACCGGTTCCACCCTGTACCAGGCGGGCACGGGGTCGAGTAGTTCACGGTCGCGTCGTTTGGGGGCGTTCCAGCAGAAGGCTGTTGCGGACATACATCGCGATGATGCAAGTGCCCTCGGTATCAGCGATGGGGATACAGTGAGACTCATATCTCCAAATGGCGAAGTTGTTGCCACTGCAGGGGTGGGCAACTCGGTCGCCAGGGGGATGGTGTTCGTCCCCATTTCGTTCCCCGGCACTCCTGTCAACGCCCTCTTTGACGTCTCCCTTGATGCACGGTCAAAGAGCCCCGAGCTCAAGGCCTGTAGTATCAGGCTGGAAAGGATGGCTTCTGATGGGACAGACTAGGCAACTCACGGCATCAGAGATCGATGCAATTGAGGGAATCATAGACCAGAGCCGAGCAGACAAGTGGCCCCTGATCCCTGTGTTGCATGAAATCCAGGAGCAGATCGGCTACATTCCGCCGGAGACTATCGGGCGCATTGCCGCTGCCTTTGGCCTGTTTCCGTCGCAGGTTCAGGGAGTCATCAGCTTCTATGAGCAATTGTACACCGTGCCGCGGGGCAGGAAGGTGGTGCGCGTCTGTCGTGGGACAGCCTGTCACGTGCGCGGCGGCAAGACCATCCTCAACCTCGTGAAGCAACACCTGGGCCTGGAGGAAGGTGAGACCACCCCGGACATGGAGTACACGTTGGAGACCGTGGCCTGCATCGGAGTGTGTGCCCTGGCTCCCAACCTTGTAATAGGGAAGGAAACCCACGGGCACATGAACCCCAAGAAGGTGTCGCAGCTATTCGCCGACAGAAGGAGGAAAGAGCAAGATGGACAACCATCAGCGTAGGGTCCTTGTGTGTCAGGGAACGGGCTGCATATCGGGCCGCTCTGATGCTGTCTATGATGCAATCCATGCCGAGGTACAACGTCGCGGCTTGGCTAATATAAGTGTTGACTTCACCGGATGTCACGGCTTCTGCGAGCAGGGGCCCAACGTAGTCATCGAACCGGACGGCATCTTCTACACGCATGTCCAGGAGGAAGATGCAGAGGAAATCGTTGAGCGTCATCTCGTGGATGGTCATCCCGTGGAGCGGCTCTTCTATCGTGACCCTGTGTCCGGCGAGGGAATGCCTCTGTACGCCGACATCAAGTTCTATGCGAAGCAGCAGCGTGTGGTGCTTCGCAACTGTGGACACATTAATCCGGAACGGATAGAGGACTACGTTGACAGCGGGGGTTATCGGGCTCTCAGGAAAGTCGTCTTTGACATGACTCCTGAACGTGTGATCGAGGAGATCACGAAGTCGGGCCTTAGGGGGCGAGGTGGTGCCGGGTTCCCGACGGGGCGCAAGTGGGACTTCTGTCGCAAAGGTCCCACCAAAGAGAAATACGTGATATGCAACGCGGACGAGGGCGATCCCGGCGCCTTCATGGACCGGTCCATCCTCGAGGCTGATCCCCACGCAGTTATTGAGGGGCTGGCCATTGCAGGGTACGCCATAGGTGCTGCTGAGGGCTACATCTATGTGAGGGCCGAGTATCCTCTGGCTGTCAAGCGTTTCCGCGTCGCCCTGGAACAGGCGGAGGAGAACGGTTTTCTGGGCAAGGGTATACTGGGTTCCGGTTTCGACTTCACCATCCACGTGAAAGAAGGAGCGGGGGCTTTCGTCTGCGGGGAGGAGACGGCCCTGATCGCCTCCATCGAAAGCCGTCGCGGAATGCCGCGGCCGCGGCCGCCCTTCCCCGCACAATCGGGCCTGGACGGCAAGTCCACCAACATCAACAACGTGAAGACGCTGGCCACGGTGCCTGCCATCATCGACAGGGGCGCGGAATGGTTTGCCGGTCTCGGCACCGAAAAGAGCCAGGGCACTGCCGTGTTCGCTCTGAGCGGCAAGGTGGCTAACAGCGGCCTAGTCGAGGTACCGATGGGGACCCCTCTGTCCACCATCATCTACGACATCGGCGGCGGTATCCCACGCGGGAAGCAGCTCAAGGCCGTACAGACCGGCGGGCCATCAGGCGGCTGCATCCCCGCGCACCTGGTAGACCTCTCGGTTGACTACGAGTCGCTGGCCCAGATCGGTTCCATCATGGGCTCAGGCGGCATGGTGGTCCTGGACGAGACTACCTGTATGGTGGAGATAGCCAGATACTTCCTGGCCTTCACCCAGGCCGAGTCCTGCGGCAAGTGTACCCCCTGCAGGCTTGGGACCAAGCAGATGCTGGAGATACTCACCAGGATCACTCAAGGCAAGGGTCGGGAGGAGGATATCGACACTCTGGTTACCATAGCCCGGACCGTGAAGGAATGTTCCCTGTGCGGACTAGGCCAGACATGCCCCAACCCGGTACTGTCAACCATCAATTTCTTCAGGGACGAATACGAGAGCCACATAAGGGAGAAGAAATGCCCTGCCGCTGTATGCGATGCCTTGATGATCTCCCCCTGTCAACACACATGCCCTGTGGGTATCAACATCCCCAAGTACGTGGCCCACATCGCTGCCGGGGAGTACCAGGAGTCTATCGACACTATCAGGGAGCGCAATCCCTTCCCCGCCATCTGCGGGCGTATCTGCCACCATCCCTGTGAAACGCGGTGCAGGCGGGGCGAGCTGGACGACCCGGTGGACATCAGAACGCTGAAGCGGTTCGTAGCTGACTGGTACTTCGCCAACGCCACGGGACCTCCGGAGCCGTTCCCTCAGAAGGAGTCGCGGCGCGTGGCTGTGGTTGGTGCCGGCCCCACCGGCTTGAGTTGCGCCTATTTCCTGGCCAAGGCGGGCTATCCCGTCACCGTTTTCGAGGCCCTGCCCGTGGGTGGAGGAATGCTCTCCGTAGCCCTCCCGGAGTTCAGGCTGCCCCGCAGCGTAATCCAGGAGGAGATCGACTACATTGCTGCGAAGGGAGTGGATATCAGGTACAACACCCCGGTGAATGCCAACTTCACCGTGGAGGACATCAGGAGGAGCGGCTACGATGCGGTGTTCATTGCCGCCGGCGCTCAGAGGAGCCAGCGCATCGGTATCCCCGGAGAACTGGAGGATGTCGAGGGTCTCTACTACGGCTTGAGGTTCCTCAGAGATGTCAAGACGGGAAGAGAGGCAAGGGTAGGGAACCGCGTAGCCGTTATCGGAGGCGGGAACGTCGCCCTGGACTCAGCTCGCACGGCTCTCCGCCTCGGGGCCGAGGAGGTCAACATCTACTACAGGCGCTCACGGGCGGAGATGCCGGTAAGCGAGATCGAGTACGACGAGGCCGTTGAGGAAGGGGTCAATGTGAACTTCCTGGCCAGTCCCACTCGCATCGTCACGGAGGGTTGGAAAGCGGTGGGACTGCAGTGCACCCGCATGAGCCTCGGCCAGCCTGATGCCGGGGGCAGGCGTCGGCCCGTGCCCATAGTTGGCTCAGAGTTCTTCGTTGAGGCTGACACAGTCATAGCCGCGGTGGGACAGGCGCCGGACCTGTCCTTCCTGCCTCCCGACAGCTCACTTGAGCGTACCAGGTGGGAGACCCTGGTGGTCAACGACAACACGCTGTCGACAAACCTGCCCGGCATCTTCGCAGGAGGGGATTTCGTCAGCGGGCCGGGCATGGTGATCGAGGCCATCGCAGCAGGAAGGCGTGGGGCGGCTGCGATTGAGAAGTACCTCAAGGGTGATACATCCCGGGTCGAACTCTACGACCTGAAAGGCAGTGCCGCCCGGGAGTTGATTGCGCCCGATCTGGAGGAGGAAGAGGAGACCTGGGAAGCCAAGCAGCGCCTGCCCATCAACAAGCTGTCGCCCGAAGCCAGGAAGACCAGCTTCATGGAGATAGAGCTTGGTCTTTCGGAGGAGAGGGCCAGGGAGGAAGCACGGAGGTGTCTGAGATGCGATCTGGAAGTGTGACGGGTGGCACAACGCCGACTGTGGGAGGTCTGGAATGAAGTCCATAACCAAGCAGAAGCCAATGGAAGAGATTACCCAGGGACTGTCGGGGCTGGACAGGGTCTACATCGTGGGGTGTGGTACCTGCGCCACCATGACCAGGACCGGCGGACGAGAGGAGGTCCTGGAAATGAAGGAGAGGCTTCAGGGCCTGGATAAGATCGTGACAGGGTGGACGGTTCTGCCAACGGCATGCGATGAGATGACAGAGGCCGCCGTAGGGCAGAGCAACGGCGCGCTCAGAGATGCCAACTGCATCCTGTGCATGTCCTGCGCCCTGGGTGTGCAGAGGCTGGCCTGGTCCGTCAACAAGCCGGTCATTCCGGCACTGGACACGCTGTTCCTCGGCCTGGAAGAGACTCCGGGGGACTTCCACGAAGTCTGCGCACAGTGTGGCCACTGTGTCCTGGGCTACACCGCCGGCATCTGTCCCATTACGGCCTGCCACAAGCATTTGCTGAATGGCCCCTGTGGTGGGACGAACAACGGGAAGTGCGAGATCGACAAGAACAGGGACTGTGCCTGGACCCTGATCTACAACCGACTCAAGGAGCAGGGCCGGCTGGACCTGATGAAGATGTACCATCCCGTGAAGGATGCCCAGGTGCTGCCCCGGCCGCGGATCACCAGAGTCGTATAAGGAGGGAGACAATGGCCCAGAGCTTCAGGGAAGTCCTAAACTCCGGCAAGTTCGTAGTGACCAGCGAGATCGGGCCACCCAAGGGCACCAATCTCGAAAGCATGTGCCACCACATCGACCTTCTCAAAGACAGAGTGGATGCTGTAAACGTGACCGATCACCAGAGCTCGGTGATGCGGTACCCGTCGCTGGGTGGCTGTCTTCACATCAAGGAGAGGGGCGGTGAGCCCATATTGCAGATGACCTGCCGTGACCGGAACCAGATGGCTCTCCAGGCGGACCTGCTTTTTGCCTACAGTCGCGGGGTCAGGAACGTGCTCTGCCTGACGGGGGACTCAATAGTAGTTGGGGACCACAAGAATGCGGCGGACGTCTTCGAGCTCGACTCCTGCCAGTTGCTCAGGACGATCCGTCATCTGGAGACGGGCAAAGACCTGGGTGGCAACGACCTGGATGGCGGCGTTGAGTTCTGCGCTGGGGCCATCGTCACTCCCGAGGCGCAGCCCATCGAGCCGCAACTCATCAAGTTCGAGAAGAAAGTTGAGGCCGGGGCGGAGTTCATACAGACGCAGGCGATATATGACCTGGACAACTTCGCCAAGTTCATGGATCACGCACGCCAGTACCCCATCAAGGTGCTCGCAGGCATCGTCCTGCTGGTGTCAGCCAGGATGGCCAAGTTCATGACAGAGAACGTGCCGGGCATCTTCGTGCCCCAGAACCTCATAGATGAGCTGGCCAGCGCCCCGAAAGGCGAAGCCCTGAAGAAGGGGATAGACATCGCCGGGCGCATGATCAGCACGCTGGAGAAGGAGTCAATCTGTGACGGCGTCCATATCATGGCCATAGGCAGGGAGGAGGTAGTGCCGGACATCCTGGCGGCCGCCGGCCTCGGCAACGGGGCCCACCCATAGCGACTGCCGCCGGTGACCTGCGAGGTGGTGGGTCTCCAGAGGCGATCGTAGAGGTCTCTTGCGGCGACTCCATAACCGCCATAGGAGACCTCTCTGAGTTCCGCCCCGACTGCGCGTCGGGACTTCACCCACCCTGCAAGTGCTGCAATTGCGGCTCACCAGGTACCTGCATGACCCCCACACCGCGAAGGCACAGATGGCTTTCCTGGCCCCACCGGTGCTTGGACAGGCTCCCAAACCCTGGCCTATACTGTAGGGGCTGGCAAGTAGGGTGAGTGAAACCCGGCGAGAGCTGCCGATTTCACCAAGTCGGTGGCTTTTCCTCCACTCACCCCCAATCGGCCTGTGTGGGAAGCATGAGAACGCTAGTCCTGGGTATGGGCAGCCCTATCGTAACGGATGATTCCATTGGCCTGAGAGTGGCGGAACGGCTGAGGGAGAGACTCCATGACCGAGCTGACGTGGAAGTGGTATGTACTTCCCAGGCGGGACTGACGTTGCTTGACCTGATGCTGGGTTTCGAGCGGGTCATCATCATCGACGCCATCCAGACACACGGCGGCCAACCCGGCACCGTGTACAGGCTGTTCCCCGAGGACTTCGACCAGGCCCGTCATGCCACCACGCTTCACGGAGTGGGCCTGCTGGGCGCTCTGGACCTGGGCCGCACCCTGGAGTTCACTATGCCCCGGGAGGTGGTGCTCTTCGCCGTCGAGGCCGAGGATGTGGTCACTTTCTCCGAGAAGTGCACGCCAGCGGTGAAACAGTGCCTGCCCATCGTGGAGAGACTGGTGCTGGAGGAGCTCGGCCTGGAGGGCGGCGGTTTCGGTACCGAACGCTCCTGAGTCGGCCAGCGCACCACATCCGCCGGCACAGCCCCAGAAAACATCCGCTTGCCTGTACGGCCGTTGCCTGCGCCCGTTCACGTTGGGTTCCGCTCCGAGTGCGTCCGGGCTTGACCGGCCCCGTAGCGCTCCGGCGCGGTCTTTCAATTTGTGTCATGGCCGGGGTAAGCGGAGGTCTTCTGCGCTTTTCACTCCACTCCATCCACGGGATGTCCTACATCATGAAGTGGTTTCTCGTCAACTGCAAGCCAAGCGCCCCTACACGGCACCCCGGCTTCCGCAGCATGTGGTATAATATGGCCTCTGAGAAGGCGGCAACCTCGTGGGTGTGAAATTCGTCCTCACTGACTATGTAGAAGAGGCTTTGTCCCAGGCGATCTATGATAAACTGGAGGACGGCACCTTCTCGGGTCGTATCCCCCAGTGCAAAGGCGTCATAGCCTTCGGGACAACGCTGCGTGAGTGCCAGGACGAACTACGCTCCACCCTCGAAGATTGGATTCTGGTTGGTCTCAAGCTTGGCCACTTCCTGCCGGTGATCGCCAGCATCGACCTGAACAGGGAGCCACCGAGTGAGCCGGTGGAGACCGTGTAAGCGTCACACCTTCATCAATCGGCTCAGGAAGCTAGGTTTTGACGGCCCATTCTCAGGTACACGACACCAGTTCATGGTCTTTCAGCAGAGTCGTTTGGCTGCCCCCTCCAACCCCGAGTACTCCGTGCCCCAGCTACGAATGATGCTGCGAGAAATAGCGGGAATAGTAGGCCGCGAAATCTCACTGGACGAGTGGAATGGCCTGGGATGACAATGGTCACCCCGTCTTCTCTTTGCTGTGCCATGCGAAGGAGTGGATTCCCTTTCAGTTCACCCCATACTCAGGATGGGATGCCCCCGTTCTTATCACCGCCTATGATGAGGGAGAGACTGCCCACCAGCGGGATGTCGATACTGGCCGTTGCCTTTGCCTTGACCTCGTACACACCACCGCTCGACTCCACCGGCTCGGAGTAGGTCCATGCTACGTGTTCCCTTATCTGGTCTTCGATAACCGATGCAGCCGCCTGGGTGACCCCGGGCACACCCGAGACCACCAGCGCAGCTATGTCTTTCGAAATCGAGGACATGCTGTCACTGGTCCACTCCCTGGCCACCTCCTCGGCCTTCTCCGCGTCGTTCGCACCACAGCCGACGGCGAAAGGCACGATGGCTACAGACAACACCAGCATGACGACCAACAGTCTTCGCCTCATCCTTTGCCGACCTCCTTTGTCTGGCTGACCGTGGGCTCCGCACGTCTCGAAAACGCAAGCATTATATCACAGGAAACCAACATTAGCGCTATAGAGGCCCAGCGGGCAGGTTTCATGCTGCTCTGGAGACCAGGCTATCGTCATTGGTTGGCGTACCTACGTGGCGAAGCGCGAGCGCCATGTGCATGACGCAATCCACGGGCTACCACTATGCCTTGCCACCCGCTGCGTCGGGAGGCGACCGAGCAGCACACCCGTTGCGCCTGACCTGAGCTGCCGTTACCCGTTGGGCAGCCAATCACTGATCGTAACCAGGTCCTGCACGCTGGCCTGAAACTCCACTATCACCGTGTCGTCCATCAGCCAGTGCTTGGTCTGGCTGAAGCTCCATTCCGGGTAGCCCTCCCATATGGGACTCAGCGCCGTGCTGTAATTCTCGGTCGAGTCATAGAAGGCCTGACCATTGAAGTTCTCCGCTCCCACATCTTCTACAGCCTTCCGCAAGGCCTCCATGATGCCGATCGCCATGTGACCCGCCCCCACGTAACCGTTGCCACCGGCAATGATCTCGTCAGCCTCCGACGGGCGGTACTTGTAGAGAATCTCTTCCAGCAACTCGACCAGAGGCAGCGGGTCTCCCCAGTACATCGAGTTGGCGGTGGACAAGCACCCGTCAAGGACATCCCAGCCGACCAGGTCTGAGTAGAACTTCCTGTAGGAACCCATGCTGCCGATGAGGTCGACAACCGGTGCCATACCGCCCACGGCCCGAAGGTCTCTCAGAAAATAGGGCATCGCGAAGCCGGAGACACAGGCTACATAATCGCAGTCCTTTAGCTTCACGGCTTCACTCTTGAAGGTGCTGGTGCCCGCGGGAGAGATGTATGCACCTACGTAGTCAAACTCGCCAGGATGGCTGTTGAAGTACGCTTCCGCCCCTTTCTTGGCGTCCACGGAACTCGGGTCGTTCCAGCCCACGATCCCGATCTTAGGAGGAATTCCCTGGCTGTAGTCCCAGCGATTCTCAGTGAACCATCTCCACAGGGTATTGGCTGACCAGATGGTGGTGTTCGAGAAGCCAAACGCCCAACCCGGAGGGTCAAACAGGTCCGGGTTGGCGCCCATGGCCGCTATGACGATTCTATCCCTCTCTGCGAAGGGCTTCAGCACATCTGCAGTTCCGGGGATGAGAGTGATGATTACCTCTGCCCCCTGTGCCTTGCACCACTCCCAGCCGGTCAGTTCCCTGGCAGGATCGAACTTGGTGTCGTAGGCGGCGATCTTGACTCTGGCCCCAGGGATGAGGTTCTGGTCGTTGTAGTACCTGGCTACGTCCTGCGTCACGTAAGTGATGTTGGCGACCGCCGGTGCAGCTTGACCCGTGAAGTCCGTCAGTTCACCGATGGTGATGGTCACCACCTCCACATCCCCCCACCACAACCAATCCAGGATGCAGATGTCAAGACCAGGACCAGTAGCAAAACCAGCACCAGTTTCGAAACGCGTCTCATCTCTCCCCCCTTCGCGTGCTTCCGGACCCCCTCCAATAAGTGAAGGCAGATCAAGACCCGGACAGCACACTTGCATGAGACCTGAGCCAGACTGCTCCCCCCGCCACAGGTGCCACAGCAGGAGCCCTCCCCCAAGGCTCACCTCCCGGCGGACCTCTATCACGTCCGAAGGTTGCCGTAGAATATCACTCATGATCCACACTGTCAAGGCAAGAACGGCGACCGACCCGGGTCCTTATACGCTGGCGCGCAGCGAAGTTGACAGAACTGGTCCCCATGTAGTATGGTTTGGTTGAGTAGCGAAGGGACATCACTGACGGCAACAGGATGCGCGAATTCGGCTGCGCATCCTATTTTTTTAGGCCGCGCCTGTAGACCCAAGTTGACAGGCCAATATCAGAAAGGAACAAACGCATTACCACATCCACAACCATAGTCGGCAACACCCCACCCCAACCCCCGGAGAGACGACGCCGCCCCAGACGCTCCAGGCCGCACCGGCCCAGGCCCGCCACCACCCCCTCCCCAGTGCTCACCCGCGACATCCCCTTCGGCGGTATCCTGGTCTCCCAGCCCATCGCGCGTGCTTTGCGCTCCTGCGGCTATGAAGCACCGACCCCGGTCCAGGCAGAGTGCATACCTCCGCTGCTGGAGGGCCGCGATGTCGTGGGTAGAGCCAGAACGGGCACCGGTAAGACAGCGGCCTTCGGCATTCCCATGGCCCACATCATCGATCCAGCCCAGGCCACGACTCAGGCCATCGTCCTGGCACCCACCCGCGAGCTGGCAATGCAGGTCTCGGGTGAACTGCAGCGTCTTTGTGAGTTCCGTGGTCTCAGAGTCGCCACCCTGTACGGCGGACAGTCCATTCAGACACAGATAGAGGACCTGCGGCAGGGGGCGCACATCGTGGTCGGAACGCCGGGTCGTGTCCTGGACCACCTGGCCCGACGCACCCTTCTTCTGAATGGCGTCCGGCTCGCTGTGGTCGACGAGGTCGACCGGATGCTCGACGACGGCTTCATCGATGACATCGAGCGCATTCTGCGCCGGACACCATCAACCCGCCAGACCGCCTTTTTCTCGGCTACCATACCTGGTTTCATCCAGCATCTCGTCCGGAGACACCTCGCCAACCCGGTCTGGGTCCACATTCCGGAGGACGAGGACATCGAGCTTAACGTTGAGCAAGTGTACTACGAGGTCGCAGAGCGGGACAGACTGGAGGGCCTGGAGGAACTGCTGGAGAGAAACGGCCGGGGTACGCAGACCATCATCTTCCGGCGGACGCAGATCGGCGTGGACCGGCTGGTGTCACGGCTACTCAGACGAGGCTACCGGGCACGAGGGATCCACGGCGGCATGAGTCAAGGCCAGCGCAACGGGGTGATGCACGACTTCCGCTCTGGCAAGCTCAACCTGCTGGTGGCCACCAACCTTGCCTCGCGCGGGCTCGACATCCCCTCCATCTCTCACGTCATCAACTTCGACATGCCGGAGAACATTGAGGAGTACGTCCACCGTATCGGGCGCACCGGTCGCATGGGGCGCGGTGGCACCGCCATCACCTTTGCCAGTGAGTGGGACTGCGACCTGCTTGATGACCTGCGGGCACGAATAGGGGACGACTTGAAGCGTGAAACGCTGGACATCTACCGCCGGATGTAACCTGCGTTCAGGGACCATGTGACCTGATGGGCCTGACCCCTGACATGCGACCGCGCCAGCAGCGATCCCCCGCCAAGTCGCGGTGGACTGACACCATATATTCGCCAGGCATCCTGCCGAACGGAGACAAGCGGTCCGTGTGTGACTGCCTTCTCATCGTTGAGCGGGGATCGGAGCAAGAAAACGGAGGGGACAATGAGAAGACAGAAGATGGTATTCAATGAGTACAGGTTTGTAGCCTGGTGTGGGATGGCCCTCGGTATCGTCCTGTTCATCGTCTACGGCCATGCGGGGTTCGTCCTCTCTGCATATCTAGGATTAGGCATCTGGGCCATCGCCATACCATCACTGGTACTTCAACTCGTCGGCCGGAAAGCATAGCTGCCTGCTGCGACCGCTTTCCTCTTGCGGTCGTAAGAGGCACTCGCCACCCCTCCCCACGAAGCAGTCAATCCGGACAGACCGCCACGATTGGCCTGGTCCCCAATGAGAAAGCGGAGGTCGCCTCAGGTGGACGCGTTGCACCCTGCCGGCCGACCGGCTGATACCCCGCGGGCCTTTGGGACGGCGGGGCTACCGCACTGCTGACAGGGTGAAAGACAGGAAGGAAACGAGGGCGGACGCCATCCAATCAGCGTCGAGGATCGTGTTGTCTACAGTTCGTTGCCAAGCTCGGGGCCTACAAGAGGCCCAACCGTAACGTTGTCGGCCTCGGCAACTACGCAAGGTACTCTACTGCGCTCTCCCAGGATGAGAACCCTGTGCCAATCGCTGTAGCAGTAGATACCTTGTGCAGCTACCCCACCCAGGAAACCATAGAGTACGGCGGAAGGAAAGAACCAGGGCAATATGAAGGCCATAGCCATGGAAGACATGAGCCAATGATGCAGATGCAGCCTGCATACCCCCAGAGGAAGAATGACCGAAGGTATCTTGCCCGGGCGGCCTGTCTCTTTGGCGCCCAGCTTCTTGGCCACAGCGAACCCCACGGCACAGGTACCAAGAAAGAAGATATGGCCGAAGGCGATCAGGCCGGTGGACAACGCTGACAGGACTAGGAACTTGACCCTATTCTTGGAGTATGGGACTCCGATGAATTTCGCTAAGCACCTGGTAAGCACTACCAGGGCATCCTATCGGGGTGCAATGATCTAATAAACCCCCTCTGTGTACTATTATAGCCGGTGCTGCTCACAAGCGCCAGCTTGTGAACGTGTATGATACACTTCTTTGCAGGGCCAGATGCCCGTGTTGCAGCCATGATGCTCCAGGATGCTGGCTGCGGGCAGCGCACAGGAGGACGCTATGCTTGATTATGACAACCTCTGCCTCTGCTGTGGCACCATAGCACAGGCCAGCTTCAGGGAAGTGGTGGAGTCGGCCGCTGCTGGCGGGTTCCGATCCATATCCCTCTGGCCACAGCACTACAACAGGGGACGACGGGACGGCCTGAGTGACGCGGGCATGCGGTCGATGCTGGAGCACCACGGGCTGGTCGTCACGGAGCTGGACGCGCTGCTGACCTGGCTCCCAGGCAGCAGGCCCGCTACAGAAGCCGACACCTCCGGCGAAGGATTCGTGTCCGTCGGCGAGGACTTCTTCTATCACATTGCCGACTCCCTGGGCGGCCGACATCTCAACCTGGCGCAGGCCTTCGGCCCAAGGCTGGAGACCGATGTCCTGGCAGAGGCCTTCGCCGGAGTCTGCGACCGTGCAGCAGAGCACGGCCTGCTGGTCACGCTGGAGTTCCTCCCCTGGTCCGGCATACCAGACATGGAAACAGCGCTGCAGATCGTCCGTCGGGCCGACCGGCCCAACGGGGGCGTCATGCTGGACACGTGGCACCATTTCCGCAGCGGTCACGGTGCCGAAGCATTGATGAAGGTGCCAGGCGCAGAGATCAAGGCCATACAGTTCAATGACGCCGCCGCGGAGCCAGCGCAGGACATCGTGAACGAGACAATGCACGGGAGGCTTCTGCCCGGAGAGGGCGCCATTGACCTCGTGGGCATTCTCCAGGCACTGGACGCCAGTGGCTGTCAGGCGCCGATCGGGGTCGAGGTCTTCTCGGACGACCTCAATGCACTGACACCCACCATGGCTGCAGTCCGCGCGGGTGATGCCGCTAGAGCAGTCCTGGCCAGGGCCCGGCGCTAGGCCCAAGGTGCTGGGCAGCCCCTCTGACCTACGCCCCTGCCACTGGCTGCAGGCCCGCAAGCCGATCGGGGTGGGCCCGGTTGTAGTCGATCAGCTTTCGGAGGGATACGGCTGCTGCTCTCATAGAGAGGAAGAAAGGCAGGCCGGATTCCGCACAGAACCGGCGCAAATCAGACGAGGCCTGCCACGTGTGGTCATTCTCGATCGAATGGAAAGCAATGGCATGTGGCAGCCTGCATGCCTGGGCAGCCAGCACCAACGATCCAGGCCCGCCAACGACTCTGCGACGCTCTATCGCTATCGGGCTTATGTCATAACCATGCTGGTATACAACAAGATCAAGCCCCGGCCATTCTTCAAGCAGGCTGTTGATCCGACTCCAGCGCGGCGTGGGACCACTTAGCGCCGCCCTCTCCTTCAGAAACTCAAGCGGGTCGCGGTCTCCCAGGCTGCTGATCAACCCCAGGGCATCCTGACCAGCCATGGTGCCACAGTCAATCGGGTTGCGCAGCATGCTGTTGGCCAGATCGATGAACTCCTTCAGCTTCTCCCTTATCTCCGACGGTATAGGGACCAGTCGCAGACCCGCCCGTTCCACCTCGTCAGTGGCCATGACGCTGGCACCACCCCCATGCCCCACCACACACGTGTTCAGCCCCTTCGGCGGCCTGACCCGCAGTAGCGCCACCAGCATGTCCACCATCTCCTCAATGCTGTACACCCTTATCGCCCCGGTCTGCTGCAGCAGGCCATCCCAGACGGCATCGCTTCCCGCCAGAGCGCCCGTGTGCGAGGCCACAGCCCTCGACCCGCCCGTCGTGAAGCCTCCCTTGAAGACGACCAGCGGCTTGGCAGAGGCGGCTTTTCTCAACGCATCGAAAAGCCGCCGGCCATCCCGGGCACCCTCGATGTAAGCAGCAATGACCTTCGTCTCGGGGTCATCGGCCATGTACTCCAGGAGGTCGCACTCATTGATGTCACAGGCATTGCCGTGGCTGACCACCTTGCTGAAGCGCAACCCACGGGCAGCGGCCTGCCTTACCATGCAGGTGACGTTTCCCCCGCTCTGGCACAGGAACCCTATGGGGCCCGGCTCCATGGGGAAATCCGGGCTCAGCCCTATCCTGCCTCCGGGGTAGTAGACGCCCAGGCAGTTGGGGCCAATAATGCGCATGTTGCCCTGGCGGGCTATCTCCACCAGCCTGCTCTGCAGCTCGATGCGGTCGGGCTCGCCGGTCTCAGCATACCCGGACGTGAAGACATGGACGACTCTAACGCCGATATCCCGGCATTCCTCCAGTATCTTCGGAGTATGAGGGGCAGGAACACAGATGACCGCATGGTCCACCTGACCGGGGATGTCCTTCACCGTGCGGTAGATGGGGAGGCCGGCCGTTTCCCCTCCCCTGGGGTTCACCAGGTAGATCCGGCCGGGGTATCCGCTGTTCAGCAGGGACTCGAGGTAGAGCCGCCTGATCCAGACCTTCGGCGGGTCATCGGAGATGCCAACAACCGCGATGGAGCGAGGATGGAAGATGTAGTCAAGCGAATCCAAGTTCCGTCAGCCGTCAGGGGGACGCAGTCCTATTCATTCCTTCGAAGTCCAGCATACCGTATCCTGCACCCGATTCGTGCCAGGGATCAAGCAGTGGAATTCTCTTCGAGGTGCCTATCCCAAGCACGAATAATAGCTTGCCGAAGCTGTATTGTCAAAGCGGGCGCAGGGCAGCCAGGCACTCAAGAGCAGGTGTTGACACTCGGCCGGGCCCATGGAGCCCGAGTCAGCCCGTGGCCGCCGGCGGCATCGTCCCCCGTTTGATAGCCCGACACACATATCGTATACTCGCCAAGGTCAAACAGACGGGCCGCCGCTGGCCTCCGGGCCGGGCGGCCACTACGCTGTAAGAGAGAATGAAGCACACGGGAGTAACGATGAAGCAGACACTGGCTATCGGTCTGGTACTTCTCCTGCTGGCCGGTACACTGGCAGCCGTGGGTTGTGCCAACGGCCAGGGCGGGAACGGCAAGCAAGCCGATCTGCCCACCCTGGACGTGGGGAACAAGTGGGTGTACCAGTGGCTCACCAACACAACGCAGAGCACCTGCACCATGGAGGTGACGGGAGAGGACACCAAGGATGGCAAGGACTGCTACGTGCTGGACGTATCTTTTGCCCCGCCGCTGTCGCCCCCATTGACTCCCCTCTGCGAGGGTTGTCTCAGCAAGGGCACCCAGATGCTGGACAAGAGCACCCTGCTGCCGCTGGAACTGAAGGGCACATGCACGCAGGGCAGCACGGAGTACACGGTGGAGTCAACGCACACCTACTCCTTCGACTCGCCGCTCTGGCCTCTTAAGCAGGACAAGCAGGTGACCGTGCCCAGTGAGACCGACAAGACGGTCGTCACCACCAAGGCCCCGGGCACCGAAGGGTCCTGCACCGACGAGGACTCAGGAGACCGTGTGTACAAGATCGAAGCGGTGGAGCAGGTCACTGTGGCAGCAGGCACCTTCGAGTGTTTCAGGGTCGTGCGATACGACGGCTATGGCATCAAGGAGTACACCTACTGGTACTCCGCCACGGTGAAGAAGGAAGTCAAGTGGACGGACCACGATACCGGGGATAGTGCCGAACTCGAGTCCTACTCGGTTTAGACCGCGGGATGATCACTCGGGCTTGCACTGTTCGAGACTCGCCCCAAAACCGGTCTTGACACCCGGCTGAAACGGGCCTATCCTTGTGCTGGGTAAAGCAATTGCTTTACCCACTGTGAGGAGCCATGGCAAGGCACACCAAGATCATCAACCTGTCCCTCCCCAGCAGCGTCTACGACGACGTGGATGAGCTGGCACGGCAGAAAGGCGTTTCCAGAAGCCATCTTCTCAGGGAGGCACTGAAACAGTATGTTGCCTCCGACAAGCGCTGGCGGCAGATCTACGAGCGGGGGGCCGAGAGCGCCACACAACTCGGCGTCCGAGATGAAGCTGAAATAGACCGGCTGGTCCACGAGTACAGGGCGGAGCAGTCAAAGACTTGACGCCCAGGGTGGTACTCGACACCAACGTCTACATCTCTGCCATTCTCAACCCCGGAAAAGCCCGAGATGCGCTGGAGCTGGCTAGAGAAGGTGCTTTCACTCTTGTCATCTCGGAGCCAATACTCCTGGAGATTGAGAGGCTACTACGCCTGAAGCTGGGATACCGGTCCAACGACATCGCGCTCGTGCTCCAGGCAATCCGGGGTCTCCGCGTCTTCGCCTCCCCGGCCCAGACGCTTTCCGTCATCAAGGACGACGATGCCGACAACCGTCTACTCGAGTGCGCTCTCGAAGGTGCAGCGCAGTACATCGTCACCGGCGACCAACGCCACCTCCTGCCCCTTCAGCAGTTCGAAGGAACCAGACTCGTGTCCCCATCCGCATTCGTCCGGTTTATGGCCCCGTAGAGCAGAACTCTCAGCCCTACCCTCCCACCCCCCAGCCTTGCCCGCAGGAAGCACGACGGGTTACAATCCTGTCAGTCAGCCAAAGCCGCCGGCATTGCCGGACCAGGTTGCCTGTGTCAGGCCCCACGGCACCATGAGAAGAAGAGTCGTATCCATTGTCGGCATGACGGGTTCGGGGAAGTCCGAGGTTGCTAGGGTATTTGAGAGGAGCGGCTTCGCCAGGGTGAGATTCGGGGACATCACCGACGAAGAGGTGGCCAGAAGAGGGCTGGAACTCAACGAGGAGAACGAGCGCCTCGTCCGCGAGCAACTGAGGGACGACCACGGCATGGATGCTTACGCCAAGCTAAGCCAACCCAGAATCGACAGCCTGCTGGAGTCAACGGACGTCATCGTCGACGGTCTGTACTCCTGGGAGGAGTACACCCTGCTCAAGGGCCGCTACGGTGACGCCTTCACCGTCATCGCCGTCTGGTCGTCGCCGGAGACCCGCTACCACAGGCTGGCGACCCGGGCAGTGCGACCGCTGACACGGGAGGAGGCCATAAGCAGAGACATAGCCGAGATCGAGAACACCAATAAGGGCGGTCCTATCGCCATGGCCGACTTCACCATCATGAACGAGTCCGGATTGGGCGACCTGGAGAGGCAGGCAAGGACTGTCCTGGACGTGCTGAAGTGACGCAGGTAACCAGACCCGACCTGGACGAGTACTTCCTGAAGATCGCCTCGGTGGTGGCCGAGCGGTCCACCTGCCGACGGCACCACGTTGGAGCCGTGGCAGTGCGTAACAAGCATATCCTGGCTACGGGATACAACGGCGCCGCCGCCGGCCTGAAGGACTGCCTTGAGCTGGGATGCCTTAGAGACGACATGAACGTGCCCTCCGGTACGAGACACGAGATATGCCGTGCCATTCACGCCGAGCAGAACGTCATAGTCCAGGCAGCCCTGCACGGCGTGAGCCTGGAGGCGGCCACCATCTACGTAACGCATTCACCGTGCATTCTCTGCGCCAAGATGCTGGTCAATGCCAAGATCGCCCGGTTCGTCACCTTTGGCCGGTATGCCGATGACGCTTTCAGGCCGCTGTTCGACGAAGCCGGTGTGGAGTTCGACCTGCGGGAAAAGCCGCCCTCCACAATCAGCTACCTGGCGTAGCTACCCCTATACCTCGTACTGCTGCGCCTTTCTCACCACCAGGACCACCACACCCAACAGCAGGACATCCAGCCCGATAAGAACACCGACATCAGGAGCTATGTCGGCCCAACCGCCCCCGCGCTGGCTGATTTCTACTACCGGCTGCACAAGGTAGTACGTAGGGAATATCTTGCCGATCCACTGGGGTATCTGGGGGAAGAGGTAGATTATGCTGGGGGCATACAGGAGAACACCGATCATCTTGAACACGGCGAACAGGGTGGTGATCTCTCTCATGGCGGCGCCCAGCAGCAGGCCAAACCCGGCTGCCATCACGGCGCCCAGCACCAGCACCATCAGCAACAGCCCCGCCCCACTCCCGAAGGCCTGGTTGATGGCCAGCAGAAGGACAGTTACCACGAAGCTGAGGACCACACCCACCAGCCCCTTGGCCAGGAACACGTCCCCCAGCGACGTCGGGGTCACTACAAGGGCCTCAAGCGTCCGACCCTGCTTCTCGCCCACCAGGGACGTGGCCGGCAGGATAGCCCCGCCGAAGACCACAGCAATCAACATGATGAACGGCAGCATGCGGTCTTCCCAGGGAACGCCTTCCTTGCCCAGCATCGTGAAGCGGACCGTCACCGGCGCTTCCTGGCCGGCCAGATCGCGTGTCAGGTCGGCCAGGGTAACGTCAACAATGGCACGGCTCTTGGCCAGGCTCTCGCCCCAGATATAGGCAGTGATCTCCGTCGGCACGCTCTGCCGGACCGCGGCATCAAAGCCCCTGGGCAGGACTACGCCCACGTCTACAGCGCCTTTTGCCACCGCCCCCTTGACATCAGCCGCGGTGTCGAATTCCCTGGCCTCCAGCGAGTCCACGGCCTCGACCAGGGCCACCAGCTCAGAGCCACCCTCGTCCACGATCCCTAGCCTGGGCTCTTCACTGAACAAGGAGCCGAGCACCAGCGATAGCACCAGGGAGATGACAAGAGGGGCCACGACGCCGTATATGAAGATAAAATTCTTGGGCCCCTGGACGAATTCCTTGCGCAGCAGGACGCCGACACGCCTGATACTCACCGGCACTTCCTCCAGAGTGTGGCAACACCGACCAGGGCAATGCCCAGGTCGAAGGCCACCAGTATCAGCAGGTTACGCCACACATCGGCCCACCCGGCCCCGAAAATGGCCACCTGGTGCAGGGTGTCCACCAGGTAGTACGATGGGATCACCTTGGCCCAGCCGGAGACGGCCCCGGGGAACATCACGCTCACAGGCGGAATGCTCAAGACCACCATAGCTACCACGCCCCAGGCCATCACCGACATCAAGTCCTTGCCCAGTGCCGCAACGAAGAAGCCAACCCCGGTCACCAGCACAGCCCCCAGAAGCAGCGTCAGCAGCACAATTGCCGGCTGCGACTCCATGCCACCGATGATGACAGCGTAGAGCGCCACCTGAACGAAGGCCAGGCATACGCCGGTGATCCCCTTACCTACGAAAAGGCCCGGAACGCTCACCGGCGTAACCAGAAGGGCGGTGACAGTACCTCGCTGGACCTCCTCGCTGATCAGGCTGGCCATGCCGAAGGTCTCGGCCACTAGAATGAGGACGGCGAAGAAGGGGACCATGCGGTCACGAGCCGGTATCTGCCTGTCCAGCATGTCCGGGCCAAGGACTTCCTGCAACACCTGGACAGATAGAGGCTGGCCTGTCTGGGCATAGGACAGCTCCGTCACCAGGAACTCCACCGCCTCCCCGACCTCCGCAGGAGAATCCGCCCAGAGGTAGACGTCGATCTCCGGCTTGAGTCCGGCGTCGAACTTCTGCATGATGTCAGCCGGAAGCACCATGCCCGCCGGATACTCACCATCGGTGATGGCCAGCAGCAACGCCTCCTCTGACTCGACGGTCTCCAGCTTCACGCCATCAGGCTGCATCTCCTCGAAGGCCGGCGGGACCACGGGCGCATACATGCCGATCTCCAGGTCCTCGTCCACCGAGCCGGGCATGCCGAAGTAGACGCCCACATAGACAACCAGCCCAAGCACCGTCACCAGCCCAAACAGCCGGTTTCGGAAGAAGAGCCGGATATCCTTGGCAACAAGGGCAGCGACTACGCGTCGGTTCATCAATCAAGGCCCCGGCCGGTGAACTTGATGAAGATGTCCTCAAGGGTGGCCTCTTCGCTGTGAATGGTCACCACCCTCTCCGTGGCAAAGAGGTCACGGACTGCATCGGGCGTCTCTCGGCTGTCCAGGATTATCTCCCTGTCCTCGAGCCCGCCGTCCTGGTTGGCAACTTTCGCCTTGATGGCCCGCTTGCCGTACTGCTGCTTCAGGTTGTGCGGCGTATCCAGGGCCACGATCCTGCCCTGGTTGATGAAGGCGACCCGATCCGAGAGCTTGTCCACCTCCATCATGTCGTGGGTGGTTAGCAGCACCGACGCCCCCCTGGCGCGCTCCTCCAGGATGATGCCCCTGATTGCCTCGGCCGACGTCGGATCGAGCCCGGCCGTGGGCTCATCCAGGAACAGCACCCTGGGCCGGTTCACTATGGACCTGGCCACCATCAGCCGCTGCTTCATGCCCTTCGAGTAGCCGTCAACCCGGTCATCCCCCCGGCCACCCAGGCCAACACGCCTGAGCAGGGTATCGGGGTTGAAGTCTCGCAGGCCGAAGAGGCGGGCGAAGAGCTTCAGGTTCTCCTCTCCGCTCATCTGCTCGTAGAGGTTGGGCTGCTCGAAGCAGACGCCGATCTCCCCCTGCACCTTCTCGATGTTCCTGGCCACGTCCATACCCAGGACCATCGCCCTCCCCGCCTTGGGTTTGATCTGGCCGGTCAGCATCTTGACGGTGGTGGACTTCCCCGCGCCGTTAGGCCCCAGGAAGCCCAGTATCTCGCCCTCGCCTACCGTGAGGCTGATGTGGTCAACAGCCAGCAGATCGCCATACCAGTAGGCGAGTCCTTCGGCGACTATTGCGTCAGTGCTCATCGACGGCTCCTTCCCGGCCTGTGGCGGGACCGGCCGTTTCGTCTCCACTACCCATCAGCCCATAGAAGAAAAGCGTCCACAGCTCACGCAGCAGCCTCATGTTGCTCTCGCTGTCCGATGCCCCCTCAAAGCGGGACAGCGAGAAGTCCCGATACATCCGGATGTAGGCCAGGACGGTCTCATCGGACAGGTTGGGACTGACGCAGCCTTCTCTTCGACCCTGCTCTAGGAAGGCGCCGAACAACGGCCTTACTTCCTGTTCAAACAGTTCCTGGATGAAATGCTGAATCTGCGGGTCTGCGGACGTCATGGCCTGGATGAAGTCGGCACCGTACCGGCTCACTATCTCTGTCTTCTGGAACAGTATCTGTCCCAGCTTGTCGGTGAACGATGCGTCGGACTCCATGATGGACCGGTATGTCTGGACCGAGTCCAGGACTACCGACTCCACCACCTCCCTGACCAGCGCCTCCCTGCCGCCGAAGCGGTTGTAGATGGTGACCGGGGAGACGCCCGCCCGTGCAGCGATCTCGTTCAGGCCGACCTTCTTGATCCCGTGCCGCTGGAACAGATCCAGTGCCGCCCGCCGTACCCTGTCCTTTGTCTGCTCTTTCCTTCGCTCGAAGCCATCCACGAAGGCACCCCCGCACACCTAAATACATATTTTGAACGCTATGCCTACATTATATTCAGAAATGTCACCTGCGTCAAGGGGCCTCCGCGTCGCGCCTCAACGGTCATGCCTTGACACCCGCCGCTTGCTCAACCTAGTATGGCTTCGTCGGGCATCGGTGGGGAGGACGAAGGTACAGCCATCACAAAGGAGGACACTGCATGGGCGACCTGCATGACAACCGCGGCGAGTTCGATCCGAACCGAAGGCTGGAGGACTTCACCTCGGATTTCCTGGCCAGCCTGGCAATGGAGTATGCCCGCGCCTACCTGGCCATGGACGGCTTCTGGAACGGGGCCGTGACACAGAAGAGCGGCAAGGACGCCGCCATGGACTGTGAGCTGCTCGTTTGGAGAAGGATGGCCACCTATGCCCTGCCCAAGATCGCCAGGCTGGCCGAGATAGAGCTACCGGTCCGGGACCTGCTGGAGGCCCTGAAGGTGTGGCAAATCACGCCGGACCAGGTGACACCGGACATCTACAAGATAGAGTACGACGTCAAGGACAGGAACCACGTCATCGGGACCGTAACCTACTGTGCCACCCTGGAGAGACTCGAGAAGAGCGCCCCCGACATGATAATCCCTCTCTGCCATCGGGTCGAGGTCGATGCGGTCGAAGCGCAGTGCCGTGTACTCCATCCAGGCATCAAAGCCACCGCCCTGAAGCTCCCGCCCAGGAGCAGCCCCAATGAGATCGCCTGCCAGTGGGACTACAGGCTGGAGACATAGCTGTCCCACATTGCTCTGTACTGCCTGGCTCATAACTCCGTAGGCCGCATCGCCCGTCCCGACCAACTCAGCTTCAAAGAGTGTACTCGGGGGCGTCCCCGACCCCCGACCCGAGGGGTTGTGAGCGGAGCGCCGTGAGTCGCCTTTCTCGATATCGTGACAGAGCCTGATTGCAGCCAGACCAGGCTGCCGTCATCCACTCACCTCCCGAACCCTCCGGGCTTCCCGGGCCATGAGCTTTCGCTCCGCCTCCCAGTTCTCTCTGCTCCAGATCTCCACCTGCCTGTCCACGCCGGCCACAACGGCCACGTCACGAATTTCAGCGTATTGACGCAGGGGAAGAGGTATGGCAACCCTCCCGTGGCCGTCAAGCTCCACGAAGAAGGCGGTGGCGAAGGCCAACCGCCTCATGCGCCTGGCCCGACTGCCCGGCCGCGACTGCTCCGAAGGTTGGGCCGATAACCGTTCCCAGAGCGGCCTCGGGTAGACATTGGCACACCTGTCCAGTCCGCGGCTCATGACCATGCCCTCCCTCATCTGCTCTCGAAACCTGGGGGGAAAAGGCACCCTGCCCTTGTGGTCAACCTTGTATTCGTACTCTCCAGAGAACATAGGTGGGCCTGTCAGCAGAGAAAGTGGATCATAGAAGGGGGTATCCACCACTCCGGTTTCAGCCGATCTTCAGCTACCAGGACGGCTGTCGGGGTGGTCCTCCACCGGATTGCCGGAATGTGTCAATTGCAGCTTTGCGCTCTCCGCACACTTAGATACCAGTTGTGGCGCGCGCTGGCGATGTGGCCCGGCAGTTCCAGCACACACTGCCGCCAATAGGGGTCCCTGGTCAGACAGTAGAGAGACAGACCCTTCTGACTGTGACATTCCAGGAGCTTGGCCTCCGTCATACTCTCCAGTGCCTCTTCCACATCGAGTCTTCTCCTGCATCTAACGGCGCGACTCACGACACCACAGGTGAACCTGGCCTCCGGGTACTTGCTCCAGAAGAGCAGAAGGTCGAACTTCAAGCGGGAGTCAGCATGAGTCCTCACCATGTGCATTATGTCGAGTTTTCCGGCTGGCATCGTCACTGTTCTGTCCCCTCCTGTCTCTTCGCACTCGTCAGCAGTCGGCTGAATGGAGCACCGTCCTTTATGTGCAGGAAACACGTCTGTACCGCCGGCCGAGATGCTCCTCTCCTGCCGACAGCCAACACAGCCTGTCACAGGGCAAGCCGGTTTCCCACTTTGGATCACTATTTCCCACATTATACCACGCAAGTCAACCCCCTGCGGGAACCCGTAGTCCGTGGATACAGCTTCGAGGGTGAATCCTGAATGGAGACGCTGCCCGGCGAGACAGCCGCACCCCGTTTGGTGCTTGGTGGTCCGATATCGTTTAAGATTTCGTGCTTCGGATTTGGAGCTTCTCGCGTGTCCTCCCTCCCCCGGTGGGAGGGAGTTGGAGGGAGGGGCCACCCTCACCGGGGTTAGGTCAGCTGGGTAGCCTGGAGCATCCGCTCCAGGCAGCATTGGAGCAGATGCTCCAACCTACCCACCGCGTTGGATCGGCGCAACCAAATGCCCTCCGCCAGGTGTGGCGGTACTCCCCCGTTCCCCCTATCGAGCCTGGAAAGGCTCTCCCACAGACAGCCCGCTGTGGGAGAGCCTTTCCAGGCTCGATCAGCCCTTGCATATGACCCAGGTCGACCAACAGGTTAACGACCTTTGGTGATTCTTTGCCAGCTTTTCTGCCGGGGCGCTAGTCCCTGAAGTACTCCCACTTGCAGAAAATGTCGTCCTTGCCATCCCTGGGCGGCATCTTGAGACACTTCACCTGGATGCTGGGGTTGAACAGCTCTGCGTGCCGCCGGCGCATCGGAGCACAGGCCAGCTCGCAGTGGCTGGCGTCCCTGCCTTCCCCCTCCTTCTCCAGGGCTGCGAGCGGGGGGCAATGCATCACCGTCAGTACGGCGTCATTGGGGGCCAGGACTTCGATCTCCTCCCGTATCACCAGGTGCATCGGCCTGGCCTGGAGGACCTTCATGAAGTCGACAACGTCCCGTCCCTCCACACGTATCAGGTCGGAGATCTCCGTGCACATGTACTTCTTCATTACCTTGTCCCAAACCCATCTATCGCATTCCCTGGCCTCTTCATTGCCGGTCTTCTCCATCATACCCAGATACCAGAAGCCATCCAGTCCGATGATGAGTCTGGAGTACAGCCCCAGTAGCTCCACCAGGGTCGACTTGGAGAAGTCCTCCAGGGCCAGATCGGGATCGAAGTCTCCGGCATAACCCAGTCGCTCTTTCAACTCAACCTCCTGTACGAGTAACCTGCTGGGCAGGCCCCAGCTCCGGCCCTGCCCAGGGGCAGAGGACTCACCCGCCTCTCGAGTCCGGGCCGGGGCTCGCCCGCCCCGGCACGTCAGGCCACCCCAAAGAGGGCGGCCGTCCGGGTGTCCCCCGGTCGGGGGTCTCAGCTATCGCTATCCGAGGCTAGCACTCCACCAACAGCCCAGTTCTCCCTGGCCACGTCGTCGAAGATGACAGTGGTAGCCTCCGGGCTGGTCCCCGCCACCCTGACCACCGCCTCGGTAATCAACCGGGCCAGCTCTGCCTTCTGGGCATGAGTCCTCCCGGGCCACATCTCCACTCTGACTATGGGCATAGCACCGCCTCCATCGAGAAAGACTGCTGGCCAGAATTATAGCCCGGCACCGTGCCTGCGAACAAAGGTAACAGGTGCTTCTGCTGTCCGATGCCGGATGCCGGCACCCCCCCCACCCGTTCCCATCTCCTCGCCCCTCGGGCACCCCAATGTGATACCATAGTGCCGCAGGGACGCGGTTCTCACCCCCTGCGCCGCCTCTGCAGGCGGGCCGGTAACAGCAGGAGAGTGCCTGACAAAATGAGACGAATGAGATTGAGGTACAGGGTCCTAATCGTCTTCGGCATACTGCTGGCTGTCTTCCTGGTCCAACTGCTCCCCTGGGGCGGCGGCAAGCTGAAGGTGATGGCTGTGTACCACACGTCCATCGAGGAGCCGTGGGTGGCCTGCATCCACCAGGCGCTGTTGAAGGCAGAGCGAGCATTGGAGATCGACTACGGCTACGACGAGAAGGTCGCCTCCCAGGACTACGACAGGGTCCTTTACGGGGCCGCCACCGGCGGCTACGATGTCGTGTTCGGGGATGCCTTCGACAACGAGCAGACGGTGAGAGACATAGCCAGCGACTACCACGAGGTGTACTTCGTCTTCGGCTCGGCTCTCGGCCCCGCGGAGCCCAACCTGGCGGTGTTCGACGACTGGATACACGAGCCGGCCTATCTCTGCGGCATGATCGCCGGGAAGCTGACCCAGACCGGCATCGTGGGGGCGGTGGGCGGCTATCCTGTGCCCGAGGTCAATCGCCTGATCAATGCCTACCGGCTGGGAGTGAAAGAGGTGAACCCTCAAGCACAGGTGAAGGTGGCCTTCATCGACGACTGGTACGACCCGCAGAAGGCCAGGGCCGCTGCGTTGGCCTTGATTGACGAGGGCGCCGACCTCATCTACGCCGAGAGAGATGGAGCCATCGAGGCCGCCAGTGAGAGAGGAGTCCTGGCCTTCGGCAACCTGGTCGACCAGAACTCGGTGGCACCGGACACCGTGGTCACCGGGCCGGTCTGGGACCTTTGGCCCACGGTCAACCATGTCCTGACGGCGATCAAAGAGGGAGACTTCCAGGCGATCGACTACCGCGAATGGTCGATGATGGCCAAGGGCGGTGCCTATCTGGCCCCCTATCACGGGTTCGACCAGAAGCTGCCGGCTGAGGTGAAGGATATGGTCAGCCAGAGACAGGATGAGATACTGACGGGCCGGTTCGTCGTGCCTGTAGATGAGTCAACGCCGCAGTCAGATTGAGGGTAGCGGTCCCTATCAGGACCGCTGTGGTATCAGTCGCCAGGACGGCAGATCCCCGCCGCAACCGCCTACACCCTGGTGGCCGCCCGGCTCTCCTCGACGGAGGGGAGGGAGAACCGGGAGTGTAACTGGCGAATCAGCTCCCAGGGCTCCAGCTTCCACGGTTCGAACGACCAGTACAGGTCCCTGACCCAACCAGGAGAGAGCATCGCTCCCAACAGATAGCCAGCGAAAATGTCCGCCTCCCGCTCCTCCCTGGGGTTGAAGATCACCCGGTCCGATCGCCGGCTGCCCTCGTGGAGAAAGTGGTGCCCCAGGCAGTGTGCGATCCGCCACCGGCGCTCTTCCGGCGACAGGCCGCTCCGTATGACAATGGTGTCCAGCAGGAACATGTCCTCCATCCGGGGCGGCATGTCGTCTACCTCGATAATCTCCAGCCGCTCTCCCCGGGCTATCTCCTCAGGCTCCATGCCCTCGTACTTTCTCAGGTCAGATCGCGACACCATCACTGGCCTCCTGACGTCTCCCGGGCCCTCCTTCTCTCCCTCACCATCCTTATGGTCCTCCTGACCCAGTCCTTCTCATCCTCCGGCAGGCAGTGCCACTCGGCGCTGAAGAACAGCTCCATCTCGGGGTCCAAGCCATCATCGAAGGCCGTGCCGCCGTCGCACAGGTAGTCGACAGACACCCTCAAGGCGTTGGCGATGCGCTGCAGCGTCCCCAGCCTGGGGTTAGACCTCTGCCCCGACACGATCCTGCTTATGGTGGCCGCCGGAAGGTCTGTCTTCCTGGCCAACTCCGCCTGCGTCATGCCCGTGGTCGACATGAGGTACTTCACTCTGTGACCAATATCTGTGGCCATCACCATAACCTCACTTACATATCAGTGCGCCAGACCAGCGCAAGCATCACATCATTGTAGGGCGAAAACGCAGGTATGAACAAGGGCGCGCCCGTGCGAGGCACCGCGCTCAGCAGATTCGCGGCAGGGTATCGCCGACCAGCATATCCACGATGCGCGAAGCCCCCAGACGGGTCCTCATCACCACGCGCCCCGGATTCTCCTGCCTCACCTCGCCTATGACGGCAGCATCCCTGCCGTAGGTGTGCAGCCGCATCCTCTCCACCACGGCTTCGGCATCCCGAGCAGCAACTGCAACCACGAGCTTGCCCTCGTTGGCAACATACAGCGGGTCCAGCCCCAGCATCTCGCAGGCCCCCAGCACCTCCTCGCTGGCCGGCACCGCCACCTCGTCTATCCTGATGCTGACCTGCGACTGGCTGGCGATCTCATTCAACGTGGTAGCCAGGCCTCCCCTGGTGGGGTCCCGCAGAGCGTGCACCTGCCTGCTGACCTCCAGCATCTCGGCCACCAGCCCGTTCAAGGGAGCGCAGTCACTCTGAAGCGTCGTGGAGAAGCTCAGGCCCTCCCGCTGGCTCAACACAGTGATCCCGTGGTCGCCAATCGTGCCGCTGACTATCACCTTGTCGCCCGGTTGTGCCCCGGAGCCCGATATGTCTATGCCTTCCGGGATGACGCCCACGCCGGCCGTGTTCACAAAGAGCCCGTCAGCACCACCCCGGTTGACCACTTTCGTATCGCCGGTGACTATCTCCACGCCGGCCTCTGCGGCAGCGGCCTGTACCGACTCCACCACCCTGGCCAGGTCTTCACGCGGCAGGCCCTCCTCGATTATCAGAGCCAGGCTCAAGTACAGGGGCCTGGCCCCCATCATAGCCAGGTCGTTCACAGTGCCGCATACCGCTAGCCTGCCGATGTCGCCCCCCGGAAAGAAGATGGGATTGACCACGTAGCTGTCGGTGGTGAAGGCTACCTTGCCCCACAGATCGAAGACCGCCGAATCATCCAGCCTGTCCAGGATGGGGTTGGAGAGCGCACTGACAAAACCCTTCTCCACCAGCTCATGGGCCAGCCTCCCGCCGCTGCCATGCGCCATTATGATCCTGTCACTCACCGCTCTCTCCGTACAGGTAGTAGGCGGCACAGCTTCCCTCGGAGGAGACCATGCACGGCCCCACGGGGCTGGCGGGCGTGCAGGCGCCGGCGAAAAGGCTGCAATCCGGTGGCTTCTTGACGCCCCTGAGGATATCACCGCAGATGCAGCCCGCCGGTTCGATGGTGGGCCCGGGGTCGAAATCGAAGGACAGCTCGGCATCGAAGCGCTGGAACTCCGGGCGCAGCTTCAACCCGCTGCCAGGCACCATCCCTATTCCCCTCCACCCAGCCGGGCAGGCCTCAAAGACCCGGTACATCACCTCCAGCGCACGCCGGTTCCCCTCCGGACGGACGCCGCGCCGGTAGGCGATCTCCACCCGCGCCTCGCCCTGCTCGATCTGAGTGGTCAGCATATCGATACACTGCAGGATGTCCAGGGGCTCGAACCCGGAGACAACGCATGGTATGTGGTAATGAGCAGCGATGAACCCCCAGGGCTCCGAGCCGATCACCGCGCTGACGTGTCCGGGGCAGATGAGCCCGCTGAGCCCCACCTCCCCCGAATCAAGGAGGGCCCGTATCGTGGGAGGGCACAGCTTGTGCAGACAGAGAAGGTAGTAGTTGTCAACCCGGTCCTGCTGTGCCTGTAGAACCGAGGCAGCGATAGTGGGAGCGGTGGTCTCGAAGCCCACGCCCAGGAACACCACGGACCTGCCGGCGTTCTCCTGGGCAATCTGCAGCGCATCCAGTGCGGAGTAGACCACACGGACGTCCGCACCTCCGGCCCTGGCCTCCTGGAGGCTGGAGCGACTGCCAGGCACCTTCAGCATGTCCCCGAAGGTGGCCAGAATGACGTTGGGAATCCCCGCCAGGGCGATGGCCTTGTCCAGGTCCGAGTTGTCGGTTACGCACACGGGGCAGCCGGGCCCCGAGAGCATCTCGATGGAGGGAGGAAGGAGCTGGCGGATGCCGTGTTTCAGTATGGCAACCGTGTGCCCTCCACAGAACTCCATCAGGCGGGCACTGCGGGTTGAGTTACGATGAATCCTACGCACCACTCCCTGGGCCAGCTCGGAGCGGCGGTACTCATCGACGTACTTCATCCCCCGTCGTCCCCGGCGACCTCTGCCATCTCCTCCAGCAGTCTCAGGGTTTCCTGCGCCTCATCCTCGTCCAGTACGCTTATGGCATAGCCCGTGTGAAGCAGAACGTAGTCGCCCACACCGGCTTCGGGAGTCAGGAAAAGGCTGGCCCGGCGGCTTATGCCGCCGATCTCCACCATAGCCTCGGTGCCGTCAATAGACTTGATCAGTGCAGGAATAGCAAGACACATACTCCGCTCAGTTCACGCCTCCGCTTCGACACTACGATTATATACCAACGCCTTCCCCAGCGCCGCGTGATCCAGCGTCAGCCGGCGGCGAAATGCGCTATCACAGCCTGCCCCAGCGATATCCCCCCGTCGTTACATGGTACCAGCCTGTGAGTGAGCACCCGGAAGCCGTCCTCCTTCAGGGCTGTGCAGACCAGCCGGTGAAGCAGGCGGTTCTGGAACACCCCCCCGCTCAGGGCCGCCAGCCTGACACCCGTCCGGCCGGCAATGAGCCGGCACATATCGAGCACCAGCCGGGCCATAGTCAGGTGGAACCTCGCCGATATCAGGGCAGGCGCAACCCGGTCCCTGACATCGTCTACCACCGCGGCTACTAGCTCCCCCAGTCGCACCACAGTGACATCGCCCTGCGCATTGATGCCGAAGGGGTACGGGGCCAGGTCCATCGAAAAGGCGTCATCAGGGGCCAACGCCTCCAACTCAATGGCAGCCTGGGCCTGGTAGTCTACCGTGCCCCGCACGCCCACCAGGGCCGAGACGGCATCGAACAGCCGGCCCGCGCTGGTCGTCAACGGGCAGTTGACCCCACGCGCCAACTGCTGACGGACCACCCCCAGCTCCTCGGGTCGAAGGAACTCATCCAGGGGAAGCCCTTCCAGCGAAGCGTCAGGGCCCAGCAGCGAGTAGACGTAGCCCAGGGCCATCCGGTAGGGCTTGGCTATGGCGGCAGCCCCGCCCGGCATCGGCACGTACTCCAGATGGCCCATCCTGGTGAAGCTCCTGAACCCGCCGAACAAGAAGTCCCCACCCCACAGGGTACCGTCCGTCCCGTAGCCGGTCCCATCCAGGACCACGCCGATCGCATCCTCGGTTACCTGGTTCTCCGCCAGACAGCTTGACAGGTGGGCGTGATGGTGCTGCACAGGCACAAACAGCAGCCCATCTCCACCAGCCTCAGCCTTCAAGTCCATGGCATACTTAGTGGACAGGTATTCGGGGTGCATGTCGTAGGCCACGACCTCGGGCTCAACACGGAAGAGGGTCTGGTACAGCTTGATGGCGTCCAGGTAGCTCTCCAGCGTCTCCTCGTTCTCCATGTCGCCGATGTGCTGCGAAACGAAGGCGTGTTCCTCCCTGGTGAGGCAGAAGGTGTTCTTCTCCTCCGCCCCGCAGGCAAGCACCTGCCTGGCCTTGAACGGCAGGAAGACGGGGTAGGGGGCGTATCCCCTGGCACGCCTGATTGCCTGGGGCACACCCGCCCGCACCTCGAAGACACTGTCATCGTACCTGGCATAGATATCGCGGTTGTGGAGCAGGAAGTAGTCGGCAATGTCACCCAAACGCGCCAGTGCCTCATCGTTGTCCTTGGCGATCGGCTCCTCGCTCAGGTTCCCGCTGGTCATGACCAGCGGCAAGCCGGTCTCCCTCATGAGCAAGTGATGCAGAGGAGTGTAGGACAGCATCACGCCCAGGTGGCGTATGCCGGGGGCCACCTCCCTGCACACAGAGGACTGGTCCTTCCACGGCAGAAGGAGTATGGGGGCCTGCGGCGACGTCAGAAGCTCCGCATCTTCAGTCGACACAAGGCAGTGCTCCCTGACCTCGTCGAGCGTAGTCATCATGACCGCAAAGGGCTTGGAGCCACGTCTCTTGCGTTCCCTGAGGAGAGTCACCACACCTGGGTCGGTCGCATCGCAGGCAACGAGGAACCCTCCCAGTCCCTTCACGGCAAGGACCTTGCCTTCTCTCAGCAGTGCCGCTGCCGCCTGGATGGCGTCGTCACAGTCCACATTTGCGCCCTGGCTGTCGGTCAACAGCAGGCTGGGCCCGCATTTCGGGCATGCGTTCGGCTGGGCATGGAACCGCCTGTCCAGGGGGTCGTCGTACTCGCTCTGGCAGTCGGGACAGATCTTGAAACGCCGCATGGTGGTCTTGGGCCGGTCATAGGGGATGTCCTCGATTATGGTGAAGCGGGGCCCGCAGTTGGTGCAGTTGGTAAAAGGGTACCGGTAGCGCCTGTCGTCGGTAGACAGTATCTCGCCGAGACAATCGCTGCACGTGGCGATATCCGGCGACACGAGCTGGTACCTGCCTTCCTCACTCAGGCTCTCCCTTATCTCGAAGCCGGCATGGCCCTGCGCCTCAAAGGTCGCCACGCTGACATCCTCGATCCGTGCCATCGGCGGGGCCTTGGCTTCCAGCTCCCGGACGAACCTGTCAACCGGTTCCGCTGCACCCTCGACCTCGATCTCGACGCTCCCCGAGGTGTTGCGCACCCAGCCCGACAGGCCGTTCTCCAAGGCCAGTCCATAAACGAAGGGCCTGAATCCAACGCCCTGGACCACACCACGAACATGTATTCGGACGCACTTCATGGTCTCGCTCCGGTCGATCCCTGGCAGGATATCAGACGTTCCACCCCCACGCTAGGAGAGTACTGAAAAAGTCTTGATCAACTTTCTAAGCCTCGTCCAATTCTGAGGGACTTCTGAAGCTGGCGGACATCTCCAGATAGCCCGCAGGACATATTCTGCACCACTTTTTCAGCGGTCTCCTAGAAGTGCGGACGAAAACCCCATTGTGTCATCATTTTGGTCGAGAAATCGTGCCTGGCAATCGTCGTGATTTGGGCTGATTGGGACTTTTCGGCCAGGCTTCTAGAAGTCTGTGGCCGAAAAGCCCCACCAGCCACTCGGACTGCAGCCAAATGCTTTCCGCCAGAAGCCATGTCACCCCCCAAGCTCCCCGCTATCGAGCCTGGAAAGGCTCTCCCACAGTAGCCTATCTGTGGGAGAGCCTTTCCAGGCTCGATCAGCCTTTGCCTATGACATGGGTCAGCCATAACGTTGATGACGCTTGCTGGGTCTCTCCCAACTTTTCGGCCAGGTTTCTAGCGTGATGGTGGGTTACGCCCCGACTGCGTCGGAACTAACCCACCCTACTAACTTGCAGGGCAGAGCAACCGACCCCGGGTAGATGCGCCCGACGTCGGGCGCTCTACCCTTGCCGCAGCCATTCCGATTCATCGGGACCCAGACACGCTACGAACTGCGAATTCCGCCAGGAGAGAAAAGGACAGTCGCCTCACCGAGGGAGGACTCAGAACTCCGCTACCACGCGGCCCATCTCTGACACGTCATAGCCGCCGAGCGCCTCCACATCCGACCTGAAGTCGGCTGTCTGGAGCACGTCCAGGAGCGGCCGCAGGAGATCGCTCTCATAGAACACCTGCGGAATCACCAGGTCATAGCGCTCGTCCATCAGCGGCAGGAAATCGAGACCCAGAGCCCTGGCCGCCGCCAGGATTCCAAGCCCTGCATCCGCAGTGCCCGCGGCCACCGCTGAAGCCACCGCCAGATGGGTGAACTCCACCCGCTGGTAGCCCCTGATCCGGGACGGGTCCATCCCCAACTGCTTCAACTTGAAATCAAGCAGGACCCTGGTGCCGGAACCCCTCTGGCGGTTGATGACCGACACGTCCGGCCGCAGCAGGTCATTCAGGCTGCTGATCTCCTTTGGATTCCCCTTCGCCACCATGAGCCCCTGTTTCCGATAGACCAGGTTGACCAGCACCACCCGGCGGTCAGCCAGCAGACGCTTCACATAGGTCACGTTGTACTCCCCCGTCTCCTCGTCCATCAGATGCGAGCCGGCGAGATGCGCTTCACCCCTCTGAACGGCCAGCAGGCCGCCCAGGCTGCCCACATTGGACGACGACAGGCTCCTTCCCGGGTAGCGCCGCCGCAGATGGTTCGCCAGCACATCCAGCGCCAGGTCATGGCTTCCGATGACAACCACGGCGTTCTCGATCTCTTCCAGGCTGCGCAGGAGCTCCACCTCCACCTCCTGCCCCTCGTGAATCCCCTCCGACCCTCTCGGTATCCGCACCCTGCCATCAGCCCGCACCAGGGACATGGTCACCCCGGCCCCCCTCTGCAGGGGCACGGCAACCACCTTGTCACCCACCTTCCCCAGCTTCACACGGAGGAACTCGTCCTCACCGAGAGGAGAGAAGACTTTGCGCGTCATTAGTGCTGGGGTCTTCTCCGGTTGCGGAGGCCCCAGGCCCAGCAAGCTGTAGATGATGGGCTTGACGAACAGCTCCATGGTCAGGCTGGCGGATACGGGATACCCCGGCGTGCCAATTACCGCCCTGCCGTTGGCCAGGCCCAGGACCACGGGATGACCGGGCCGGATAGCCACGCCGTGAACGACCACCTCCCCTGCATCAGCCACCAGCGACGCCGTGTAGTCCCGCCGGCCTGCGGAGGCCCCCGCGTTCATGACGACAATGTCGTGGTCCTTCAGCGCCTCTTGAAGCGCCTCTCCGAGTTTGTCGTAGTCATCGGCCACAGGGGCGAACCTGGTGGGCTCCCCACCCCACTCCCTCACCATACCCGCCAGCATCAGCGAATTGGACTCGATAATGCTCCCCGGCTTCAGGTCCTCTCCCGGGGCCACAAGCTCGGTGCCCGTGGGTATGATGGCCACCCGCGGCCTGCGTCTCACTGCCACGTGCATGGCCCCCGACTGGGCTATGGCCCCCAGATCAACAGACCTCAACCTCTGGCCTTCGGACAGCACCAACTCCGAGCTGACCATATCCTCTCCCAGCGCCCGGACGTGCTGCCACGGGGCCACAGCCGCCATGATCTCTATCTCACCGTCCCCCACCTGCTGCACGTTCTCGATCATCACGACTGCATCGCAGCCTTCGGGCAGGGGCCTGCCCGTGTCTATCCATTCCGCCTGCTCACCGATCCTGAGGCGGACCGGCGACGTCTCCGAAGCACCCTCGCTGTCCTCCGACCTGATAGCCACGCCATCCATGGCCGCTGCGTGGTAGTGGGGTGACGACCTCACTGCCCAGACCGGCTCTGCAGTGACCCTTCCGAGAGCTTCGTCGAGAGGAACAACCTCACTGTCCGCGGGCGCGAGGCAGCCGCCTGCCTCCAGAGCCTCACCATACCTGCGTATCGCCTCATCCAGGGCGATGTCTTCCAGGTAGTAGCGCCTCTCTTCTCCCACGCTAATGCCCCACTCTAGAACAGCCTGACAACAACGAACTCCCCCTGCGCCAGCCCGCTCCTGTCCAGCGGGACTATGCCCAGGCCGTCCGCCCGGATCAGCGTCGACAGGAGATTGGACTTGCCGAAGATGGGGTCCGCCTGCAATTCGCCGTTTTCCTCCTCGATCCTCACAGGTGCGTAGTCTTCTCTGCCTGAAGCTGAAGGTATGTTGCGCCGCAGCCTGGCCTGCACCTGACAGGGCCCGGGTATTCGTTTGCAGCCGCCCAGCGTGTAGATTGCCGGTGTGACAAACAGCTCGAAGGTCAACATTGCAGAGGCAGGATTGCCCGGCAGACCGAAGAACGGCACACCATCCACATAAGCCAGTATGGTAGGCTTGCCTGGCTTGATTGAGACACCATGCACCAGTACGCCAGGCTCGCCCAGCGAGCCGATAACCCCGGCTGTCATATCGCGTGTGCTCACTGAACTCCCGGCCGACATGACGACCAGATCGGCCACTCTCCTGCCCTCCTCGGCCGCCCGCCGCAGGCTTTCGTAGTCATCTTTCACTATGCCCAACCGTATGGGAACAGCCCCAATCCTGGTTGCAAGACCGCTGAGGCTGTAGGCATTGGTGTTCCTTATCTGGCCCAGTGCCGGCTCCTGCTCCGGGGGTACCAGCTCATCTCCGGTGGAGATGAGGGCGACCTTCACCCTGTCGTATACGGCGACCTCCGTTATCCCCAGCCCCAGCAGGCCGCCAATGCCCTGGGGCTGCAGTAGACTCCCGCCTTCCATGACCACGTCGCCTTCGGCCATGTCGTCCCCAACCGGAATCACGTTCTCGCCCCTGGCCACAGGACGGTAGACCTCCAGCGTACCGGCATCCAGGCACCGGGTGTTCTCAACCATCACCACGGCATCGCTGTTTGCCGGAAGCATCCCTCCCGTGTGTATCAAGACGGCCTCGCCCATCGACAGCGAAATGCCCGCCTCTCTTCCCATCGCCACCTCGCCTACCACAGTCAGATAGGCTGGCAGGCTCTCCGAAGCACCGTAGGTATCCTCGGCCCGCACCGCATAGCCATCCATTGAAGAGCGAGCGAAGGCAGGGAGGTCAGAGGGTGCCACCACGTCCTCATAGAGCACCCTGTCCAAGCCATCCTCGGTGCGGACAGTCACCACGCGAGTGATTGGGTAGAGATGCGGTTGAAGCCTGCGCCAGGCTTCCTGGGGAGTCACAACGGTGAATAGTTCGGGCATGCCTGTGAATAGGTTAGCATGGGGCTGAACGCCGGGGCAAACGGCACCCGGCTCCTATCGGCAACAGGCGTCGGCCACGGTTCTTAACTGCCAGGCGCGCGACACAAGGCCCGCCAAGGCGCTCAATGACGCCATGCCGGCCCCGCGGCGGGGAACCAGAAGGCCAGGCCCGTTGCGAGCCCGCCTCCCTATCGAGCGGCTGTAGGGTCAGCCGCTCTCGCTTATGATCTCCACGACCATCTCGGCCGTTCTCTTGACCACTACAGCACAGGTCTTGATGACTTCTCTGCTCATCTCCTCAAACTCGACGGGATGAGTCGACATGTACTCGATGGCCTTCTCATCAACTATGCCGGCGGTCTGTCCCCCCGAGACCTCTGCACAGAAAGTGCTGCCAAATTCCTGCTTGAACCTGTTCACCAACGCAAGCGTCTGGGTCATGCCCCTGGCTGTGCCTACGATGCCCTCATCCAGCCGCTCCCGGCCGTACTTTATGCCCATGACCATGGCTCCGGCCGTCAATGCCCCGCACGTCCTGCCCTCCACGGGGAACATACCGCTAATGCAACTGGCAGCCTTGAAAACCCACTCGTCCTCGAGGCCTAGGACATCCTGCAACGCTTTCATCGTGCATTGAGAGCAACCATGATGGGTCGACTCGTATTCAAAGGCCCTTCGGCCAACTTCCTCTACCATGCTTTGCCTCGATTCCGGGGGCTTGCCCTTCTCCATGCTAATGCGTCTCCTTTTCGCCGTAATCTAGTATTCAGCAGGTATTACAGGACTCTGGACGACCTCAAAGCTGACACCCGCTATGTCATAGGTATAGACCTTTACGAATATCTCGAACACCCGTGGCTCGCCATCGATAAACTTGAAGTCCTTCTTCCCCTGCTCCATTCTCTTCCTCCTGCACAAACAATCGAGAAGGCCACTGTAGGCCCAGACCCAGCAGCTAGCCCGGCTGTCTGTTCCGATCCTCTATCAGCTCCAGTATCACACCCCCGGTCTTGTCGCTGTCCAGGTAGGCGAAGGAGATGCCCAGCTCCGGCAGCTTCTTCCACCACACAGGCTCGATTCCTTCCTTCGCCAGTTCAGCCAGCATTCCATCGAGATCGTCCACGTGGAAACGCAGATGGTGCAGGCCCTCGCCTCTCTCCGCCAGAAACTCGGAATGCGGTGTCTCCCCAGACAGGACCTGGATCAGCTCAATCTCCAATGGACCGGACTTGGCGAATGCGATCTTCATTCTGCTCCTGGCCGGTCGTCCACGGAATGTATACTCCATTTCGCCGTAGTCATACACCTTGAAGGGGCCCAACCCCAACACTGACTCGTAGAACTCGATCGTCTTCTCGATATCCTTCACCACAATGCCCACCTGCTCTACAGGCGGCAGCTTCACACACGGCTCCTTGCCTTCCACCATTTGGTCGTGGTCTCCTTTCTGGATAGCTGCGACAGCAGGCTAGGGTTTCACAAGGACCTTGATGGCCTCAGGAGACGCCAACTGGGTCTCGAAAGCCTCTCGGGCACTCTCCAGGGGGAACTTGTATGTAACCAGTCGGCCTGTCTTCACTTTGCCGTTGGCGACGAGGTCAACGGCCATGTCCCACCTCTGCCCGCCGCAGCCCTGCCAGGTGAAGTTGCCCATCTGGAACATGCGATAGATCACATCGGGGAGCAGATTAAGGCCCTCTTCGTAGACAGCCACCTGCATAATCCGGCCAAAGGGCCGCAGTACCAATGGTATCTGCTGAAAAGCCACCGGTGACCCGGCACACTCGAAGACAACGCCAGCCATCTCCCCGGACGTAATATCCTGAACAAAAGCGGCGAGGTCCGTCTCCAGCGGATCGACCACTGCGTCAGCCCCCAGGCTGCCAGCCATCTGTCGACGCGCAGCGTTGGGTTCGCTCACGATCACCCTGGACGCACCCTGTGCCTTGCACACCTGCGCAACGCATTGCCCAATCATGCCGGCGCCCAGTACCACGACGGTCTCATCCGGTCGGATACGGGCCCGCCTCACGTCGAAGCAGGCAACCGACAAGGGCTCAATCGTCGCCGCCTCGTCCCAGTCCATGCCGTCCGGGATGTGGAAGAACATTCTTCCCATCACAGGTTGGGGTACCACCACGTACTCCGCAAATGCCCCGTCGAGGCCGGACCCGGGCACTCGCGGACTTGGACAGCGGTCATATCGCCCCTGCTGGCACCAGTAGCACTCGCCACAAGGACGGAAACCTGTACCTACCACCCTGTCGCCGACCGTCACACCCTCCACCTCACCACCCACCTCCACAACCTCGCCGCTGAACTCATGCCCCGCCAGCACGGGCATCTCCCCTGCCGGATCCTTGCCGGTCCTGTAGGTGTGCACATCCGTGCCACAGACCCCACAGGCATAGACCCGGACAAGCACTTCGTCTTGTTGAAGGGAAGGAGTATCGACGGTCACTACTCTCAGATCGCGCGGGCCGTAGATCAAAGCTGCTCTCATGTACTCTTACCTCTCCAGACCAGACATGGGGGACTAGACTTGCCCCGTGCACTGCAGATGCTGCCGGACGGACTGCGTCCCCTGCCTGATGCGGAGAAGACTCCGCCGGTGCGGGTGCTACCTGGGCGAGGGCGCTGATGTAGCAACGTCCAATGGCAGGCGAAGCTGGTCTGTATCATACAATGGCTTCAGCAGGCTGTCAAAGCAGCGAGAGCATCACATCAGTCAGCCAGGCGATCGCAGCTTCAACATACACCGCCGTGCTGCTATGATAGAGGGCAACAAACTCCCCGAGGTGATGACTGTGCGAAAGCTGTTTGAGCCAATTAGAATAGCAGGTGTTGAGATCAAGAACAGGATAGCTATGCTGCCCCTTGGGGTAGCCTACGCCAACGAGGACGGCACCGTATCCGACAGGCTCATCGACTTCTACGTAGAGAGGGCGAAGGGTGGTGCGGGGCTCATCTTCATCGTCTGCGGCTACAACGACTTCGGGTGCTACCTACCGCTGCACCCGGCCCTGGAGGATGACAGATTCATCCCCGGGCTTCGAAGACTGACGGACGCCCTTCACGAGCACGAAGTCAAGGTCTTCGCTCAACTCATGCATATGGGGGCCTCAACATTCGCCATGCCGGACGGCAGACCGCCAGTCTCCGCATCCGCAATACGCTCCACGCTGACCGGGGTCATGCCTCACGAGCTGACCACTGCCGAGACCAGGACAACGATCGAGCACTTCGTCGAAGGCGCCTGGAGGGCCAGGGAGGGCGGCTTCGACGGGGTCGAACTGGTCGCTACGGGAGGATACCTGATCAACCAGTTCCTGTCGCCGCTGACGAACACCAGGGAGGACGAGTACGGCGGCGATTCTCAAAAGAGGCTCAGATTCCCTACCGAACTCATCCACCAGATACGGCAGGCCCTGGGACCCGGCTTCCCCATCTCCTGCCGGACGTGCGGGGATGAGTTCATGAACGGCGGGAACCGCCAGGAGGAGATGAAGGCCATAGCGCAGGCATTCGTGAAGGCCGGCGCCGACCTCATCAACGTCACCGCAGGATGGCACCAGGCCTTCATCCCCCTGATCACCATGGACGTTCCCAGGGGCACTTATGTCTACCTGGCCCAGGGCATCAAGGAGGCGGTCACGGTACCGGTCATCGCCTCCAATCGTATCAACGACCCTGTGCTGGCAGAGAGCATCCTGCTGGACCACCAGGCAGACATCATAGGTATGGGGCGTGCACTTCTGGCTGACCCCGAGCTGCCCAGGAAGGCCGCCGAGGGTCGCTATGCAGAGATATGCCCCTGCATCGCCTGCAACCAGCGTTGCCTGGACGCCGCCTTCACTATGCAGGAGATATCCTGCCTCATCAACCCTGCCGCAGGCAGAGAGAGGGAGTTCAAGCTGGAACCAGCGCAGAAGCCCAGGAGAGTGGCTGTGGTCGGTGGAGGCCCGGCCGGAATGGAGGCAGCCAGCACTCTGGCCCGGCGGGGCCACCGGGTGACGCTGTTTGAGAAAGAGGACAGGCTCGGCGGACAGCTCAACCTGGCCGCCGTGCCCCCAGGCAGGGGAGAACTTGCCTGCGCCATTGACTATCTCTCTGGAGAGCTGGAGAGGTCGGGTGTGGAAGTCCGGCTGGGACAGGAGGCCTCCACCCAACTGATCCAGGACTTGAGGCCGGACGCGGTCGTCCTGGCTACCGGGGCAACGCCGTTCTGGCCTGGCATCCCAGGCATAGAGGGAGACAACGTGGTTGGCGCCTGGGACGTCCTGAAGGGCGAAGCGGAGGCAGGCGATAGAGTGGTGGTGATCGGTGGAGGTGCCGTGGGCCTGGAGACGGCGTTGCTGCTGGCCAAAGGCGGGGCCAGCAGCCCTGAGTCAGCGGTCTTCCTGGCCGCGGGAGGAGCCGTGGATGCCAGGACGGCTATCGACATGACCCGCGGCCGCAGGCAGGTGACCGTCCTCGAGATGCTCGACAGAGTGGGCAGCGACATGGGCATAACCACCAGATCGTCCGTGCGATTCGGGCTTCGACTTCACAACGTCAAGGTGATAACCAGGGCCCCCGCCAGGAGGATCACCGGCACGGGCGTTCTCTATGAGCAGAATGGCGCGGAACACCTTGCCGAGGCGGATACCGTGGTGATTGCCACTGGTTCACGGCCCGTAGATGGCCTGGGCGAAGCGCTCCAGGGCATTGTCCCGGAGATATGTAAAGTGGGCGACTGCCTCAGCCCCAGGACAGCATCGGAGGCGATCGAGGAGGCAGCGCGGGTAGGACGAAGACTGTAGGGGCGATTCATGAATCGCCCCCCCCCGTTCCGCAAACCCGATGGTGGGCCAGGGTTAGCAGAGGTGGCTGTAGAGCGGACGCCTACAGGGAACCAGCGTCATCCTCGTCGAACTGGTAGGTCTTCCTGAGCGGGACCTCACTCAGGAACAGCGTCAACACAAATCCCACCACGACGGCCGCGAAGGCGAAGAGAAAGACATCGCTCAGGGCATTGGCCAGCGAGTCCTGCAATGACTGCATCAACTGCTCAACCAGGGCGGCACCCTGGGAACCCGATTGTCCCAGCATCTCCTGAAGGGCAGCCAGGACGTCCGGGTACGTCAGTGCCTGTGGATTGCTGGTCAACTGCGCCAGAGCATCAGGTGGCAGTGCCTCTCTGACCGCCGCGGGCAGTGTCTCCCCCACCACAGCGGCGAAGCGATTGGCCATGATGGCCCCCAGCACGGCCAGGCCCAAGTGTCCCAAGGTCCCTGTGGTAGGCCAACCCGAGCTCTTGTCCCAGCCTTCCAGACCATAGTAGTGCGTCTTCCATTCCTCGAACCTAGCCCTATCCAGTGTCCACCTCACAGAACGAGAAGACCTACCAGAACAACCAGCGCCTTGTGCGGATGCCACCCAGAGGCTAAGGCAGGAGCTGTCTCATCATGGGTGGTACTAAGAATGGGGGCATGACAGGTTGGGCAGACACCGCAACGACCGCAAATATGACGAGGGCCTGCCATGGTCGCTGGTGATGGCGCAGGGGAACAAGCGCAACATGATTGGCAATGCGTCAATGGCACAGGACTTGTGAGATGCGTGAGTAAGCGGTAGAATCCTAGGAAAAGGGACTGCGAAGGTAAGGAGAGTGAAGAACAGCAGTCCAGGAGGTTCGCTGGTGGGAGGAAAGCTCGAGTGTCCGAAATGCCACGGTGAGGTTCGATCAAAGGCTTTCAAGTCCTGGGAATTCCGCAAGTACCACGTAGGGCGATACGAGTGCGAACACTGCAAGGCCAGGTTCAATCTCTACGATGGCCCGGAGTCGACGTTTACTATCCCCAAAGGCGTTGGAGGCGAAGTGACTGGTCGGAAGGCCGGTGCGTGATGAAAGCCGTCGTCACTGCAGCGTCACTCAGACTACCGCAGTCAGCACAACGAAGCTCTTGCTGAGCGGAGGAATAGCTCGTGAAGTCAACCGATAGCGTGCCCAGTGCCAGCGTTGCCATGCCACAGTCGGGCATTAGAGACAACTATCAACGCGGCAGTGTTGGCGATTTTCTGAAAGCCAAGATACAGCCAGGCTCGACTCTCTCAATCGTCTCGGCCTACTTTACCATATACGCCTTTGACGCTCTGAAGGACCACCTGCTTCATATCGACAGCTTGAGATTCCTGTTTGGTGAACCCCGTTTTGTGAAGTTACTGGACCCAGACAAGTCTGACAAGAAGGCCTTCAGAATCGACGATGACACGCTGGAACTGGCAAATCATCTGCAGCAGAAACGCGTCGCCACGGAATGCGCCCAGTGGATTCGTGACAAGGTTGAGATCAGGTCCGTCAGGCAGTCCAACCTGCTCCATGGCAAGATGTACCACATAGCTCATGGCGAGGTGGAGCATGCCATCATGGGCAGCTCCAATTTCACCGTCAGAGGTCTCGGCCTGGGTTCAAACGCAAACAACATCGAGCTGAATCTCGAAGTCGACAGCGGTCGCGACCGGCGCGATCTCAAAGCGTGGTTTGATGAACTCTGGAACGACACCGACCTGGCGCAGGATGTGAAGCAAGACGTTCTGCTCTACCTTGAGCAGCTTTACCAGAATCATGCACCGGAGTTCATCTACTACAAGACTCTCTTCCATCTTTTCGAGCAGTATCTTGATGATCAGGCCAGAGCCAAATTGCTCAGCGAAAAGAGCCAGATAGTAGACACTGACATCTGGAACTATCTCTTCGAGTTTCAGAAGGACGGCGTCAAGGGGGCCATAAACAAGATTCTCAAGCACAACGGCTGCATCATTGCCGACAGCGTTGGCTTGGGCAAGACCTTCGAGGCGCTTGCCATAATCAAGTACTTCGAACTGCTCAACTACAAGGTGCTCGTACTTTGCCCCAAGAAACTCCGTGAGAACTGGACAGTGTACCAGGCACAGAACAACAGCGAGCTCAACCTCTTTGTAAACGACCGCTTCTCCTATACCGTCCTCTCGCACACTGACCTCAGCCGCGACGGCGGCTGGAGTGGCGACATCAACCTGTCCACTGTCAACTGGGGCAACTATGACCTGGTGGTAATAGATGAATCCCACAACTTCCGCAACAACATCAAGGGCAAGCGGGACGAGGAAGGCATTGTTGTCCGGAAGAGCCGCTATGAGCGTCTGATGGACGACATGATCAAGTCCGGTGTCCGAACCAAGGTGCTCTTGATCTCTGCCACACCTGTCAACAACGACCTGAAAGACCTGCGCAACCAGCTCTACTTCCTGACGGAGGAAAAGGAAGACGCCTTCAAAGAGTCCTTGGGCATTGGCAATCTCCGTGATACCCTGGCCACCGCGCAACGCACCTTCACCGAATGGACCAAGAAGAACAAGTCCCACCAGACAAGTGAACTCATGGAGCGACTCAGCTCCGCTTTCTTTAAGTTGCTTGACGAGCTCACCATCGCCCGTTCGCGTAAGCACATTCAAAGATACTATGCCGATACAGTGGCCCAGTTGGGCGGATTTCCCGAGAGAGCCAAACCTGTATCGCTGGTGGCGGAGATTGACAGCCGGGGTCGGTTCATGTCCTATGACAGGCTGAACGACGAGATCTCGAAATATCGTCTGTCGCTGTTCAACCCCTCTCAATACGTTTTGCCTGAGTATCAAGCCAGATACGACCAGACTGCTGTCAGAAACTTCAGGCAAAGCGATCGGGAGAACTACCTCATCGGTATGATGAAGGTCAACTTCCTGAAACGGCTGGAGAGCTCGGTGCATTCCTTCGCGGCGACCATGCAGCGAACAATAAGCAAGATTGAGGCTCTCCAACAACGTATCCAACGTTTCCAGAAGCTCCGTTCCGAGAACCCCGACCTGGATTTCGATGATCTCGGCATCGAACCCTTTGAGGACGAAGACCTGCAGCAGGCGATGCAGGTCGGAGGAAAGTTCACCTATCAGATGTCCCATCTTGACCTGGAGGCCTGGAAGAAGGACCTCAAACAGGACCTTGATGGCCTTAACATACTGTACCTTTCGGCCAGCGATGTCTGTGTTGCCCGGGATGCCAAGCTGGCACAGCTTAAGGCGTTGATTGCCAGAAAGGCCAAACACCCGACGTCGGACAAGGCCGGTCAACCCAATCGCAAAGTCCTGGTGTTCACCGCCTTTGCCGACACCGCTCTCTATCTGTACAATGCTTTGCACGAATGGGCTGGCAAGGAACTGGATGTCCACACTGCCCTGGTGACCGGGGGCACCGTCGAGAACAGAACTACCTTCGGCAAGAACGACTTCAATCACATCCTGACCAATTTCTCTCCGGTGTCCCGGCACCGTGCCAAGATCAAGACCATGCCCCAGGAGGGAGACATCGACCTGCTGATTGCCACTGACTGCGTTTCAGAAGGCCAGAACCTTCAGGACTGTGATTACCTCGTCAACTATGATATTCACTGGAACCCGGTGCGTATCATCCAGCGCTTCGGACGGATCGACCGCATAGGCAGCATCAACCCGGCCGTCCAGCTCGTCAACTTCTGGCCCACGGCTGACTTGAACAGGTACATCAACCTCAAGAACCGGGTCGAGGCAAGGATGGCGCTGGTCGACATTGCCGCAACCCTGGAGGAAAACCTCCTGAAGCCGGAGGACATCGAAGACCTTATCAAGGACGAGCTGACCTACCGGGACAAACAGCTCCTGCGCTTGCAGAATGAGATACTGGATATGGAGGACTTCAACGAAAGCGCCTCCCTTAACGAGTTCACGCTTGACGATTTCCGCATAGACCTGATGAAGTACATCGAAAGCAACCGGAAGCTGCTGGAAGACGCCCCTCTTGGTCTGTACACCGTGGTGCCGCCGCATCCCGATTTCCCCCTCATCGCGCCGGGTGTCGTTTTCTGTCTCAAACAGAAGGGTGACGCCTCCGGCACTGAGACCGTCAATCCCTTGCAGCCGTATTTCCTGGTCTACATCAGGGAGGACAGGACGGTACGTTTTTCCTTCGCCCAGCCAAAGCAGATCCTCGAGATGTACCGCTTGCTCTCCGCCGGGAAGAGTGCTCCCTGCGAGCATCTGTGTAATCTGTTCGACCAGGAGACCGGCAACGGGAACGATATGACCAGGTACGCCGATCTTCTGAGACGTGCGGTTCACTCTATTACGGCGACGTTTCAGAAGCGCGCCGTTAGCCATCTCCAGTCCGGCCGAGGTGCCGTTCTTCTGGAGCAGCACAAGCAGGCCAGAAGGGCCGGCGATTTTGAGCTTGTCACCTGGCTCGTGATCAAGAATGAGTGACAAACAGACCAAGCAAGGCATAGAAGGTGCGCTCACAACTTTCTCCCGGAACGGCCTGAGGGAGAGTGCCACTGGCCTTCTTGCCGCTATCGGCTACAAGAGCGAGAGGTGTCCTGTAGGCTTGGGTGATGCACCTGCTGATTTTTTCGCCAGTTTTGACACCGCCGGAAAGCTCAAGCGCGACAAAGCGCTTCTCGATCACTGGAGATCGATCCATCTGCTGTTCCAGTTGACCTCAGATGAAATCAAGGCGGGCTCTCAGCTCCGGCTGGACTTCGGCAGCACAAAGAAGATCGACGACACCATCATGGAATCCTATCTCTTCTTCGCCCTGGAGCTGTCTGCCGGCTACTACAGCCGGACGCAGCTCGCCGGTATCACCCGCGAGATCAACAAGCTGTTCCTCATGCCGGCCATGGTGCTCTTCCGCCACGAGGACACCCTGACGCTTTCCATCATAAACCGGCGTCTCCACAAGCGCGATGAGTCCCGGGACGTGCTGGAGAAGGTCACCCTGATCAAGGACATCGATTTTGCCCACCCCCACCGGGCCCACATCGAGATACTGTTTGACCTCTCCCTGGATGAGCTGTATCAGCGATATGAGTTCCAGAACTTCGTGGAGCTGCACCGTGCATGGGGAAAGGTTCTGGACACATCAGAGCTGAACAAGCGCTTCTTCAGAGAGATCGCCAACTGGTACTTCTGGGCTCAGAAGGAGGTCAGGTTTCCGAAAGGCGCGGGCAAGGATGAGGCAGAACGCAATGCCACCAGCGTCATCAGGCTCATCACCCGCCTCATTTTCATCTGGTTCATCAAGGAGAAGCGTCTGGTGCCCGAAGACTTGTTCGACCAGCGTAAGCTGAAGAGCATCATCAACTTCTCTGATCCCGGCGGGAGCACCTACTACAAGGCCATCCTTCAGAACCTCTTCTTCGGCACGCTCAATACCGAAATGGGCAAGCGCGGGTTTCGACACCAGCCGTCGCAATCCGGCGGCAGGTCGGATGACTACCTCGCTCACAACCGTTACCGCTACCGCAGATACTTCAAGGACCCTGATCCGTTCATGGCCTTGTGCTCGTCCGTTCCCTTTCTCAACGGCGGTTTGTTCGAGTGCCTGGACAAGTCGGAAGACGAGCGTGTGGACGGTTTCTCCGATCGTCCCGACAACGAACTCGTGGTCCCTGACTACCTCTTCTTTGGGGAAGAGCGGGAGATTGACCTCAACGAGGTCTTCGGCACCAGAAACAAGCGGTATACCGTGCGTGGCCTGATGCACATCTGCAGGAGCTACAAATTCACCGTTGATGAGAACACCCCCATTGAAGAGGAGATCGCCCTCGATCCTGAGCTGCTCGGCAAGGTGTTTGAGAACCTGCTCGCGGCCCATAATCCCGAGACCGGCCTGACCGCGCGCAAGCAGACAGGATCGTTCTACACCCCCCGGGAGATCGTCAACTACATGGTTGACGAGTCGCTGGTTGCTTATCTCGAGACCGAACTCAAGACGAGGGTGCCACAACTGGCGCAGATGAAGGATCTGTTGGATCTGTTGCGAGAGGTTCTCGCCTACACCGAAAAGGCGCATCCATTCGATGCAGAAGAAGCCGCCACTCTCATTGAGGCCATTGATGCAATCAACGTGCTCGATCCAGCATGTGGTTCGGGTGCCTTCCCTCTGGGGATGCTTCACAAGCTCGTGTTTGTTCTGGGCAAGCTCGATCCAGATAATGCACGCTGGAGACATCTTCACATTTCGCGGGCCAACGCCCTTCCCGATATTGAGGATCGTGAGAGTGTTCTGACAGATATTGAACAGGTTTTCGCTGGCGAAGCAGACTATGCGCGCAAGCTCTACCTGATTGAGAACTGTATCTACGGGGTCGACATCCAGCCGATTGCGGTGCAGATAGCCAGACTGCGCTGTTTCATCTCGCTGGTCGTGGATGACGAGCTGGATGATTCGCTCCCGAATCGCGGCATCCGCCCTCTCCCCAACCTGGAGACCAGGTTTGTTGCCGCCAACTCCCTGGTTAGCGTTGAAAGGCCAGCCCAGTTCAAACTTGGGGATTCGGAGGCAATAAGGGCCAAGGAGAAGGAACTCGTGGAAACGAGATGCCGCCACTTCTCAGCCCAGACGACACGCACCAAGGAAAGGTGGCGAAAGGAAGATGAACGACTTCGCCGAGAGATCAGCAGCATATTGAAGGACAATGACTTCCCTCCTGATAGCGCAAGAAGACTGGCCGATTGGAACCCCTACCAGCAGAACAAGCACGCTGACTTCTTCGACCCGGAGTGGATGTTCGGAGTTGCCGACGGTTTTGATGTGGTGATCGGGAACCCGCCGTATCTGCGCGTTCAAGGTATTCAGCAAACGCAATCGCAGTACATGCCCTACTATCGAGAGCGGTATCAGGCGGCGCAGGGCAGCTTCGATTTGTACGCGCTGTTCATTGAGCGCGGTTACCAGCTCCTGAATTCGACCGGCGAGTTTGCCTACATCGTGCCCCATAAGTTCTTCCAGGCTGCCTTTGGCAACGCTTTGCGACAGCTGCTGACCGAGCACGCGGCGCTACGCCAGATCGTTCGCTTTGGTTCGGCCCAGGTCTTCGATGAAAGCACCACCTACACCTGCCTCCTGTTCCTGAGCGCCCGGCCAAACAGTGAGTTCGATTTGCTGGAAGTGAAGACGCTGGAGCGCGGCGAAGAAGTCCTGCAGGCGGCTCGCGCACGTACCCCCCATCCCGACTATGCCTTCGAACGTCATTCTGGGCCCATCGTGGGCAAGAGCGGAGAGACGGTCGATTGGGACTTCTCGATCGGGGAAGATAGCCGTATTCTGCGGCGCCTGCAGCAACACCCACAGGCACTCGGGGACATCACGCGCAAGATTTTTGTGGGATTGCAGACAAGTGCCGACAAGGTATACGTACTGGAAGTCATTGACGCGGAAGCCGCCGTGGTGCGCTGCTATTCAAGGAGTCTGCAAGAAGAAATGCCAATTGAGCGGGGGCTGGTCAAGCCGTTCCTCATGGGCAAGGACGTGCATCGGTACGAGCCGTTGAGGCCGCGAAACGTGGTGATCTTCCCTTACACCGTCAAGAGCGGCAAAGCACATCTGATGTCACAGAGTGACCTGAGCCGCACCTTCCCGCTGGGCTGGAAGTATCTCCTCAGGAACCGACAGGCATTAGGCGATCGTGAACGTGGTCGCATGCATGGGAGCGAGTTCTACGCCTATATCTATCCCAAGAACCTCGCAGAGTTTGATACGGTGAAGGTTATGACTCCTGATATCTGCGGCAGGCCGGAGATGACCATAGACCTGTCCGCTAAGCTGTACCATACCACCACGCTGTATAGCTTCGCTTTCAAACTTGACCAGAAGAGAAGCCCGAAGTTCTTTCTGGGTCTCCTGAATTCCAAAGTCATGTGGTACTTTCTGGCCGCCACCGGGTCGCTGTTGCGTGGTGGCTACCTCCGGTTCAAGACAGAATATCTCAAGCCATTTCCCATCGCAGGTTCCACACCCGATCGGGAACGGGCCATCGAGACACTGGTGGACTATGTCCTGTATCTGAAGTCCCTGGACGACCCCAACAGGCAAACCGCTGCAGCGGGACGGCGACTAATGACGGCATACTTCGAGCAGCTCATTGACGCCCTGGTCTATGAGATGTACTTTCCGGAGGAGTTCGCCGACCCGGACCGACAACCTGGCTGCCTGCTGGCTCAGGCACAGCTCCCTGGACTGGAGAAGCTGAAAGGAGACAGGACTGCTGCTATCGGCGACGTTTTCCAGCAGCTCTACAGCACCGAACATCCGGTGCGCAGCATGGTGTTCTTTCTTGATAGCCTCGAGACCGTGCGTGCCATTGAAGCGAAGTGGAGATCGCGGTGAGAATCACCCGTATCACGCTGAAAGACTTCATGGCCTTCAAGGGCGAATGCACCATAGACCTGAAGGCGGGCTGCAACCTGTTGCTGTACGGCGAAAACGGCAGCGGGAAATCCTCTCTCTTTCAGGCGCTCACCTGCTTCTTTGCCCCTGATACGCCGTTTGGTGATCACAAGAACATCTTCGTCACCACGGACGACGGCTTCGTCAAGCTGGAAATCGGGGATGGAACCAATCCCTCCAAGACGTACGAATGGGAGACGACCACGCACCCCTTCACCGAGCCTTTGATAGTGGAGACCTCCAAGACCAAAGGCTTCCTGGACTACCGTTCACTGCTGGAAACGCATTTCGTCCACCGACACACTGACAGCGTCAATGCGTTTGACCTCCTCGTCAATTCACTTCTGGTGAATGCCCAGAACCCGCTTACCCGGTCGACCCTTGGCGAGGAATGGCGTCATATTCAAGACCTCGTCGCCCAAAGGAGGGGTTCACGCAGGAATAGCCGGCTTGACGAGGCAATTTCTGACTTCAATGCGGGTTTGACCCAACTGTTGGGGGACCTTTCATCGAAA